>Ga0233432_10004366_pt1 | contig 12570 bp, 13 predicted proteins | sample SI_122_August201_6_FD_179870 | JGI IMG/M metagenome (GOLD analysis project Ga0233432, IMG submission 179870) | Seawater microbial communities from Saanich Inlet, British Columbia, Canada - SI_122_August2016_10_MG | ecosystem: Environmental > Aquatic > Marine > Inlet | place: Canada: British...
ATATATCAAATATATATAAAAGAGAGGAATTTAGACACAAATCTCTTATAAGTGATATAGCAACAGGAGGAATTTTTGGATTGGGAGTTGAGGGTTATATTTTGGCCATAATTTCAATAGAAAAGATTTTAAAAAATGAAAATAGATAAAAATATTATTAAAGAATTAAGTGACTATTTAGAAGAGTTTAATCTTACTGAAATAGAAATTACAGAAAAAGATACTAAAATTAAAGTTTCAAAAAATAATGTATCTATCAGCAATCAACCAGTTGTAACATCAGCAAATATTAATACTGGAAATGAAAATGTTTCTGAAAAACCAAGTATAAAATCTGGCACTGAAATAACTTCACCAATTATTGGAACTGCTTATCATGCTCCTGAACCTGGAGCAAAAAAATTTGTTGAAGTTGGTAAAAAAATTAAAAAAGGTGATACAATTATGATTGTTGAGGCCATGAAAACAATGAACCATGTTCCATCAACTTCAGATGGTGTTGTAAAAGAAATTTGTGTTGAAGACGGTCACCCTGTCGAGTTTGGTCAAACTATTATTATTCTAGAGTAAGCAAATGTTTAAAAAAATTTTAATTGCAAACCGTGGGGAAATTGCAGTTAGAATTATCAGAGCTTGTAAAGAATGGGGAATTCCAACAGTAGCTGTTCATTCTGATGTTGATAGAGAAAGTATGCATGTGAGAATGGCAGATGAAAGTGTCTGTATAGGATCTCACCAACCAGCAAACAGTTATTTAAATATTCCTAATTTAATGTCAGCAATAGAGCTTACCAATGCTGATGCTGTACATCCTGGTTATGGATTTTTATCTGAAAATGCTAGTTTTGCAAAAATACTTGAAGAAAATAAAATAAGTTTTATTGGAGCATCATCAAAACACATAGAAATGATGGGTGACAAAATTCAAGCAAAGAGAATTGCTAAAGAAAATGGTTTACCAGTCATTGAGGGTTCTGAAGGTGGTGTTACTGATATATCGCAAGCTAAAGAGCTATGTAGAAAAATTGGATTTCCTGTCTTAATAAAAGCATCAGGAGGTGGTGGTGGAAAAGGTATGAAAATTGTGCACAAAGAAGAGGAGTTTGAAACTTTGTTTTCTACCGCAAAATCAGAAGCTAAAAAATACTTTGGAAACGATGAAGTTTACATTGAAAAATTTTTTCAAAATCCAAGACATATCGAGGTTCAAATTTTAGCTGGTAAAAATAATGTTGTTCACCTTCATGAAAGAGATTGCTCTGTTCAAAGAAGACATCAAAAACTAATTGAGGAAACACCTAGCCCTGTTCTTAATGATGAGTTAAGAAAAGATTTATTTGAAAGAACAGTAAATATGGTTGCAAAAATTGGTTATATGGGAGCAGGAACTGTGGAATTTATTTATGAAGATGGAAAATTTTATTTTCTAGAAATGAATACCAGAGTACAAGTTGAGCATCCAGTAACAGAAATGGTCACTGGTGTAGATATCATTAAAGAACAAATTTGGATTGCTTTTTCTGGAGAAACAGCCTTAAAACAAAGTGATATAAACCCCAGAGGTCATGCAATTGAATGTAGAATAAATGCAGAAGATGCAAGTAAAAACTTTCAACCATCGCCTGGTACTATAGGCATGTGTCATCAACCATCTGGCTTTAGAACAAGAGTGGATGGAGCAATTTTTCAAGGATATAAAGTTACTCCTTATTACGATAGTATGGTTTGCAAACTAATTTGTCATGGAAGAAACAGAACTGAAGCAATTCAAAGAATGAATAGATCTCTAGATGAGTTTGTTATAGAGGGAATTACAACAACTATACCACTTCATAAAAAACTACTAAGTCATAAAAAATTTATTAATTCTGATTTTAATGTAAGTTGGTTAGACAAAGATACTATAGTTTAATAGCATTTTATAAGCCAAACATCATATACTGGATGATCAAATGGAGTAATTGATGGGCTTGATGAGAACATCCACCCATTAAATACAAACACCTCATTATTATTTTTATCAGTTAGATCTTTGACTTGAATATAGGCTGTAATTTCAGGATTATCATCAAATTCAGAATTTTTACACTTTAAACTTTTTATAGAGAGATCTTTAAAATTAATTAACTCTCCATTTTTCAATTTTACTAAAGTGTTTTTTGAACTAATTTTATCTAAAATCTTTAAATCAGTAAAAGTACCTTCGGTACTATCTTTTGCATCTGAGAGATTTATTAAAAAAAAATAAACTAAGAAAACAAAAAGATAAAAATTAAATTTATTATTTCCAGCTAGAATATTTTTTTTTGATACCATCTTTATCTTTGTTGGGATAATAAGCCTTTTCTGTACCTGTTAAATTTGACTGATGAGGTTTTTGCCAATCATATTTTTCTAGTTTATGAGTTTTTTCTATTTTATTGGGAGTAAAATGTATCCATGAGTACCACTCAACTGGTATTTTAGAGGCATCGATAGTATCTGAATAAATGATCCATCTCTTTCCATCTTTACTTTCATAATATTTGTTACCGAGCTCATCACTACCAACTAATTTTCCAAAAAAAATTGTTTTTAATCTAGTACCAAAGGTATCCTGATTCCACCAAGTGAAAATTTTTTTAAAAAGTGTCAACATAAAATTTTATTACTTATTCAATTAAAAATTGTATAATTTAAATTAGACTAAAATATGAATTTGTATATAAATTAATTGAATCATTATTCAAATTAAAATTTAAATTGGAGTTAAATGGCAAAATATTTAGTTGAAACTTACTACACATGTACTTTTAAAGTTAATCATTACTTGGATGACATAAATGAAACTGAGTTAAAAAATCTAGAAAAAAGAGATGATGGAAAATTTGAGGTTTTAGATGTAAAGCTGGATAATCGTAAAACTAAAAGTCTAGATCCAAATAACAATAAAGTTATTGAAAGCAAAAAAGTAGAAATAGTAGATGAAACAAACCAAATAAACTCTCAAAATAAAGAAAGTATTATTTCAAAATTTAATAAAACTTCTGAAAGGGGCGGTAAAAGATTCGGTATGCCTGATAGAAGAAAAGGTTATATCCAAAAAGCAACAATTGGGGACCATAAAGTTTACCTTCACACTGGCGAGTATGAAGATGGCAAGATAGGAGAAATTTTTATTGATACAAGTAAAGAAGGAGAATTAGTTAAAGCTCTAATGAATAATTTTGCTATAGCAGTATCTTTAGGACTCCAATATGGTGTTCCATTAGACGAATTCATAAGTGCGTTTGTTGGAACTAAATTTGAACCTTCTGGCAAAGTGCATGGTAACGATAGAATTCTAAGCGCTAGTTCAATACTAGATTATATTTTTAGAGAATTAGCTATATCTTATCAAAATAGAGAGGATTTAGCACATACGCCCTCTATTGGTGGATCGGATCTTAGCACAAATGATGAGCCTCAATCTGAAGATCAAAATCAGTTATTGAAAATTGTAAAGGATATAACAAGCAAAGGTTTTGTTAGAAATAATTATAAAAAAAATCTAGTAGATCTTTCAGACGTTAAAATAAGTTTAAAAGGTAAAAAATAATTTTATTTTTTATTTTTTATAATTATTCCAAGCTCTTTTAACTGTTCTTCGCTAACATCAGATGGAGCTTTCATCATCAAATCTTGCGCATTTTGATTCATTGGAAACATAGTTACTTCTCTAATATTTTTTTCATTTGCAAGTAACATTACTATCCTATCAATACCAGGGGCAATTCCTCCATGTGGTGGGGCACCATAACTTAATGCATTTATCATTCCACTAAATTTGTCATCTACTTGTTTCTTATCATAGCCCGCTATTGAAAAAAGTTTGTACATAAGTTCTGGCTTATGATTTCTTATCGCACCTGATGAAAGTTCAATACCATTACAGACAATATCGTATTGGTAGGCCAATATATCTAAGGGATTTTCAAAATTTTCTTCCGTTAGATTGCCCTGTGGCATAGAAAATGGGTTATGACTAAATTCAATTTTATTAGTTGTTTCATCTTTTTCAAACATTGGATAATCAACAATCCAACAAAATGCAAAAACATTATCGTCAATTAAATTTAAATCTTTACCTATTTTATCCCTAGCAAGTGAGGTAATTTTTTCTAAATCATTTTGTTTTCCACACGCCATAAAAATACTATCTCCCACATCTGCGTTAGTTTTTTTCATAATTTCTTCTAATGCTTCTTTAGAAAAAAACTTTCCAATAGGCCCTTTTGCTGAAAGTTGACCTTCTTCTTCAAAAGTAAAATATGCTAATCCAGAAGCACCTTGTTCTTTAGCCCATTTATCAATATTATCAAAAAAACTTCTGGGTTTATTTTTTGTATTTTTGGTTACAATGCATCTAACTTTTGAACCAGATTTTACAAGTTTTTTAAAAATCTCAAATGATACATCATCTCTTGTAAATATCTCTGTAATATCATTTATTATTAATGGATTTCTTAAATCAGGTTTATCACTTCCATAATTTAACATTGCATCGGCATATGAAATTTTTGGAAATTTATCAAACATTAGTTTTTTATTTGAGAATTTTTTAAAAGTATTAACCATTAAAGTCTCAACAACATTAAAAACATCTTCTTGTTCTACAAATGACATCTCAAGATCAAGCTGATAAAATTCTCCTGGACTTCTGTCCGCTCTAGCATCTTCGTCTCTAAAACAAGGAGCAATTTGAAAATATTTATCAAAACCAGAAACCATTATTAATTGTTTAAATTGTTGAGGAGCTTGTGGTAATGCATAAAATTTTCCAGGATTAAGTCTACTTGGAACCAAAAAATCTCTTGCACCTTCAGGGCTTGATGAAGTTAAAATTGGTGTTTGAAATTCTAAAAAACCAAGTTTGGTCATTTCATTTCTAATATATGAAATTACTTTTGATCGTAAGATTATATTTTCATGAATTTTTTTTCTTCTTAAATCTAAAAATCTATATTTTAATCTTATTTCCTCAGCATACTCTTGATCGCTAAAAACTGGCATTGGCAATTCTTTGCAAGTCCCTAATATTTCAAATTCATTTATAACAACTTCAATTTCACCAGTTTCAATATCTTTGTTAATTGTCTCATCAGAACGGCTCACGACTTTTCCGCTTATTTTTATGACAGTTTCAAGTTGAGTTTTTTCTAAATCTAAAAAATTTTTATTTTCTTTATCAATAATGCATTGAGTAATTCCATAATTATCTCTCAGGTCTATAAATAACAAATTCCCATGATCTCTTTTTTTATTTATCCACCCCGATATTGAAATATCTTTGTCTAAATCATCTTTTCTTAATTCATTACAATTATGTGTTCTATATTTATTCAATTATTCTCCTAATGCTTCTTTTATAATTTTAAAATCGATTGGTTTTTTTCTTTTTAAACTAATTTTGTCGATTTTATATATAAAATCAAAAATTTTGCCATACGATCTATCAATTCTTTTAATAATAAAATCTATTAATTTCTTATCTATAGATATTTGACGATCAGATAAGTTTTTTAGTATAAGCGCAAACATTAAATCATCTTCTGGTTTTTCTATATTACACAATAAAAAATTTTTAGATCTTGAATTTAAGTCGTTTAACTTAAAGGAGTAATCAACAATTGGATTTTTAGAAGTTAAAATTATATATTTATTATCCTGATCGATAATATTTAATAGGGTAAATAATAAATTCTCATCAATTTTATCATTCAAATTTTCAATAATTATATTTTCAAAGACCTTAATTTTTTTAAAAAATTCATTATTAATTTCATCAGCTTCTATCTTTATTCCTTTAAACTTTTCCAAAAAAATATTTATTAAATGAGTTTTACCTGAAAACTTTTCTCCAATTAAATTTACAAAATTTTTCTCCCATTTGGGCCAGCTATTTAATAGTTTAAATGCAAACTCATTACTTTTTGAAACATAAAAATCTTGATCTTTAAAATTTTGATCATAATCAAAATTAAGTATTAATTGATTTAAATCATTCATTTAACTGACCAAATTTTATTTTGAATATCAAATTCATAATTTTTATTTTTCATAAACTTAAGGAAATGGTCTGGCGATCCATTAAAAATAATTTTATAAAAACTATCTTTATTATTAAATTTATAAATATAATAATTATATACAAGATCTGCATTATCTAATATTTCTTCAAACTTTGAAATCTCTGAATTGTTATTATTGTTGATTGAGACAGTTAAAGATATCTTTACTGATGTATTAATTTCATTTTTACTCTTCCAATAATTTTCATAAACACTTTTTAAACTTTCAATTAATTTATCTGCTTGTTTATAGTCATCTATATTGAGATTTTGAAAACTTATATTTTTAAGACTCTCTTCTTGATTAAAGTTTATTTTATTCAAAACTTTAATATTATCATTTTCTTTAAAGATGATTGATATAATATATTCATCGATATTATATTTTTTGATAATTTCATTAAAATTATAACTTTCCAAGATTTTTGAATATCTTTTTATTAGATTAAAATCATCTAGATCTTCGGTAGGTAAAATATATCTTAATAAATGATATTTTTGATTATTAGAATTCCAATTATTAAAGATATAGTTTTCAGAAAAAATCGAAATTTCATCTTTATTTTTATCTACTATAATTGGTAAAAAAAATATTTTTTTTTCAACTGGGAGAGATGGAAAAATATTTTTTTTTTCCATTAAATTTAATATCTTTTTTTTATTAAATGATACATTTAAAGATAAATAATAAACCTCATCAATAAATTTTTCTTCTTTAATAGAAAAAGTTTCAATCATACTCTTAATTAAACCAATTGGTGTATTGATTAGCTTTTTTTGATCCTGAGTTTGCAATATAGATAGCACCAACCTATTAAAAGCCTGCACAAAACCTTCATCAATTATCTTATTTTTATTAAAATTAATCTCAAAAGGAGTAGATATTTCAATATCATTGATTGAAAAAGTCTTTGCTTGAATATTTTCTGTGGAAAAAAAAATATTAAACAAGGCTAGAAAGCAAAAATAAATATATAATCTTTTGAAATTAAAAAGTTTAATATTAAATCTCATAAAACATATTAATGAATAATAAATTAATAACCTATAAAAAAAGTGGAGTTAACATAAATGCTGCAGATAAATTTGTTAATTTCATTTCATCTGTTTCATCAAAAAAAAAAGGCAAAAAAAAGTTTTCAAATATTGGCGGTTTTGGTTCTATATCAGACATTCCAAATCATATAAAACAACCTAAAATTGTTGCTTGCACAGATGGTGTTGGCACTAAGGTAGAAATCGCAAACACACTTAATAAATACGACACTATTGGTATTGATTTGGTCGCAATGAGCGTTAATGACTTAATTGTTCAAGGTGCAAAACCTTTACTATTTCTTGATTACGTATCTATAAATAAAATTGATTTAAAAAAATTAAAGTCAATAATTAAAGGTATTGTAAAAGGCTGTAAACTGTCTCAATGTGAACTAGTTGGAGGAGAAACAGCTGAAATGCCTGGAACGTATGAAAAAGGCAAATTCGATATTGCAGGTTTTGCAGTTGGGATTGTTGGTAAAGATAAAATTTTAAGTAAAAATAAAATCAAAAATAATGATTTAATTTTAGCTATTCCTTCAAGTGGTTTACATTCAAACGGATATTCTTTAGTACGTTATCTTCTTGAGCAAAAAAAAATAGATATCAAAAAAAATAAATTTTTAAAAAAAGAATTAATTAAACCAACTAAAATTTATGTAAATGAAGTTATGAAACTATTAGATAAAGATTTAATTAATGGATGTGCCAATATTACTGGAGGTGGTTTAGCTGATAATATTAAAAGAGTAATTCCAGATAACTTTTCAGCAGAAATTAATTTAGAAAAGATCAAAACATCTAAAATTTTTAAATGGTTACATAAAAATGGTATATCTGATAAAGAAATGTTAAAAACTTTCAATTGTGGTGTTGGTTTTTGTTTAATAATTAATCCAAGAAAATTAAATAGAATCAAAGGATATTTTACTAATAATTTTAAACCGTATGTAATTGGAAAAATTACTAAAAATTTAAAAGATAAAGTTAAACTAAATGGCTCTGTCAACTGGATCTAGTAAAATTAAAACAGCAATTTTTATTTCTGGAACAGGTAGTAATTTAAAATCTCTCATCAAATTTTCTAAACTTAAAAAATCACCAATAATTATTAAGTTGATTGTTTCAAATAATTCTAAAGCAAAAGGTTTACAATATTCAAAAGTCTACAAAATCAAAAAAAAAGTATTTGATTTTAAAAACGCATTATCTGAAAAAAAAGTTATCACTGAATTAAAAAAAAATAATATTGATCTAATTTGTCTTGCTGGTTTTATGAAAATTTTATCTAAAAATTTTATTAATAATTTTAAAGGAAAAATTCTAAATATTCACCCTTCTCTTCTTCCAAAATATAAAGGATTAAATACTCACGAAAAAGCAATAAAAAATAAAGATAAATATTCTGGATGTACTGTTCACTTCGTAAATTCTAAACTAGATTCTGGTAAAATTATTAATCAAAAAAAAGTTAGAATTAACAAACTTGATACTCCTAAAAGCTTAGCAAAAAGGGTTTTAATCCAAGAACATAAACTATATCCAGCTGCTATTATGAAGATACTTAGTCTTTAAAGAAGAAGTCTATTTCAATTTTTGCATTTTCAACACTATCCGATCCATGTACAGAATTCTTATCAATAGAAATTCCATATTTTTTTCTGATAGTCCCTTCTTCTGCATCATTTGGGTTGGTAGAACCCATTAGCTCTCTATTGCCTAATACTGCATTTTCTTTTTCAAGTATCATAACCACAATTGGTCCAGAGGATAAATATGCACAAAGGTCATTGTAGAATGGTTTTGTTTCATGAACTTTATAAAATTTTTCAGCTTCTGATTTTTCTATTTGAATTTTTTTTTCTTTTACGATTGAAAATCCTTTATTTTTAAACATTTCCTTTATTTCATTATCTAAATTTCTTTCGACAGCATCTGGTTTAATAATTGATAATGTTTGTTCAGTACTACTCATAATGATCCTCTATTAGTTTGTTTAATAATCTTACTCCATAACCTGTTGCACCACCTGAATTCAGTGCGCCTCCATATTTTGAAAAAGCCATACCTGCTATATCTAAATGTGCCCAGGGTGTTTTATTTAAAACAAATCTCTGTAAAAATTGTGCTGCAGTAGTTGATCCTGCTCCACCAACATAATTAATATTTTGCATATCAGCATTTTTAGAGTCTATTAGTTTATCAAAATTTTTATGAAGTGGCATTCTCCATAATTTTTCATCAACTTTTTTTCCTACTTCAAGTAATTGATCTGATAGTTTATCGTTGTTTGAAAAAAGGCCAGCATATTCTGATCCAAGAGAAACTATAATCGCTCCTGTAAGAGTTGCTAGATCAACCATAAACTTAGGTTTGAATTTTTTTTCAGTGAACGTAAGAGCATCTGCTAAAACTAATCTTCCTTCTGCATCAGTGTTTAGTATTTCAATTGTTTTACCGCTATATGATTTAACAATATCTCCAGGTCTTTGAGCGTTCCCTCCTGGCATATTTTCTACAAGTCCTACAACACCAACAGCATTAATTTTTGCTTTTCGCATAGCTAAGTTTTTCATTAAACCAACCACGGTAGCAGAACCTGCCATATCATAAGTCATATCTTCCATGAACTTAGCTGGTTTAAGTGAAATACCGCCGGTATCAAAACAAACACCTTTTCCTATAAATGCTAGAGGGTTAGAATTATTTTTTGCACCCTTCCATTCCATTGTCACAAGATATGATCCTCTAATACTACCTTGTCCAACGCCAAGCAAAGCATTCATTCCAAGTTTTTTTAGTTTTTTTTCATCGTAAATATTGATTTTTAATCCAAATTTTTTAAGTGAGTTTATTCTTTTTGCATATTCATCAGGATGTAAAATATTACCTGGCTCTGAAACAAGATCTCTTGCAAAGAAAGTTCCTTCTTCTAAAGCTTTAAATCTTAATTGATCTTGTGCAGATATTTTATTTTTATTACCAATAACATTTATATTAACAAGTTTTTTATTTTTTTTGGATTTATAGATATTAAATTCATAGGATTTTAATTTAATTCCATGCAAAAAATATCCTACAAAGTTTTTTATTTTGCTATTTATAGTATCCGAATTTACAAAATAATCACTTTTCTTATCATAATTTATATAGCCATGAAATTTAGCACCTAAATTCTCTACATCAGAAGCTTTTATATCTTTTTTAATAGACACTAAAAATATTGTTTTTTTTGAGTTAATTTCAAAAACTAGTAAGTCCTTTTTAAAGTCACTGTTTTTTAATAAATCTGAAATGTATAAAAATTCAGAATTTGAAACATGTTTTTTTAGTCCACTGATATTGAATTTATCATCAACAAATAAGATTAGATTTGAAAAAACTTTTTTTAAACTGTTGTTTTTATAATTAATTTGGATAGTCATAAATTTAAATACACTCATTACGAGTAGAGTGGTATATATTGTTAAAATTAAGAAAATTCAATGAAAAAAATTATTTTTAGAAAATTGTTGCTGGACTGTCTAACATTTTTCTTTTTAGCTTTGTTTGGTATCAGTTTAATTATTTGGGTTTTTCAAGCAGTAAATTTTTTAGATATTATGATTGAGGATGGCAGAAATTATAATGTCTATTTTAATTATACGCTTCTGAATTTTCCAAAAATTATTAGTAGGATTCTGCCTTTTGCACTTTTTATCAGTTTTTCTTACACATTTATCAAATATGAAGCAAATAATGAACTAATCATTTTTTGGAATCACGGTATTAACAAAATAAGCATAGTAAATTTTTTTTTCTGTATTTCTATTTTAATTATGTTGGTGCAAATTTTACTAATGGCGATCATTGTTCCAAAATCTCAGGAAATGGCAAGATCAAAATTAAGAAGTTCTAATGTAGATTATTTTGAGGGATTAATAAAACCTAAAAAATTTAATGATACAATCAAAGGACTTACTATATTTGCTGAAAATAAAAATGAAAAAGGAGAGCTTAAAAACATTTATATTAAAAAGAATAACTATGAAAAAGGTTTTCAAATCACATTTGCTAAAAAAGGAGTTTTTGAAACAAAAGGAAATAAAAAAGTTCTTGTTCTATATGATGGACAAACTTTAAATCAAAATAACAACAAAGTCACAAATTTTGATTTTTCTAAATCAGATTTTGGACTAGGAAATATGGATTCACATCTTGTAACTCACAAAAAGATGCAAGAACAATCAACAATCTCTCTAATAAGATGTGTAAAATCTATTTTTGAAAAAAAGAACTATAATATAATAAATTGTGATCAAAATAATCCAATTAATACTTATAAAATAGTATTTAAGAGATTAATAAATCCATTGTATTTACCGGTTTTAATATTAATTTCTCTTTTATTTGTATTGACCTCAAAGGAAAATCTTAAATACAGTAAACATAAATATTTAATTTTTTTGTTTGGTTTTGGGCTGATAATAGTTTCTGAAAGTTCGCTTGGATATGTTTCAAGTAATCTACAAAATAATATTTTAATTTTAATTCTTCCGATAATTTTAACTTTATTAATTTACATAATTTTTGTTCACAAATTAAAGTTATTTAAGAAAGTTACAAAATGAAAACTTATACAAAATTTTTAATTTACGGGTTCCTCAAGTCACTCCTAAACGTTTTTTTTATAATGATGTGTCTTGTATTAATTTTAAATATTTTAAAAGAAATTGATTTTTTTAGTAATAAAGAAGTGCATTCACTTTACCCAATTTATCTGTCTTTCATGAATTCACCATCAATTATTTTTGAGATGTTTCCATTTATCTTTTTGATAGCGACCCAATTTTTTTTTCTCAAGCTGTTTAATAATGATGAAATAAATATTTTTAAATATTCTGGTTTAAAAAATATTAAAATAATTAATATTTTAAGTTTAATCAGTTTTATTATTAGTATTTTGATAATAACTATATTTTATTCACTTTCATCAAACTTACAGCATTATTACCTACAAATTAAAAATCAATTTTCTGATGATAAGCTTTATTTAGCAGTCATAAATAAAAATGGATTATGGATGAAAGATGTTATTAATAATAAAACCAGTATTATAAATTCATCAAAAATTGACAACAATTTCTTAACTAATACTTTTATAACCACTTTCGATGATGAATTTAATTTAATCAAAAGTCTCAAAAGTGACAAGATAGATATTAAAGATAATGAATGGTTAGTTTATGATGTAACTATTTTTGAGGAAAATACGAGTAAGAAAAAAGACTTAATAAAATTTAAATCAAATTTTAATCAAAAAAAAATCGAAAGTTTATTTTCAAATTTATCATCTCTTTCATTGCTAAAACTTATAGATTTGAGACAAAATTATAAATCATTAAATTATTCTACTGTAGATGTTGATATGCAAATTTATAAAATTATAACATACCCCCTAATT
>Ga0233432_10004368_pt1 | contig 12568 bp, 10 predicted proteins | sample SI_122_August201_6_FD_179870 | JGI IMG/M metagenome (GOLD analysis project Ga0233432, IMG submission 179870) | Seawater microbial communities from Saanich Inlet, British Columbia, Canada - SI_122_August2016_10_MG | ecosystem: Environmental > Aquatic > Marine > Inlet | place: Canada: British...
TTTCACAAGCGTATCCAGACATTGCATTCGAGGAAATGATTGTAGACAACTGCGCCATGCAACTCGTGATGAACCCTGAACGCTTTGACATCATTGTGACGACCAATCTTTTTGGCGATATCCTGTCGGACCTTTGCGCCGGACTGATCGGCGGTTTGGGCCTTGCGCCAGGGGCCAACCTCGGCCATGACCATGCCATTTTTGAAGCGGTGCACGGCAGCGCCCCGGATATTGCCGGCCTTGGCATTGCCAATCCAACCGCACTATTACTCGCCACTGCGATGATGCTGGATCATTTAGGCCTGGGAGATGCAGCGACACGCCTGCGCGGAGCGATCAAGCAGACCCTTACCCAAGGCGAGTGCAAAACATCTGACTTAGGCGGCGACGCCTCGACCGAACAATATACCCAAGCCTTGGTCAGGGCTTTGTAGGGTCATTGTCGAACGCCCCCTGACGAAAAAAGCCTCGAGGAACAGCCTCAGGCGCACCACCCGCGCGGCTCTAAGGCTTGGCGCATTCCGCATTAGCATCGAACTAATCAGCCGCTTTCGGCGCCGCCGTCGCATCCAGCGCCCCCGGCAGGCCTAACTCGCGGAGTATGGCCTCGGTGTGTTCCCCAATGCTGGGCGCTGCACTCGCAGGCTCAAGCGTCGCATTCAGAAATCTTGCAGCGGGACGCGCCTCTCGCATCTTGCCGGCGACGGGGTGGTCCCGTTCTCGAAACACCTCATTGGCAATCAATTGCGGGTCGTTGTGCAAATCCTCTAGGCGCTTAACACTCGCCGCCGGGACTTGTTCGGCATCAAGCTTCGCAAGAAACGTGTCAACCGTCATTGATTTCGTCTTTAACAAGACCTCTGAAAGGCGATCGCTATAGGCCTGACGATTGCGCTGCCGGCTCGTTAACGTTTTAAACATTGGGTCTGCTTGTAATTCATCCAAGTTGAGGGCGCGGCACAGGCCCGCAAATTCTGCATCCGACAGGGTCATAAACGCAGCCCAACCATCCGCCAACGAAACCAATTGTCCGGCGGCAGAAATTGGCGGGCGATGCTCAATATCGTCGCCCTGTAATGTGACATCCGCGCCCGCATCGGGCCACATAAAGGCAACCGCCGTATCCAACATCGACAATTGAATATGCTCACCCAATCCAGTTCGCTCACGTGCATACAAGGCCGCCGCAATGGCCTGCGCGCCAGTATGCGCCGTGAGCTTGTCCATAATCAGTTGGTTGACCTGTTCAGGGCCCTCACCGCGTTTGAGGCCTTGAACCGAAACCATCGCAGAGTAAGCCTGGATGATGGGGTCGTACGCGCGTTTGCCAGCCTCCGGCCCATCCGGTCCAAAACCACTGATCGAGAGGTAAATGAGCCTGGGATTCAAACGTTGCATCGCCTCGAATCCAAGTCCCAAGCGCTGAACAACACCGGGCCGAAAGTTTTGAATCAGCACATCAGCGCGTGCAACCAAGCCCTGCAAGACCGGCATGACGGCGGGATCCTTTAAATCCAGTGCAATGCTACGCTTGCCTCGGTTTAACACATGAAACGAACCCGAAAATCCATTTCGACGACTGCCGACATTGCGTTGTATATCACCCTCGAGCTTCTCAACCTTGATCACATCAGCGCCAAGGTCTGCCAGCACCGCACCGGTGAGGGGCCCAGAGACAACCGCTGATAAGTCAACAACCGTTACCCCAGTTAATGGTCCAGCCATTTTAATCTTCCTTTCAGTTATGACCTGTTTTCAAAGCTGCGGTGCAGCCCATTACAATCCATCAAACCCTGTACCTGATGGACTGGGCAAGTATAGTAACCAACCAATACCGAGAACCCCATCATGAATCAACAAGCGCTGTGGGCCTGGTCTGCCCTGGAGATCCGAGATGCCGTGCGATGCAAAGCCATTTCAGCAACGGCAGTCGTCACAGCGCACTTAGATCGGATCAATGCCATCAATCCCCAGATCAATGCGATCGTCACCTTGGTACCGGAACTTGCGCTGGCACAAGCTCACGCGATCGATGCGGCAATTGGCCGAGGTGAAACCCTAGGACCACTCGCGGGCGTGCCCGTTGCCCACAAAGATCTCACCTTAACCCAAGGCATTCGAACCACCTTCGGCTCGGCGCTTTTCGCCGATTTTGTCCCAACCCAGGATGCAGAAATTGTGGCTCGAATGAAAGCGGCTGGCGCCGTCACACTTGGCAAAACCAACACGCCCGAATGGGGTGCGGGCTCGCAAACCTTTAACGACATTTTTGGTGTTACCCGAAACCCTTATGATCGATCAAAAACCGCAGGCGGTAGTTCCGGTGGCGCAGCGGCAGCCCTCGCCGCGCGCTTAGTGCCACTTTGCGACGGGACGGACTTAGGCGGATCGCTGAGAAACCCCGCCAGCTTTTGCAATGTTGTGGGCTTTAGAACAACCCCTGGCCGGGTGCCGATCGTCCCCTCAGAAAATCCCGAGGATCCCCTACCGATTGCCGGACCCATGGCGAGAACGGTCGATGATTGTGCCCTCCTGCTCAGCGTGATCAGTGGCGCGCATGAACACGCGCCGCTATCAAAGCTCACTGAGCAGTCCTTTGAACCGCCGATCAAGGCAGGCGCTGGTGCCTTAAAAATTGCATTCAGTGCTGACTTTTCAGGCCAAATCCCGATTGATCCGGAGGTCGTCGATTGCATCAATGACACCCGCGATTTTTTCAACCAACTCGGTTGCGAGGTCATCGATTATTGCCCTGACCTATCCGGGGCAAACGACACCTTTCATATTCTAAGAGCGAGCTCGTTTGCCCGTCGCCACGGCAAAGGCGTTCGACGCAACCCGCGCGATTATAAGCAGACCATCGTTTGGAATGTTGAGGCTGGCCTTGCCCTTACCAAAACGGACATCCAACGCGCCCTGCAACAACAAGCCGTGGTCATCGAGCGGTTTAGGGTGTTTTTTGAGCACTATGATTTTCTCGTGACGCCCGTCGTCCAAGTGCCACCATTCGACGCAGCGCTTGAATATGTTACCGAGATTAATGGCCAGCCAATGCAAACCTACATACAGTGGATGCAATCGTGTTCTATCTTCTCCGTAACCGGCCTACCCGCTTTATCGTTACCCGCCGGATTCACCTCACTCGGTTTACCCGTTGGTCTGCAAATCATTGGCAAACCGCGTGCTGACCTCGCCGTCTTGCAATTGGCCAAAGCATTCGAGACGATCAATCCCATTTGGCAGCGCGCGCCCGTTTTTTAAAAACGGCCCACCCATTGCCCACAACCCGGAGCCAAGTCTTGTCTACCCATATCCTGCCCATAGAAAATTTTGTCACACACCTCGAATGTAGTCAGACGGGCAAGCACTATCGACGCAATACTCAGCTCAACCTCTCAGACGTTGGCAAGCCCCTCTTGGTCCGATATGACCTGAAAGCCATCAAAGCGGCTGTCTCCCCAGCCACTCTCAATCAGCGACCCCAAGATCTCTGGCGCTATCAAGAGTTATTACCACTCACCCAAGCACCCATCTCGCTGGGCGAATCCATTACCCCATTACTTTCTTGCCAATACCTGGCTCGCGCCCTCGACCTTGGCGAGGTCCTGATCAAAGACGAGGGCCGATTACCGACCGGTAGTTTTAAAGCCCGCGGGATTGCAATGGCCGTTAATCTCGCTAAAAGCCTAGGGGTGCAGCGGATGGCCATTCCAACCAATGGCAATGCGGGTGCAGCGCTCGCAGCCTATTGTGCGGCGGCGCAGATCGAGGCCATTTGTTTTTGTCCTGATGACACGCCCCAAGTGAACCTGCAGGAGATGGCTTATTACGGCGCAAAAACATTCCGGGTGAAGGGCCTGATCAATGATTGTGGCAAGTTGGTCAAACAAGGCGCCGATCAGGGTCTTTGGTTTGATACCGCAACGCTTAAGGAGCCTTACCGAATCGAAGGTAAAAAAACGATGGGATTGGAACTCGCGGAGCAACTGAACTGGATCCTGCCCGATGCAATCTTCTATCCAACCGGCGGCGGCACCGGTCTCATTGGGATGTGGAAAGCCTTTGCTGAACTCGAAGCCCTAGGCTGGATTGATTCCCGCCGGCCAAAAATGATTGCCGTTCAAGCAGATACCTGTGCCCCCATCGTCAAAGCCTTTCATACCGGGGCCGACCATGCTGAGCTCTGGCCAGAGGCGCAAACCATTGCCTCCGGTATTCGGGTTCCCATTGCCATTGGCGACTTTCTTATTCTCAAAGCCCTCCGTGAGAGCCGAGGCACCGCCATCGCCGTGACGGACGAGGAGATCCTTGAGAGCCAAAAAAATCTGGCCAAGCAGACCGGCATATTACTGTGTCCAGAAGGTGCTGCAACCGCGGCGGCCTTAATCAAGGCGCGTCAAAACGGGACAATTACAATAGATGCCAAGGTCGTTCTGTTCAATTGCGCATCGGGCCTCAAATACCCAATGCCGGGGCTGGTGCAGACCTTTGAGCCAGGCCAGGATATCGCAACCGTCCTCGATTGAGGCCCTTAAGATCGTGGCGCGGGTAACAAAATGATCTTGACCTATAATTAGAACGATTCCCTTCTTCTAAACCAACTCCGACAGTCACCGTCAAAGCCGCTTTTAGTTGCAACCCACGCGGCCCAGTGTAAGATAGCGTCCACCTTAGGGGTGGTCCTCGGACCTGAGATGCGCCTGGCGCGAACCCTAGAACCTGATCCGGATCATACCGGCGTAGGAAAAGGACGCATCAACGGTCTCCCTTCGTCGCCTCTGGATTGTCTTGCTGTTTAACTGGAGACTTAACATGCGTGGACTGCTTTACCTACTCGCCTTCCTGGGCGGACTACCGATTACTGCCCTGGCTGAGGAAATGCCTGAGATCACAGTAACCGCTGAGTTTAGACCGAGTAACGATATCGAAACCTTGACCAGTGTCACGGTCCTGAATGATAGCGAGCAAGCGGCGCGCGGCGCGTCCCACCTAGAAGACCTCCTTGGCCTCGTTCCCAATCTGAACTTCGCAAGCGGCGCGTCTCGGGCGCGTTTTTTTCAAATAAGAGGTATCGGCGAGCGCAGTCAATTTAGCGATCCAATCAATCCATCGGTTGGGATCATGATCGACGGTATGGATTTCAGTAATATGGGCACGATTGCCCATTTGACGGACCTTGATCAGATCGAGGTCTTACGAGGGCCCCAAGGCACCCGTTTTGGCGCCAACGGCCTGGCCGGATTAATCGCCATCAAATCCAGAGATCCCGAACCGATTGCATCGGCTCGAATCAAGGCCAGTCTCGCAAGCTTTTCGGGGCGCAATCTCAACGCCACGCTCAACCAGCCCCTGAGTGACGAAACGCTGGTCCGACTCAGCCTCAGCAAGGAAACCGCCAATGGCCTGTATCGAAACCAACATCTGAATAAAGACGATACCAACGGCATCAATGAAACCCATGCGCGATTAAAAATATTGAACACCGGCGCCAACTACGAGGCGCTTGTGACCTTGCTACATGCGAACGTCAATAATGGTTTCGATGCTTTCAGCCTGGATAACACCGTAAACACCCTGTCAGATGAACCCGGCTTCGATCGACAAAAAACCAATGCGTTGGCGGCGCGACTAACCCTTAGCCTTGACAAAAATCGACTCGAAATGTTGGGCACGCTGAGCCAATCGGAACTGGGTTATGGCTATGACGAAGACTGGAGCTTTGTCGGCATCCACCCCTATGGCTACCAATCTACGGATCACTACCTGCGCGATAGATCGCATCAAGCATTGGAGATTAGGCTTCTGCCAAAAGCGGTGGGCGAGGCGTTTAATGAACGCGGCGACTGGGTCATCGGCCTGTATCGAACCCAACAGGGCACGGAACTGACCCGCCTGTATACCTTTGCACCGGGACCTTACACCAGTGACTACCAAAATGATGCGACCGCCCTCTATGCGGAACTCGATTTCAATCTGAGCGACAAACTCCGCTGGAATAGCGGCGCGCGGATTGAGCGTCGCAGCCGCACCTTTAGTGACTCGCTTGCCGCGGCGTTCAATCCAACGGAGACGCTTTGGGGCGGCCGAATCGGCCTGCAGTACCACCTCCGGTCGACGGCAAATCTCTACCTTCGGGTCAGCCGCGGGTTCAAAGCCGGCGGCTTTAACACCGATGGCACCCTTAACCCCGAACTCTTAGAGTACGACGCCGAATCGCTTATCGAAACTGAGCTTGGCTTCAAAACCACCTTCGCCGCAACCCGGCTAAAACTTGCCCTATTTCGAGCCGATCGCCGAGATCAACAGATTAAAAGCTCATTCGTTCGTCCCAGATCTGATGGTAGTACGGAATTTGTCGACTTCGTCGGCAATGCTGCAGAAGGCGTCAATCAGGGTATCGAAGTCGAGCTAGAGCACCAACTTTCGAATGCCTTTAGCGTCCGAGTTGCTGGCGGCCTACTCGATACGGTGTTTACCCAATTCATTAATGAGTTTGGTGAGGATCTGGGCGGTCGAGACCAAGCCCAAGCACCTCGATACACAGGGAGTGTTGCGCTCAACTATCAGGCGGCATCAACCTTTTTTAACCTCAGCATCGATGCGAAAGATGATTATTACTTCTCTGATCGACATGCGGTTAAAAGCCGAGCCTACACTACGGCCAACGCAGCCTTTGGTCTAAAACAACAAGCCTGGGAACTCACATTTTGGGGACGCAATCTAACGGATCAAACAGTCTTGACCCGAGGTTTTGGGAGCTTCGGTAATGATCCTCGAAAAGACTACCTCACCGAACCCTATTATCAATTCGGCTCACCCAGGACCCTAGGGGTCACCCTCGCTTTTGAGCAGTAATGCCCGAACCGAATGAAGACGCAACAGACTCGCTAAAAAGGCGCCAACCCATGAAGGCCAGCATCGATATCAGTTTGTATCCGTTGAACCAGGATTATCTTCCAGCCATTGATGCTTTCATCAAAGCGCTAAAGCAGTATCCAGACATCGACGTTGTTGAAAATGATTTGACCACTCAGATTTTCGGGGATTTTGACGTGCTGATGGCCTGCTTACAAACGGAAATTCGGAGCAGCTTCTTTGAATTTGGACAAGGCGTTTTCACCTTAAAAGTGCTTAAAGAGGATTTGAGACGGACCCAACATGACTGAGGTGCTCGAGCAATTTCTGAATGAACTCTTAGCCAGCTCAGCGCTCGAGATCATGGCCGTGAGCCTCGCTTTGGCTTATCTCATACTGGCAGTGAGAGAAAACATTTGGTGTTGGGCGGCGGCGGCAGCCTCGACCATGATCTACCTGTATCTCTTTTTCGATGTCACGTTATACGCTGAGAGCGCCTTGCAGGTGTACTACTTAGCAATGGCAGGATACGGCTACTATCAATGGCGACATGGACCAAGGCAAGCCTTTAAACCCATTCGGAAATGGTCGCTAAAACATCACAGCGCCGCCCTCCTCGCGATCTTCGTCACCACCGGATTAGTGGGCCGCCTGCTGACCGAAACCAACAGCCAAGCCCCTTTTCTTGACGCCTTCACGACCTGCAGCAGTTTGATTGCAACTTACATGGTGACTCAGAAAATATTGGAGAACTGGGGTTATTGGTTTGTTATCGACAGCGCATCGATTGTGCTCTACCTCGACCGAGGCTTGTACTTTACCGCACTCCTTTTTATGGTGTACTTGGTCATTATCATTTTCGGATACCTCAGGTGGTCTCGCGCGTTAGCGGACCAACCCCCAATGACACCCCGTTAAGGCGCGCATTATGACAATAAAGCGACGAGGGACGACATCAGCCCTCAAACGTCTGGCCTATGCTCAGCTCCTCATCCTTGGCTTTTCGTTAACCCACGCAATTCAAGCAGCGCCAGCCAGTTCATTGATGAGTGGCTTCAACCCCTTGATCGGCGGCCAATGGGTCCTAGGCAGCACTTATCAAACCTACACCTGGGGACCGGATCAACAAAGCGTCTTTGGTGAATCTTTTGTGATCCACAATGGCGAGAAGGCCCTCGGCGCCAAGGGCCTTTGGTACTTTGATCCCGCGTCCAAGACCATAAAAGGGGTGTTTGTTGCCACCAACATGCCCTTTACGGTATTGCATTACCGATCACACTTCGAGGCAGGCACGCTCATCAGCCAGGTCAGGAGCCTTGACAATCTCGGCACCGAAAATCACTACCAAGAAACAATAAGGGTTACGCAACCTGATGCCTATCTCTGGGAACTGACCGAGGCTGAACCCGCTGGCAACACGATGAAGGCTGAATTTCATCGAGCACCTTGATGTTGTTCGGCTCAGACGGTTACCACGGATTGCTCGCTTTGCGGTCTTAACTAAACGACCTGCGGTCGTCTTTGCCCTAATCTATTGGCTCATCTGCACCGTCTTTTTTAGGCAAGTGCACCCTTTGATTGCTGGGTCATCGCTGGGTCATCGCTGGGCACCCGACTTTTTTAAAATCGCCATTCACAAACAAAAAAAAGGGCGCCTAGGCGCCCTTTCTTAACCACAACCTGCGTGACCAATCCTTAGAAGGATTTACCCACCGAGAAGATCACCGCTTGGCTTTCAGCGTCGGCTTGATCGCCTAAATCATCTGAGAAGATAAAGGACACGCCCAAATCGATCTCTGAAACGGTTGTGCCGTAGCCAAACTCTAAATAGTCTCCGTCAGCATCCTTACCGAAACTGCCGTATTTGCCATACAGACCCATCTCAGTTTCAAACCCCAACTCCAAGAAGTCATAGTCCGATGGCGTACCGAACCCATCCCACTCGCCTGAGGAATAGCCCAGGCTGAACATGCCGTAGCCTAGTCCTAAATTGATTTCCTCATAGGTGTCATCAAAGTCACCCGTGTAGTAATAACCCGTAAAACCAATACTGCCCGTCAAGCCAGACTCAGTCTCAAATCCGTAGCCGCCATACAGATCGACTTCTAACCCGTCACCCACATCGGCCGTCCAGGCGCCCGCATAGAAACCATTGGATTCAATATCGACCCCAGCGCTGGCACTCGACTCTTTCTGAAGGATCCCGCGAAAATAATACTCACTCGCGAACCCGATATTATAAGAAACGTCTGCAGCGGCTGCGTGGTTGCCCGCAAAGGCGCTCAAGGCTATCAAACTGCTCAACGCGTTCCGTGTAAAATTTTTCATCAATTCTCTCCATTTTATTGATTAACTGTTTTATCTCACCCTCTTTAAGGTGAACGAATCAGATCGGCATGAGCGCCTCACGGTTCCACACGGGTTAATGCAATTGGCAGGCCAACTTTTAAATCAAAGCTCTCGCGGGCGTTAATGGTGCAATTACGACGAAATCGGGCGCTTTTGCTCGGCCGGACTGTCCGGCGGTGAACCAATTTGAGTCATCTGCCCCAGAATAGCGCACAAGCACGGCTCAACTCGCTTGCAACCTCAATGCCACTCGCGTTACCTTTTAAAGCGCAGGATGGATAACGCACGACCGGAGTCGTTTCTGCCTGGACGGGCGGCAATGGGCCACCAATATCCGGCAGACGCCAAGCTCAGAAGTCGCCTCGTCCGGACAAAGCGAGACTTCGGCCTTCGGATTTGCGGCGTTTCTTGGGCCGCCGCGCGATTCTTGCCCTCATCACCGGAGCCATGCCTTATGATCCCCAGCCACTTTCGATCTGAAAAACCCGCCATTGTGATGGCGGGTTCCGGGCAAACCATCACCTTCGGGGAACTAGAAGACATCTCGAATCAGTTCGCGCACTTACTGCGCAGCCAGGGCCTCAAACGCGGCGACACCATTGCATTGTGTCTCGAAAATCATCCCTACTTTCTGCCCATCTGCTGGGGCGCACTCCGAGCTGGCTTGTATTTTACCGCCATAAGCTATCGATTAGCGGCCGCCGAAGTGCTGTATATCGTTAACGATTGTCGGGCGCAGGTACTGATTACCTCAGCGCTTTTGACAGACACCTTTGAGCGCTTTTATCCCGATCTGGTTGAGCACCCCGCCTGTTTCATGCTCGATGGCGAACACCTGAATGCACCGAGCCTACTGGATGCGCTGGCGGCCCAACCTAAAACACCCATCGTTGATGAGTCCTACGGTCAAAGTTTACTCTACAGCAGCGGTACCACTGGGCGCCCCAAAGGGGTAAAGAAACCCCTCTTTCAAGAACCCTTTGGCGCCGAGACCAGCCTCTTCCGGGCCGCGCAAAGTCGGTATGACTTTACTGACGAGACCGTGTATCTATCACCGGCCCCGCTTTACCATGCAGCCCCCTTAGGCTTCACCATGAACGTCCTGCGCTATGGCGGTTGTGTGATCGTTATGCCGCAGTTTGATCCTGAAACCGCCCTACAACTGCTCCAAGATCATAACGTCACCCATGCCCAGTTCGTGCCCACTATGTTCGTCCGCATGCTCAAATTGCCGAGCGACACAAAAAGCCGATACACCTTTGCGAGCCTGCGCTGCGCGATTCATGCCGCCGCACCCTGCCCTGTTAGTATCAAGCATCAAATGATCGATTGGTGGGGTCCCATTATCTGCGAGTACTATGCGGGCACAGAAGGCAACGGCTCGACGTTTATCAGCGCTGAAGAATGGCTCAAGCACCCCGGCTCGGTGGGCCGAGCGGCGAATGATTGCCAAATCCATATCCTGGATGATTTCGGTCAAGAACTGCCAAGCGGAGCGCAAGGCGGCGTGTATTTTGAAGGCGGCGGCCAGTTCGAGTATCTCAACGATCCTGAAAAAACAGCGAACTCCCATCATGTCAACGGTTGGTCGACCTTGGGTGACATTGGTTATCTTGATGACGAAGGCTTCTTGTACCTCACCGATCGCAAGTCGTTTATGATCATTTCTGGCGGCGTTAACATCTACCCACAAGAAGCTGAAAATGTCCTGATTACACACCCCCTAGTCGCTGACGTCGCCGTTTTTGGGGTGCCAAACGACGAGTTTGGCGAGGAAGTCAAAGCCGTTGTCCAACCCATAAACATGGATGATGCAGGCCCGGAGCTTGCGGCAGAGCTCATTGCCTACGCCCGATCACAAATCGCCCATTTAAAATGCCCGAAGAGCGTCGACTTTCTTGAAGCCCTGCCGCGGCACCCAACTGGCAAACTCTATAAAAGACTCTTAAAAGACACGTATTGGCAGCAAACCTCATGACCCAAGCTTTCAGCGGTATTCAGATTCTAGATTTCACTCAGGTTTTTGCGGGCCCGTTTGCCGTGATGCAATTGGCATTACTTGGCGCAGACGTCATCAAAATAGAGCAACCCGGCACAGGCGACCAAACCCGTGGACTGATGAACGCGGGGAACGATCAGAACCAATCGCCCTCATTTTTGACCATGAATGCCAATAAACGTAGCTTGACGCTCAATTTAAAATCGCCTGAAGCCGTTAACTTAATTAAACGGCTCATTGAAACGACGGATGTTGTGGTTGAAAACTTTAAAGCCGGAACCATGACCAAACTCGGTCTGGATTATGAAGCCTTGAAAGCCTTGAAGCCGGATCTAATTTACTGCTCTATTACCGGCTATGGCCAATCAGGTCCAAAAGCTGGCGAAGCGGCTTACGATGGTGCAATTCAAGCGGCCTCAGGGATGATGTCCCAGAACGGGCATATTGGTACGGGCCCCACTCGAACCGGCTTTATGCCGGTTGATATGGCAACCGCGCTCAGCACGGCTTTTGCCATTTCGGCATCGCTGCATCGCAAGGCCACAACCGGCCTCGGACAACACATTGATAGCGCAATGCTCGATACCGCAATCGTGATGCAAGCGTCGCAATTTAGTAACTATTTGAATCAGGGCCAACTATTGGGGCTTCAAGGCAATGCCTCACCAACCGGACAACCCACCGCCAATGTATTCCCCACCCAAGACGGGTTTATACAAATTACCGCACTCAAACAAAACCAGGTCGAGCAACTCTTTATGGCGCTGGACTGCTCGGAACGTCTTCAGGAGGCTGCCTTTCATGACCCGGCGCAACGAAAACAAAATCCGGAGGTAGTCAACGCCCTGCTTTGTGAAAAACTTCAAGGCAAAACGACCGCGACTTGGATGAACATTCTGCCTCAGAAAGGCATCCCCACGGCCGAAGTTAAGTCGATCCCTGAGGTCCTTGCGGACCCGCAGCTACTTGAGCGGGAGGTGATTGAACAGATAACGCCGACTGAGGCCAATGCCGACGCCATTCATATCATTAAAGCCGGGTATTCTACCGATCAGGATGGGCCTACCATTACGCGGCCACCACCGAAACTTGGTGAGCATACTCACGAAATTTTACGAGCGCTGGATCTGACGTCAAAGCAGATCGAGACCCTGCGATCGCTAGGCGTTATTTGAGTCCTCAACCTAGCCGCTTTATCGGTTTATTGCGCTAATCATCGCCAAACAGATCCTTTAGTTTCTGGTCGAGATCATCAGAGCCATCATCGGTACGATCTTCCTCTAAGTCAGTGACTGCTGGTGCTTCATCGAACAAAGCGGACAAGGCCGCACTCGCATCCGATTGGTCCCGGCTTTGCGCGACTCG
>Ga0233432_10004369_pt1 | contig 12568 bp, 13 predicted proteins | sample SI_122_August201_6_FD_179870 | JGI IMG/M metagenome (GOLD analysis project Ga0233432, IMG submission 179870) | Seawater microbial communities from Saanich Inlet, British Columbia, Canada - SI_122_August2016_10_MG | ecosystem: Environmental > Aquatic > Marine > Inlet | place: Canada: British...
AGAAGCAGGTGACGAAGAAGCACTGCTGAAAGGTAGAGCCTTACTGTCCTCTCAACAAAATATTAGCTTGAGTGACAGACAGAGGCTAATGGGCTATTTAGAAGGTGGAGGCAAGGTGATTTTACCCGAACCTCAGGCGCTACTGACTAAAGATTCTAAAATGCCTGGCTTAGATGGTGAGAAAATGTCGAAATCCTACAATAACACGATTGGCCTTCGGGAAATGCCCGAAGAAGTCACCAGAAAGCTGCGTACAATGCCTACGGATCCTGCGCGGGTGCGAAGAACTGATCCAGGTGATCCCACGAAGTGTCCCGTTTGGAAATATCATGAAATATATTCCTCAGAAGATGTGAAAAGCTGGGCTAAAGAAGGCTGCGTTACTGCAGGGATCGGTTGTTTGGACTGCAAACAACCTGTGATTGATTCAGTTTTGAAGGAGCAGGCCCCGATAAGGGAGCGCAGTGAGGAGTTTCTTGGGGACCGGGACGCTGTCTTTGCTATTATTGACGAGGGTTGCGAGACAGCGCGCGATGTTGCGCGAGAAACTTTAGATGACGTCAGACACGCCATGAAATTCTTACCTAGATAATGGGGCACTTTGTGGAGAATGATTCTTTAGGTGTTGATGTTAAGTCTGAAGAGACGCATGACAAGTTTTTTGCAACTATCGATGGTCAACCCATCATGGAAGCTCCTAAAGATCTTTATATCCCTCCGGAGGCATTAGAAGTTTTTCTTGAGACATTTCAAGGCCCTCTTGACTTGCTTTTGTATTTAATTAAAAAGCAGAACCTTGATATTTTGGATATACCTATCGCCGGTATTACGAAGCAGTACATGACCTATATTGAAATGATGCAGGAATTAAAACTCGAGCTTGCAGCTGAATACCTTTTGATGGCCGCGATGCTGGCTGAGATAAAGTCTAGGATGTTGCTCCCGCATAAGAAAATAGAGGAAGAAGAAGGAGACCCTCGGGCTGAATTAGTCAGAAGGCTTCAGGAGTATGAGCGTTATAAAAAAGTGGCAGAGGGCATCGAGAAACTACCTAGAATGGATAGAGATTGGCATGAGCTTGTCGTAGATTTTGAGAAGCTCCCAAGCCTCAAACCTCCTCCTACAGTGCAACTAGAAATGGTTGTTAAGGCTTTCGCTGAAGTTATGCACAGAATAGAGGTGACGGCGATTCACGAAATTAGACGGGATTCACTGTCTGTAAGGGACCGAATGTCTCGAGTGCTATCCTTTTCAAATGGGGAGTCCTTTAAAGCTTTTCATGAATTTTTCACAGTAGAGGAAGGGCGGGCGGGAGCGATTGTTACATTAATCGCTATTTTAGAGTTATTGAAAGGCTCATTAATTGAGATTGTTGACTCAGAAGAAGGCAATCAATTATATATCAAATTGGCTGCGTAAAATAATGAATATGGAAGATCTTGTACCCACACTAGAAGCGATGCTCATGGCTTCAGAAGAAGCAGTATCAGTTGAACGATTGTTGAAACTGTTGGCCGTTAGTTGTCCAGATATAACCAAAGACGATATAAAACGTGGGTTGAAGGAGCTAGCAGAATCTTATATAGCTCGAGGGGTCGAATTGGTAGAATTGGCTAGCGGATATAGATTCAGAGCCCGTGCTAAGTATTCGCAGCAAGTCGGTGCACTATGGGAGGAGCGAAAACCAAGGTACTCTAAAGCTCTTTTGGAAACTCTTGCGATAGTCGCATACCGGCAACCGGTGACTCGGGGTGAGGTAGAACATATTCGCGGAGTCGCTGTAAGCTCAAACATTGTTAGAACGTTGCTTGAGCGAGAATGGATAAAAGTCATGGGACATCGTGATGTGCCTGGCAGACCAGCCGTATTCGGAACGACCAAAGAGTTTCTCGATTATTTTGGCTTAAGGAAATTAGATGAATTACCAAGCCTGCCTGAAGTCGCAGACTTGGAAGCCGCGCACGAGAGTTTTGTAGGTGGTGCTAATAGTGATGAGCCAGTCGTCGAAAATAAAGATAAAGGAAATGCGCTCAACGGAGTGCCCGAATTTGATAATGAAGTGACTGCGGTTGTCGCTGCCGAGTCTCTAAGGTTGGGAGTCGACGATGACTGAGAAAAGAAATTTTAGTCGACCAACTGCGGCGTCAATAGGTGAGCGAATTCAGAAGGCGTTGTCTCGATCAGGCTGGGGTTCTCGTCGTGAAATAGAAAGATTAATTCGCGCTGGTCGCATGCATAAGAATGAGCAGATGGTTGCTCTTGGTGATATGTTAAAACCAGGCGATCGGGTGCAGCTTGATGATGGTCCGATAGTTAGAGTTGAACAAGAGAAAACTGAATTACAAGTGCTCTTATATAACAAGCCTCTAGGGGAAGTCTGCACGCGTAAAGACGAAGAAGGTAGAGCGACTATCTTTGATAAATTACCCGCAGTACGTTCCGGAAGATGGATAAATGTTGGGCGGTTAGACATAAATACTACGGGATTGTTGCTGTTGACAAATAGTGGTGAGCTCGCCCATCGGCTTACTCATCCAAGTTACACAATAGACCGGGAGTATGCTGTTAGAGTCTATGGAAATGTCGACAATACGATGTTGAGATCACTCAGGACAGGTGTCGAAATTGATGGTGAAGTTTTGGCCTTTAATGATATTGTTGCTGGAGAAGGGAGTGGAGCTAACAAGTGGTTTTATTGTCTGGTCCAAAGTGGTCGTAATAGAGCGGTGCGGAAGTTGTGGGAGTCTCAAAATGTGTCGGTAAGCAGGCTAATGAGAGTGCGCTTTGGTAACATAATGCTACCAACAGATCTTAGAGTAGGGCAACATTTAGAACTAAGTAAGCCTTTAGCTTCGGAACTATGTGATCTAGTCGGGCTCGATGGTAATGGGGTCGATAGAGCGTGTTGATAGCCGATGATCGTCTATCCGATCATTCCTCACGTATATGTCGTAACTTAGCTTTTAAGACTATATAATTGCAGCGGGCTGGGAACGTATCTATTGTAAACATTTTATTTTTACTGGTTTGTCATTTTATGAGAAGAAGTCTAGTAGCTGGTAATTGGAAAATGAACGGTTCGCATAAGAGTGCGCTGGAACTAGCGACGGCTATAGGTGCTGTCGTTTTTGAAAAAACTGATGTGGTCGTTGCACCACCGACACCGCACTTGGATGCTGTGAGTTCTGCTCTCTCCTCAGCTGATGTTTTTTTGGCGGGACAGGATTGTTCTGAGCACGAACAGGGAGCGTATACTGGAGAAAATTCAGCATTAATGCTTAGAGAAATAGGTTGCTCTCACGTGATAGTTGGACATTCTGAGCGCAGACAATTTTTTGGGGAGACTGATCAAAGAGTCGCCTTGAAGGTCGATAGAGCAGTTGCTGTGGGTCTTATTCCAATTATTTGCGTTGGTGAAACTTTGCTGGAACGTCGAGACTCCATGACGGACAAAGTCATCGAGAGACAAGTGGCAGCTGCCTTGTCTCAAATCAACGATAAGGCTAGACTGAAAGTAGTGATTGCCTATGAGCCAGTTTGGGCGATTGGTACAGGGGAGTCGGCGAGTCCGGAACAAGCGCAAAAAGTACACTCGCTGATCAGAGGATTTCTGTCTAAATATGATGTGCCGTTGTCTGAATCAACACGTATACTATACGGGGGAAGCGTAAAACCAGACAATGCCGCATCACTATTTGCTATGCCAGATATTGACGGTGGGCTTATAGGAGGAGCGTCTCTGGATGCAAGATCGTTTATAAATATTTGCTGCTCAACATCATGAATAACTAAGAAAGAGAAACGCCATGTCTGTATTACTAACTAGTCTACTCGTCTTTCAAGTCGTGCTCGCTTTGCTTTTGGTTGGAATCATTTTGCTCCAGCAAGGTAAAGGTGCTACGGCAGGTGCTGGGTTTGGAGCAGGTGCGTCAGCTACTGTTTTTGGTTCCCAGGGTTCAAGTTCGTTTCTAACCCGCACCACAGCTATTCTCGCGGCTTTATTTTTGTCTAACAGCTTATTCTTGGCTTATTTATATGGAGGCACGACAAGACAAGGTAGTCTACTAGATCAGATCTCGGTTCAAGTTCCAGCTGAGCAGAGTGCCGTAGATGCTAGTAGTCCGGTAATCCCTGATTAGTCGATTTTTTTTATCGTACACGGTTGATAAATTCTTTATAATAAACAGATAAGCTTGGTTCCTTCCTAAGGATTGCAAGCTAAGAGTTAATGCCGAAATATGCCCTGGTGGTGGAATTGGTAGACACGCTGTCTTGAGGGGGCAGTGCCGAAAGGTGTGCCGGTTCGAGTCCGGCCCAGGGCACCAAATATTTTCGTTTACAAAAGTTGTAGCTGAACAAAAGTTAAATTTGCTATAGGGGCAATTTGGAAAATGCTAGAGTTATATCTGCCTATTTTAATATTTATAGTTGTTGGGCTAGGCGTAGGAATTGTATCTCTGGGCGCCAGTATTGGTTTAGGACAAGTCTTGGGCGTGCGCAAGCCGAACAGTGAGAAATCTTCACCATTTGAATGTGGTTTTGAAGCTTTTGAAGACGCTAGAATGAAATTCGATGTACGATACTACCTTGTCGCAATACTCTTTATCATCTTTGATCTTGAGATAGCCTTCTTCTTTCCATGGGCAGTTGTTCTTGATGACATAGGAGCTTATGGCTTTTGGGCCATGATGATCTTCTTGGGCATCTTGGTGGTTGGATTTCTATACGAATGGAAAAAAGGGGCTCTGGAATGGGAGTAAGCGAGGTACAAGACCGTGGTTTCGTAACTACATCTGTCGATACTATAGTTAACTGGGCTAGAACCGGCTCTATGTGGCCGATGACTTTTGGCTTAGCGTGTTGTGCGGTTGAGATGATGCACGCTGGAGCCGCCAGATATGATCTGGATAGGTTTGGAGTGGTTTTTCGGCCCAGTCCAAGGCAATCTGACGTAATGATAGTAGCTGGAACTTTGGTGAATAAGATGGCTCCTGCCCTGCGTAAGGTTTATGACCAAATGACCGAGCCCAAATGGGTCATATCTATGGGGTCATGCGCAAATGGAGGAGGTTATTATCATTACTCGTATGCTGTTACGAGAGGGTGTGACCGAGTAGTCCCTGTAGATATTTATGTGCCTGGTTGTCCCCCTACGGCAGAGGCTCTGCTTTTCGGCATCGTGCAGCTGCAGAACAAAATTAAACGAACCAATACGATTAGTCGGTAGAGTCAGTTATGTCATCAGAGAAAAACAAGGTTTTGCTTGAAGCGATAAATGAAATTCTGGAGACAGAAACGGTGCAGATTGTTGAGAAGTACGGAGAGCTGACTTTAGAGATAAAGAAGGACAAGATTGTATCGGTGATGAGAGTCTTGAAAGAGGCTGATCAGTTTTTATTTACTCAGTTGATCGATATCAGTGTGGTAGATTACTTGACCTATGGTCAAGCCGACTGGCAGACGCAAAAAGCCTCTTCTCAGGGCTTTAGCCGAGCTGTTCAGAGTGAGACGGTGGACACTTCTGCAAGTGAGCGCAGATTTGCAGTAGTTTACCAATTATTGTCAGTGACCTATAACGTTAGATTACGAGTGAAGGTTTTCCTTGAAAGCGACTTGCCTCGAATAAGTACTGTAAGTGAAATATGGCCCGTTGCTGACTGGTATGAGAGAGAGTCATTTGATTTGTTTGGGATTTTGTTTGAAGACCACCCAGATCTTCGCAGATTACTGACGGATTATGGTTTTATCGGACACCCTTTTCGAAAGGATTTTCCGCTAGAAGGATATGTCGAGGTTCGCTACGATCCGGAGAAAGGTCGTGTGGTTAATGAGCCGGTTTCTATAGAGTCTCGTACTCTAGTGCCCCGTGTCATCAGACAAGATGATTGGGTGCACTCTTCCAAACCGTTAAGTGAGCAAACCGATGCCTGATATCCGCAATATGACGATGAATTTTGGTCCACAGCACCCTGCGGCGCATGGAGTACTTCGGTTAGTGTTGGAGATGGACGGCGAGGTTATTGAGAGGGCGGATCCCCATATCGGATTATTGCATCGAGGTACTGAGAAATTGGCGGAAAATAAGCCCTATAACCAGAGTATAGGGTATATGGATCGCCTAGATTATGTTTCGATGATGTGCAACGAGCATGCTTATGTGCTGGCAATTGAAAAGTTGATAGGGGTCGAGCCTCCGGTCCGAGCTCAGTATATTAGAGTGATGTTTGATGAAATAACTCGAATTCTCAACCATCTCATGTGGCTGGGTGCTCATGGCCTCGATATCGGTGCGATGACAGTTTTTCTGTATTGCTTTCGGGAGAGAGAAGATCTGATGGATTGCTATGAGGCGGTTTCTGGCACACGAATGCATGCTACTTATTACCGGCCAGGAGGTGTCTATCGAGATCTTCCTGAACAAATGCCTCAATATCAACCCTCTAAATGGAGAAGTGCAAAAGACATTAATGCGCTTAATGAGAACAGGTCTGGAACTCTGCTCGATTTTATTGATGATTTTGTTAAAAGGTTTCCAGCATGTGTTGACGAATATGAGACGCTGTTGACAGATAATCGTATTTGGAAACAACGCACAGTTGATGTTGGCATAGTCAGTCCAGAGAGAGCTTTGGCACTGGGTTTTACTGGACCGATGCTGAGAGGTTCAGGTATACCTTGGGACTTGCGAAAGAAGCAACCTTACGAGGTATATAACGAGTTAGAATTCGATATTCCAGTAGGTGTGACCGGCGACTGCTACGACCGTTATCTTGTTCGCATCGAAGAGATGCGCCAATCAGCGAAAATCATACAGCAATGTGTTGACTGGTTGAAAGTCAATCCAGGCCCGGTCATTGTAGATGATCCCAAGCTTGTGGCGCCTGATCGTTCTTCTATGAAAGGCGACATGGAATCCCTGATTCATCACTTTAAGCTTTTTACCGAGGGATATTGCGTGCCAGAAGGTGAAGTTTACTCTGCGATAGAGCACCCGAAGGGCGAGTTTGGGATTTATCTAGTGTCCGATGGAGCGAATAAACCATATCGAGTTAAGGCCAGAGCCTCTGGTTTTGCTCACCTCGCCGCGATGAACGAGATGGTGAAAGGACATATGTTATCAGACGTTGTTGCTGTAATAGGCACTATGGATATAGTTTTTGGAGAAATTGACCGTTAGGTGTTTGTCATGTCAGAGTCGGCGCAAATCAAATTATCAGAGCATGCTAGAGAGTTTATCGATAGCTGTCTTTTGAAATACCCAGAAGATCAGAAGCAGTCGGCTATCTTGTCTGCTTTAGCTGAGGTGCAGCATGAAAATAATGGATTTCTCACGGAACCTTTAATGGACTTAGTTGCTGAATATTTAGATATGCCTAAGATCGGGGTCTACGAAGTAGCTAGCTTCTACTCTATGTTTGAGACGAAGCCCTGTGGGCGCAATAATGTTGCGGTTTGTACTAATATTTCGTGCATGCTTCGAGGTGGTGACGAGATTGTAGAACACGTTGAGAAAAAGCTAGGGATTTCTCTAGGTGAATCTACTTCAGACGGCCGTGTCTTCTTGAAAAAAGAGGAAGAGTGTCTAGCAGGCTGTTGTGGTGCTCCAATGATGCAAGTCAACCATGTCTATCACGAAAATCTAACTATTGAACGGGTGGATGAAATCTTGGATGAATTGATATGAGCAACATTATATTAAATCAAACTTGCTACGAGACACTCCAGTTCGATGAACCTTGGACATTAGAGAGCTACAGAAAAATAGGTGGCTATAGTGCCTGGGAAGAAATTCTGAAGAAAAAGATGCCGCCAGGAGAAATTGTTGAGATAGTAAAGTCATCCGGTTTAAGAGGTCGGGGTGGAGCTGGCTTCCCAGCAGGGATTAAATGGGGCTTCATTGGCAAAGGTGATATGCAAAAATACCTTGTATGTAATTCTGATGAGAGTGAACCTGGCACCTGTAAAGATCGAGATATTCTGAGATTTAACCCGCACGCTCTGGTAGAGGGCATGGCGATAGCCGCTTATGCCGTAGGAGCAACAGTCGGGTACAACTATATGCGAGGTGAATTCATGGATGAGCCTGGCTTACGTTTTCAGGAAGCTCTCAAAGAAGCTTACGGACTGGGCTTACTAGGAAAAGATATTAATGGCTCCGGAATCGATTTTGAGCTCTACGATCACCTCGGTGCTGGAGCGTACATCTGTGGAGAAGAGACCGCGTTACTAGAGTCATTAGAAGGTAAAAAAGGGCAGCCACGATTTAAGCCTCCTTTCCCTGCGTTATATGGTCTTTATGGCAAGCCAACGATAATTAACAATACGGAGTCTTTGGCTACCGTGCCGACTATTATGCGGAAAGGCGCCGAATGGTTTGCAGCTTTAGGGAAGCCTAATAATGGAGGGACGAAGATTTTTTCGGTGAGTGGGCATGTCACGCGGCCCGGTAATTTTGAGGTGCCGATGGGCTTGCCTTTTAAAGAGCTGTTGGCTCTTGCAGGCGGGTTATCTGAAGGGCGAAGTCTGAAAGCGGTAATTCCAGGAGGATCATCTGTTCCTGTGTTGCCCGGAGAGGTAATGATGGGTCTTGATATGGACTATGACTCCATAGCTGGAGCTGGTTCTATGCTAGGATCTGGTGCTGTAATCATCATGGATGACACCACAGATATGGTTAAGGTTTTGCGTCGTATATCACGATTTTATTACGCAGAGTCTTGTGGCCAGTGCACTCCATGCAGAGAAGGGACCGGTTGGCTTTATCGAATGCTTGATAGAATCGTTAAGGGCGAAGGACGTGAAGAAGACATCGATAGGCTTGATCTCGTCGCCAGCAAAATTGCCGGGCACACTATCTGCGCTTTAGGCGATGCAGCGGCGATGCCCGTTAGAAGTTTTGTGAAAACATTCAGAGAAGAATTTGTGCACTACGTTAAGCATGGTTGCAGTCCGCTTGAAAAAAACGACTCTATAGTAGCGGCCTGAGTTTTATTTAGAAGTTGATTTATGACAAATAACCAAAAAATTAAAATAGAGGTCGACGGTCAAGAGCTTGAAGCGCGACCTGGTTCAATGCTTATTGAAGCGACTGATGCAGCAGGTATTTATGTACCGAGGTTTTGTTACCACAAAAAGCTTACTGTAGCTGCCAATTGTCGCATGTGTCTCGTTGAAGTCGAAAAGGCCCCGAAGCCGATGCCAGCATGTGCGACACCCGTTATGGACGGGATGAAAGTCTTCACGCGGTCCGAAAAAGCTGTTAGTGCACAGCATGCAACCATGGAGTTTCTGCTGATTAATCATCCTCTTGATTGCCCTATATGCGATCAAGGCGGTGAGTGTGAACTTCAAGACCTCGCGATGGGCTATGGTAGTGGAGTGTCTCAGTTTACTGAAGGGAAACGCGTCGTTCGTGATAAAGATATAGGTCCGTTAGTGCAGACTGAAATGACTAGATGTATTCATTGCACTCGTTGCGTTAGATTTGGCGAAGAAATCTCAGGACTCAGAGAGTTAGGTGCTACCGGGCGTGGCGAGCACATGGAGATCGGAACGTATGTAGAGAAATCGATGAGTTCTGAACTATCAGGAAACGTTATCGACCTATGTCCGGTTGGAGCTCTGACAAATAAGCCATACAGGTATTCTGCCAGAACATGGGAGCTGAAACAATTTGATGGAATAGCTCCTCATGATGGGTTGGGATCTAATGTCCATATTCATGTGAAGGGGCAGGTGGTTAAACGGATAGTCCCGAAAGAAAATAATGATATTAATGAAACCTGGTTATCTGATCGTGACAGGTACAGTTATCAAGGGTTAAATCACGCAGCACGAGCATCTGTGCCACGTATTAAAATAGACGGCAAATGGAAAGATGCTGATTGGGATAGTGCCTTGTCGATGGTGTCTCAATCTCTTTCGGAGCAAGCTGATAAGGATCCCTCGGAAACCGTGGCGCTAGCATCTCCATCGTCAACTACAGAAGAATTTTATTTGCTTCAAAAAGTTATGCGTGGATTAAAAACTAATAATATAGATCATCGATTGCGACAGATCGATTTTTCTTGTCCAGCTGCTGACTCTCTTTACCCTGCGAGTGGAAACTTAAGAGATTTAGAAGATGCAGATGCGGTATTTTTGGTCGGTGCCTACCCTCGTCATGAGCAGCCTTTACTCAATTTACGTATAAGAAAAGCTGCGCTCAAGGGCAGCAAAATAATAACTCTTGATACACATGCCAGGTCCTTTAATTATGGATTGGCTGATCAAATCATTGTGAAGCCCTCTATGATGGGGGTCGCTTTAGATAAGCTTGTTAAGAGTGTAAGTGGTGCGGAAGAGCCGAGCGAGTTGTTGGCAGTTGCTACTAAAGTACTGAACGATGCTAAGAATTTGGTTGTAGTTGTTGGATTAGGCGCACAGGCTAGTCCGAATCGCGGATTTTTAATGAGTATGGTGGACCAGTTAGTTGGAAGTCTCGGTGCCACTAAGGTAACTATCGCTGATGGAGGAAATGGCGCTGGTGCTTGGCTAGCAGGAGCTGTCCCTCATCGTGCTCCCGGTGGGGCTCCTCTTGTCGAAAGTATGGATGCCAATTCACGAGGATTTTTAAGCCCCAGAAAAAAATTTGTTCTTCTGGGAGTAGATCCGCTGCTAGACAGTGCTGATCCCTCTACCTTTAAGAGCGCTTTGGAGAAGGCTGAAATGGTGGTTGCTATGACGGCATTCATTACCCCTGATATAGAGACTTTGGCGACCGTGATCCTACCTATCGCTATCTACGCTGAAAATGAAGGAACTTATGTTAACGGTGCTGGTAGTTGGCAATCCTTCAATCCTGCTGTGAAACCTCCTTTTTCCGCGAGACCTGCTTGGAAAATTTTACGCGCGTTAGGTGAACAGTTGAGCTTAAGTGGTTTTGATGCAGTTACAGTCGACGATATCACTAGTGATGTGAGACAAGAATGTTCCTTTAAAAGCTTTGGCTCTCAGGCAGCTCCGGCTGAAATTCCTGCGTCAAAACAAAATTTGGAAAACCAAGTGGAGCTAATTGTTGAGATTCCTATGTATCGTACTGACGTACTTGTTCGTCATGCGGAAGCGCTTCAAGATACGATTGCTGTTGGGATGAGCGAAACCATATCACTCTCCCTCAAAACGGCTGCTGCTCTTCAAGTGTCTGAGGGTGCAAAAGTTACGGTCAGATCCAACGAGTCATCGGTTACGCTCATAGTGAAAATTGATGATAGAGTCTCCGATGGAGCGGGCTTGATTTATGGTGCTAGTTCTATCACAGCGGCCATCGCAAACTTCGGAGAGACTGCAACAGTTACTCGAGAAACTGGTGATGAGCTGTGAGTCCGATTGCCTTTCTGGAAGGACTGTTATCTTGGATGCCTGAGGGCATTTTGACTATTACTATCATCGTTATAAAAATACTTGCGATAATGCTTCCTCTTATGGCTGCTGTGGCTTACACCACTCTTGTGGAGCGAAAAGTTATTGGCTATATGCAATTAAGAATAGGTCCTAATAGGGTTGGCCTAAAGGGACTCCTGCAACCAATTGCTGATGCCCTAAAGTTGATGTGTAAAGAGTTCATTATCCCAACAGGTTCCAGCCGGTTTCTTTTTCTGTTGGCGCCTGTCTTGGCGCTTGGGCCAGCATTGGCCGCTTGGGCAGTCATCCCATTTGGCTCAGAAATGGTACTAGCAGATATAAATGCTGGCTTGCTTTATGTGCTCGCTCTAACCTCGCTAGGGGTTTATGGAATTATAATTGCCGGATGGGCCTCTAACTCTAAATATGCCTTTTTGGGTGCGATGAGGTCCGCTGCTCAAATAGTCTCTTATGAGATTGCGATGGGCTTTTCCTTAGTAGGCGTTTTGGTTGCCGCTGGAAGCCTTAACCTGGGAGACATAATTGAAGCTCAACGAGGTTCTTTAGGTATACTGAACTGGTTTTGGCTACCGTTACTGCCCTTGTTTTTCATCTACTTTATTTCGGGTGTTGCTGAAACGAACCGAGCTCCATTTGACGTTAGCGAGGGGGAATCTGAGATCGTTGCAGGCTTTCATGTGGAGTATGCTGGGATGGCTTTCGCTTTATTCTTTTTGGCTGAATACGCTAATATGATTCTGATATCTGCGCTGACAGCAGTATTATTTATGGGAGGTTGGTTGTCTCCGGTTTCATGGGTGCCTGATGGCATTCACTGGTTTTTTGCGAAAACAGGATTTTTTCTCTTCTTGTTTCTTTGGTTTCGCGCCACTTTTCCGCGTTACAGATATGACCAGATTATGAGATTAGGTTGGAAAATTTTTCTTCCCATCACAATTGTTTGGGTTATGGTCGTGGCAGCGATGGTCGTTTGGAAAATTCCACCATGGTTTTCGAGTTAAGCTGAAGGATTATTAGTCAATGGAAGTATTTTTACACTATCTCAAAAGCTTTACCTTGTGGGAGCTTTTCAAAGGGCTTTCACTAACGGGACGGCGTTTCATTGATAAAAAAGTCACGATTCAATACCCAGAAGAAAAAACGCCGCAGTCTCCCCGGTTTAGAG
>Ga0233432_10004372_pt1 | contig 12565 bp, 18 predicted proteins | sample SI_122_August201_6_FD_179870 | JGI IMG/M metagenome (GOLD analysis project Ga0233432, IMG submission 179870) | Seawater microbial communities from Saanich Inlet, British Columbia, Canada - SI_122_August2016_10_MG | ecosystem: Environmental > Aquatic > Marine > Inlet | place: Canada: British...
GTCGCCGCGCACCGGCAAAGAGCCTTTTTTCAAGTTAAACGCAACCTGAGTTTCCGGCTTCAGCAAAAGTGCGGCCAATTCTGCTTGCGCCGCCGCCTGTTCGGCATCTTTCAGAACCGGAAAATAAAACGCGTCGCCACCGGTACCCAGCACTTCGGTTACACCCAATCCGGGAAGACAGCTATAGTCTTCACCAGCAACTTGTTCGGCCACAGCGAATTCACCCTGCGCCCAATCACCCATGATCTGTCCGCCAGCTTTACCGGTAATCAACATATTTGTTGCGTCATTCCAGTTTTGAACCGGCGCGTTCAATGTCATAGCACGCGCATCTGAGGCCGCTTGGAAAACCGTTGCAATTTCTCCGCCAGCGGCAACGCCCACATCTTTGTCGCCATAAACGGACATAAAGACGTCCTGTGGTACCAACGACGACATAAGAACGTTAAAGGCGCCGCCCTGCTGCCACCCCTGCTGACCCATGGCCAAAGGAACCTTGCCCGCAGCTTCCAAATCCGGAGCAGACGCCGCAAACTCATTCCAGTTTGTCGGCACATCTATTCCAGCGTCCTTATAGGCCTGATGACCCACCCAAAGCCACTGCCACGAGTGGATGTTGACCGGCGCACAGAAGATCCGCCCGTCAACGGTACAAGCGCCTAACAGATTAGACGGGTTTACGATGTCCTTCCAGCCCTCGGCTTCGGCGATATCAGTAATGTCGCGCAAAAGGCCTGACTCGATCAACTCTTCTGCTTGGCGACCGTGGTTAAACTGGAACGCCCCCGGAGGGTTTCCACCGGTGATGCGGCTCACCATGACGGGGCGGGCATTATCGCCACCGGCAATCGCACCATCAATCCACGTGTGGCCGCTTGCGGTAAACGCGTTGGCGAACTCAGCAACAGCCGCCGCTTCACCACCAGATGTCCACCAGTGCATCACTTCGAGATCCGTTGCGTTTGCCACGGTTGCGCTGGCGCTGACCAAAGCAGTCGCAGCAAGAAGTTGTTTTATAAGAGTCACGATTTTTCCTCCCTGTCTAAATCGTTACAGATTAACCTATAACGATTCAGTTTTGTCTTGCAAGATGTTTTAGAACCTGCTCTTTAAGCAGCGAAGCTCTCGCAAAAGCAGATGGTTAGCGGCTGCGCTTAAGAGATTTTCGGTAACCCTCAAGGGAGGCAGGTTACCCTCAAGGGAGGAAACTGACAGCCCGAACCTCAATATTTTGCGTGAACGCCACGCAAACTAAGGACTTTCCATGCCTACCGAGAAGCAAACTGAGATATCACGACAGGCCAAGAGGTTGCTTAAGCCGGGGGAAAAACCCACGCTTAAAACGTTGTCGCGTCTCAGTGGAATGGCCGTGGCGACCGTATCTCGGGCTTTGAGCGACGCACCCGATATCAGCGATGCAACCAAAAAGAAGATCCGCCAAATTGCAAATGATGTTGGGTATGTTCCCAACCGGGCGGGGGTCCGGCTACGCACCGGCAGAACCAACGTGATTGCTTTGGTATTGGCCGCCGAAGCCGACATACTCAACCATACCGCAAAGTTGATCACCTCTATCTCTGAGGAATTACAAAGCACACCGTTCCATTTGATTGTAAAACCACAGTTGCCCGGCGAAGACCCTTTGCGTGCAATCCGCTATTTTGTAGAAACGGGCTCGGCAGATGGGATAATCATAAATCAAACAACCGCAGAAGACACACGGGTTGCCTATATGCTGAAAAAGGGTTTTCCTTTTGTGACGCACGGCCGAACCAATTGGCCCGATCAACACCCTTTCTTTGACTATGATAATGAACAGCTTGCCCGGCAGGCGCTGCAGCATCTGTATGACCTTGGCCGTCGTCGAATATTATTGGTCTTGCCGCCGCAAAACCAGTGTTACAGCCAACATTTGCGCACAGGTGCCATGGACACGGCACATAAGCTGGGTCTGGAACTAAGGTTCAACGAAGGCGTCACCGCAAATTCCTCTATCACTGTGCTGCGTGAATATTTGACAGTGAAATTGCGGGACGATCCGGTGATTGACGCGATCTGTGGATCCTCGCCTGCCTCGGCAATGGCAGGCGCTGCTGCGGCTGAGGCGAACGGCCTGAAGGTTGGAAAAGATATTGATATACTTGGTAAAGAGACAATCCCATTTCTCAAAGAATTCAGGCCGGGGATCATCACCGCCCATGAGGATGTCTCGCGGGCGGGACATTTTCTGACAAAGGCCGTCATTCAAGCCATCCGCAACCCAGAAAAGTGGCCCATGCAGGGCATAGATATTCCCAGCAGCGACCTGTTTAAATGTTGACACCAAAGGAGAGTTCCATGCTGTCACGAAGCAAGGGCCCTGCCCTGTTCCTCGCACAGTTTGCAGGGGACGAGGCCCCGTCAAACAGCCTTGAAGAAATCACCCGATGGGCTGCCGACCCTTGGCTACAAGGGCGGGCCAATACCAACAGTTGACGCGCGGCTATTCGATTTGAGCAAAGCCGCGGACAGTCAGGACTATTGCGACGAGGTGAAGGGTATTTGCGCACAAGCCCGCGTTGAAATTACTGAGTTTTCCACACATCTCCAGAGGCAACTGGTCGCGGCAAACCCGGCCGATAACGAGGCTTTTGACACTTTTGCCCCGGCCAAGATTGACGGCAAGCCCAAGCCCAACAGAAATGGGCTGTCAATCAGGTTAAAAGAGCATCCGCGGCCTCGCGGCGCCTTGGGCTTGATCACACCGTAAGCTTTTCAGGATCACTGGCGTTTCCATATCTATACCATTGGCCGCAACGCCAGACGGATTGGTCGAAGAAGCCTTCGCAGAACTCGCCCGTCGCTGGATGCCAATTTTTGATCATTACGCCGAATATGGCGGTGACATCGGCTTTGAGTTACACCCCTGCGAAGACCTGTTCGACGCGGCAACATGGAAGACGTTCCTCGATCGTGAAAATGGCCATAAATCCGCAATGATCAACTACGACCCCTCACACTTTCTGTTGCAACAGATGGATTACTTGGCCTTTAGCGATCTCTATCATGATCGGATCAAAGCCTTTCACGTGAAAGACGCCGAGTTCAACCCCGATGGCCGACAGGGGGGGTACTTAGCCTACCAGAACAGGACAGATCGAGTTGGGCGGTTCTGGAGTGGGAATGTTGTATCAAACCAGCCGAACAAGGGGCCGCCGAAGGCGCGCCTTTTATTGCCAAACATCTGATTGAGTCACCACGGCACGCATTTGATGATTTCGTCGGCAGCGAACGGGACAATGCGCAACTTAAAAGGATGCTGGGGCTATAAGACGGCTGAAACTTGGTATGGTCGGCGGTGGTCAAGGCGCTTTTATCGGCGGGGTTTACCAAATTGCTGCGCGGATTGACGGCAAATGAGATCTTATGGCAGGCGCTCTTTCGTCAGATACGGACCGGGCTGCCGCGTCAACGGCTGAACTGGGCCTTACCGTAGATAGGCCCTATGCATCATGAGAACAGATGGCCGTGGCCGAGGCAGCCCGCGAAGACGTCAATGCCCGATTAAGTGGTCCATGGTAGATGTGAAACTGTGCCATTGACCAATCGATAACTTAGTGCGCCGTCCTGATTAAATCCGTATTGCAACCCCAAAAACGTCTTGATAGGGGCATAGGCTTATATATCGGACAACAGCGCGAATGGCACTCTTGACCACGCACACCAGATCACGGCAAACATCCAGAGCAGCGAGGTGTTTGATGGATTTTCATTAATGGATATTTTCCCCATCATAGTGGCATTTCTATCACTGGGGTTAGGCGGCATCCTGAAAGGTGCGACAGGCGCAGGCGCACCACTGGTTGCGGTGCCTGCTTTGGCTTTGTTATTTGATGTGCCAACGGCAATCGCTATTTTTTCTTTACCAAACCTTTTATCCAATGCGTGGCAAGGGTGGTCTTTCAGAAAATCACAAAAATCCAAACAACTTGTCTGGGGGTTCGCGGGTGCTGGCGTATTTGGGATGGCACTCGGCACATATTTCCTAACGATCTTGAGCCCGGTTTTTTTAGAGAAAGCACTGGCAGTCATCGTGCTTGCTTTTGTGGCTTTCAAACTGTTGAACCCAAAATGGATATTGGCCCGCCATATTGGAATAAAGTGGGGGCCAATTGCCGGTTTCTTAGCGGGAGGATTGCAAGGAGTAACCGGCTTGTCCGCGCCCATTTCACTGTCATTTTTAAATTCCATGCGATTGGAACGTGCAGAATTCATAGCAACAATTGCGGTTTTTTTCGGATTAACCGCACTCCCTCAGATAGGTCTTTTAATATATTATGACATCTTAACCCTTTATCTCTCGTTTTGGAGCCTCCTTGGGCTCCTGCCTATTGTAATATTCATACCAGTCGGACAATTTCTGGCAAAAAAATGGTCGCCGCTAACCTTTGATAAGATAATTCTAACCGCGCTCTTCATAATATCGATCAGACTCTTAATCATCTGACCTTTGCCACTTTTGAAATTTCCGCATGGGCTTTCTGCGAGAGAGATTACAATTCAAAGTTATGAATTAATTACCAAAATTTTGTTTGAAACATAGCTGAAATTTGGCACCATCATCGGGCGCCGCCAATGCGGGACGCGCCTATGACGTCCTTAGATCAAAGGGAACAAAAAGCTAAGTCAGTATGGTCAGATTTTGCTTCATTGGAAAATTTTAGTGAAACAGCAGCCCCGCGGCTTGTAAAATTTGCGGATACCAATGCCAACAATATAGTTTTGGATGTTGCCTGCGGTACTGGAGTTATCGCTTTGGCGGCAGCGCGATGCGGTGCTTCTGTTACCGGTGCAGATTTAAGCCCTCTTTGATAAAACGCGCCAAAAAAACTCAAAAATAATTGATTTGAATGTAGATTTTCACTCATGGGACGTGGAAGACCTGCCTTTCGAAGATGCAAGCTTTTACGTTGTGGTAAGCCAGTTTGGCCACATGTTTGCCCACAGACCCTCAGTGGCTCTCAGCGAGATGTTAAGGGGACACAAACCAAACGGAACGATTGCTTTTTCCACTTGGCCTCCCGCGTTGTTTATGTGGAGCTTTTTTCAAATTAATGCGAAATATGGACCTCCGCCTCCAGAGGGCGCAAAATCCCCAGTCTTATAGGGGAATATGGATATCGTCCAGAAACGCCTATCGTCCCTCACTGATAATATCGTTTTTGACCGCGACAAGTTGATACAACCCGGGCTCAGTGCACCCCATAACAGACATATTTTCGAATATGGGTGCTGGGCCCTTGAAGAAAATGGTGGACAAACGCTCATCCGAATCTTCAAAATTAAATGCGCTGAAGTTGGAAATTGACGTTTCTATTTCTCACTATTTTGAGGACAATTATCTAAGATTGGATTACCTCATGACAAAGGCGCAAAAATTCTAAATGACCGGCTCAAACCCTTGAAGGTTTATTCCACAAATAGTTTGGGGACCACATCTCCAAAGTTCTTGTTACGAAGTATACATCTCTGTCAAATCCTTTCAGACACGATAACCGCCGCTAATCACCAAAGCGACAACCGGCTCAAGGCGCCATCTGCAAGCAGAAATCCTTTGCTGATAGTCGAATTAGCCACTGATAATTTCGAAAACCAGTTCCTATAAGCGTAAGCGTGCATTAACCCAGACATCTCAATCCATCATCACTTGTAAACGTTGACAAGTTGGACAGCATCGGCTGCAAGGGCGGAGACATTGCATATCCAAAGTGCTAGCGGCCAATCCGAGTTTTAGCGGTGTAACTCCCCAAACAGTAAAAACCTCGCGCTGCTCCCACATAATATTTGAATTGCTGATATGCAGTTCAGGTCGTTCATAAATTTGAGAACAGGAACTATGCCAGCAAATGACTTGGTTTTCATCCGTCAAAGTTATCAGCGGGTTCGTATATTCTTTACTATTATTCGAAAGCTAAGGGGTTATACAAAATTCTCAAATGCACACTTTTGCGCCGCAGCACCCCAGCACGCAAAATTTATTCACTCAAGGCATTTTTAGGTCTGGCCCGGTTTTAACTCGGTGTTTCAATAAAAATTGGGTTCAAGACCATATAGCGGTAGTTCAAAATAGTGGCAAAAGTTACCCAAGCCCAATATGGGAAAAACAAATAACTGGCCATGCGATCAATCAAAAAACCAACGCAACAGAACGCCCCTACAGTCAACCATAGGGCTAAGATCACAATCAACGCACCCTGTAAATCAAACGCTCCAAAAAATACGGGGGTCCAAAGAGTATTCAAGCACATTTGCAATGCCCACAAACCCAATGCGATACCTTTAAAGCTGCTGTGTTTTGCATGAAATATGCGGTATGCGCTGGTGGCAATCATGAGATATAGGATGGTCCAAACAGGCCCAAAAATCCAAGCAGGCGGCGCAATTTTTGGTGCAATCCAACTGTTTGCATTTAAATCACCAACAAACCAAAATGCGCCTGCGGCCGCAACAAGCGTGCAGGCATAAAACAAACACCAATTTATGATACGAACTGTCAACAGAACCTCCTTTTTCAGGGCTTACTAAGGGTTCAGGAGCGATGTTGCACCTTAAAAGAGATAAAGCTCTTTCTGCACAAATGTTGCAGCCCGTATTCGAGGTGGTCTTGGCCGTGAACCGTGCACTTTAGTTAGTTAAGATAACCTCCAAATGCAGTGATTCAAAACCCTCAAAGTCTGCCCGCCAAATCTGACCCGGAGAGATAGGCTTTGCATCTGTAAGCGTGCCAGTTGACACAACATCACCCGATTTAAGATCAGCCTGTTTTTGATATTGTTCGAGGCCGTGCTGCAAATATTGTAACGCAGAAATTGGACCATCAAGGACGTTAGAGCCTTGACCGCGGTCATTAATTTGATCGTTCAATGACAATATGACATTTAAGTCGTTCAGATGCTGTATTAAATATTGAGGGGGTGGTGATTTTTGTCCGATGACCAATCTTCCATGCAACCCTCCGGCCGCAATAGTATCGCTTAACGAAAAGTCCCAATTCGGGTAAATCGAGTCTACAATTTCAAAGCCCGGCGCGATCCAGCCGACGCACTCTGCCATATCTTCCAAACTGGGGCTTCGCGGCGGGCTCTGGCTTAAACCAATAACAATTTCAGGCTCTATTCGAGGCTCACAGAATTTAGAAAGGCTTACCACTGCGTGACCGGTCTCAGTATATTCGATTGTTTCGTTCGTCATAGTTGCCCATATCGGCTCATGGACATCATAAATTGGCCAAATCGAACGATTGGTGAAGCCTATTTTACGGCCCAATATTTCGCCCCCTTGCATATCTGCAACTTTTTGCGCGACCGCGTAAGCCTCCGATTGGGAAAATTGCATGCCTCTTTTTGAAAATGGCGCAATCTGCTTCACTGAACGCACAGCGTCAAATACCTCAGAGGCGATATTATGAATTTGCATTGTTTTTCCCAGATTTAGACGCACTTTACAAAAAATGTTTACCATATTTATACGGGCATTAAATGCAATCATTTCCAAGTTTTGAAAACATCCAGATTTAACACAGCCCATCGGGATTGCCGCACAAAGCTCTATGGCGTGACGCAGTCTGGCCTGACAACCGGATTACCACGATTATCAAGGCTTCGATCACTGGACGCGGTCTGCGCAATAATCGGCTTGCAATGAACATGGATAACGCAATTAAACAGATTAGAAAGCTAATCTGTCTTCTTTCAAATGACCAATGTGAATAATGACACAGACACGCCACATAGCCGCAATGTGGCGTGCTGCTTCGCCAACACCCTTTATACCTCTACCGATGTGTCTTAGCGCTTTGGGCAATTGCCAGTCGAAAAAGGTAAAGCGCAAACAGCACCACACCTCACTCTGTGCCAGTTTATGCATCACCGTTTTGGGCAGGGGGTTTATTTATTTTCAAGGCAATCGAGCTTGAAAAAGTCGATTGAGGCAAAAAGTGTGGAGGGTTGCCCAACAGATTGCACCCAAAGCCAATCAACAAGCAAATAGGCAGCACAGGGACCAAATCGACCTTATCAAAACGAAGGCTAATGTTGTCTTGGCGCCGTCCCAAACGCCGCACCCCTGCTGTCTCTACGGTGTTGTTCGGCAGCCGAGTAAACGCATATTGTTCATCTTATGCGATCACCCGGCTGTATTCGAACGGTCTTGTGTCCTTGAAAAGGGACTATGCAGTAATTGTACCTCATAGTCCCTTCCCGAAGTGGCAGCCGGACACATGCTGCTAGACAAAAGAACGACCATTTTTAAAATTGTTTATTGTCTATAGATAAAAATATTGATTATTTTTTTCTCGCTTGGAGTTTTGACTGAAATTGGTATTTTTAGCCTTCCAGGAAGGCGGCTTATATTTGTGATTTATTTATGGAAAACAGAAAATCGATCCAACAGAGTTTAAGCGTTTACAGGCTGGGGTATGATACACCAGTCATTGGTACGATCGATTTGATGATCCTAAATCCGCCAGATTCCGGCAACTTTTGACCTCAACAGATACAGCCTTTGCCAGACCTAATTCCATCTGCAACAGTGCGTGGATAATTTTGATTTCAGATCACTTAATATCCCCCGATGTTCAAACACCGACAGGATAGACACGGTGAGCCTTGAATTTCTTTTGACCAGCCTGCTCGTCATTGTCGTTCCCGGCACTGGCGTGCTGTATACTCTGGCGATCGGCCTCAATCATGGATTTCGCGCCAGCTTGTCCGCAGCCTTTGGCTGCACTCTGGGGATAATTCCCGCCGCCACAACGGTTATCTTGGGTCTGTCAGCAATTTTTCACACCAGTGCTTTGGCTTTTCAGGTCATAAGAGTTTTCGGTGTGATGTACCTTTTCTATATGGCCTGGAGCGTTTGGAAGGATAGCGGGACCCGCGACCTCGAGGAAACACTGGCACTTGAAAACCACTTGCGTATTGCGGTGACCGGTACACTTATCAACGTCCTAAATCCCAAACTTTCACTTTTTTCTGGCTTTTTTGCCACAATTTCTGCCGCAAACCACCGAAAATATTACCCCTTATCTCACTGGGCTGGCCTTAATTTTTATGATCATGACATTTGTGGTGTTCGTTTTTTACGGCGCGTTCACCGCCTCGGCGCGCCAATACGTGATTAACCGCCCCAATGCCATGAAAGGGGTCAAGGGGCTGTTTGCAGCCAGCTTTGGGCTTCTCGGTCTCAAGCTTGCGTTTGCGGAAAGGTAAAGAGACGGTCTGCGCCAAAACAGAACCCGATTTTTCCCATCACTGGATTGCAGCACTAAATACCATAATATCGCCGTGATTATGGCGCGCTATACCGATAAGCTGGAATACATCCCGCCCCTGATCGTCGCGCATTTCAAAGCCTGTTACATAGAATTGGCAACAAACAAAAGGCAGACAGACTATCTTGCAATCGGCTTGCGCTGCACTCCGGACCAGCCCTTTAGATTCAGAGAGATTAAGGGATTCTCTGGTTCATGCTTTATTATGACAACGCCCGTGGTGGGCACCCCACAGAATTTTTTAAATTGGTGACGCCCCACATGTGACCACGGCTATTTGGAATGATAGCCAGCCATCGTGAGCCTGAAAACGCAGGCAAACAGACTGAGGGGTAGATGCAGTGAGCCGCACAATAAAAGATCTGACGATCAGAAAAATGACAGGCACTGACACGTTGATATGGGGCAAAATGCGCCATGAGCTTTGGGGCCAACTATCGACAGATGGAACGCATATTCGGGAATAGACTTGTGGCAGAGGGATCGTTGTAAAGCTTTAAGTGAAGCCTCAGATCACAATCACAGATGAAGAATTAGAAAGATAGAGTATTTCGATAAATTGGGCCAAAGCGCTAGAATCTGTTTGATTGATATAAACTCAAAAACGTTACTTTTATTTTGCAGTCTATCACCCCAATCCTTTTTTGGTATAGTAACACTACTAAACTGAAAGAATACGATTAAATGCTTAAATCAGACACAGAGCAGTTCTCCTTCTACAATTTCACGATTGTCTTAGTGAGTTTTCTGACAAGTTATCTCTTAGTCGCCAAAGTGATTGCTCCCATTCAATCGCAGTATATTTCAAATAGTGAGTTAGTTTCCCTTTTGTTTCTACCCCACGGAGTCAGAGTGTTGGCTTGTGTGCTTTATGGCCCACGCCTGGGTGCGTTTTACTTATTTTCAGCGACATTGTTGACGGGCTTCTGGGTTGGAAATCTTAGTGATTATGACCCTCTTACTCTAACGTTATTGTATGCTGTGGGATCTTTATGCGTTCCAATAGCATTTATTTTTCTGCAATTCATACATAAAGATACAAAAATTGGTCTGACGATGGTGAAGCATAACACTATCAAAACGTTCGTATACTTAGCACTGATTTCGTCAATCATTAACTCAATCGGCCATGCCCTTGTCCTCGATGGGTTCAGTACTTTTGAGGTTAAACCGAGAATAATCTTACAGTTTCTAACTGGCGATTTGCTTGGAACTCTGGTGTTGTTTCTATGTCTTAGGTTCGTTCTTAACAGGATTAAACTGTCTTGACTAAAAGGTAAGCATTTCTCTGGCGGTTGGCAGCCTAGGCTATAAAACCCTTTTTAAGCAAGTTTTTAATCAGCCGATGATAGGTAGCGTGGGGAATATCCAACGCTTTAACGGTGTCTTTAAGTAAATCAGACGAAAACTCATTGTTTTGGTCAACGATTGTTAAAACGCCGTAATACATTTCCTTTTCTAACAAAGTTAAATTCTGTAATTCCAAGCCAGCCTCTGCAAAATTGACTGCCTTTTTCAGATTTAATAATACTTGCCTATTCATTACCGATTTCCAGTGCTTCAAAAATATAAGAGTTGGGCATGCTTGCAAAGGTCTCTAGGCCGTATTGCAATACGCCTTTTTCAATCTAAGCAGCTTCAGACCAGCAATAGTTATTTTCAGACTTTTGACAGGGACTGAAATTAATAATCAGTTAAAAAAATGTGGTGGACCTTGTGGTGGATCTTGCCAGCTTGATGCGCTGACATAAGTGCCGCCAGCCGAGTCTTTGGTGCTAACTTTCATACATGAAGAACGGTATCGGCCTAAATAGGCAAGTTTTTTATTTACAATCCAACTATAAGTGAAAGCACCCACACCTAAGGTTAGGGTAAAGGTTAGCCATTTCTTCACTGCATTCATGGGAATGTTACTAACAAGCCTGAAACTCCTTTAACTTTACGTAACGTCGCCTACGGTCAATGTAAAGAATTTTAAGCATAAAATGTTTCGGTACAGCCGGTGAAGAATTGAATTGCAGACTAAAGCGTTACACCCAGTGCCATCAGTTAAATTCGTGCAGCTCAGGATAACCTCAAGATCTGCATTACGCTGCCTCGACCTCTGGTCTGATACGATAGACTGACTGACGATATATGCTAAGTGACCCAGGGTCTGTTGACGTTCACTTTGGCCACAACATTGTGCCGACTAATGAGATGAATGCGGTAAAGCTGCTGTCGGTTTTGCAATATCGCGTGGCTATCCCTCTGTAATCTTTGACCTTCTGAAAGAAGTTCTCAACCAGATGCCGCCATTTGTACATTTCTTTGTCGTAGCCCGCAGGGTGTTTGCGGTTCTTGCGTGGCGGGATGACAGGCATGATGCGTGCTCTGACAGAGATTACCACAACCAATCCGCATCAAAGGCGCGGTCGGCCAGCATGTGATCTGCGTGAAGGCCCTTGATCAATTCAGGCACGCCGCGCAGATCGTGGGCCAGTCCGGGCAAAAGGCAAAAGTCAGCCATGTTTCCCAGCGCGTCCGTCAGCGCCAATATCTTGGTCGTCACCCCACCGCGAGATTTCCCAATGGCCTGGCTCGGTGTCCCCCTTTTGCGCCCTGACCGGCGCGGTGGACTTTGACGGTAGACCCATCAATCATCGCCTATTCGAAGTCTGTGCCAGCGGCCAAGGCTGTGAAAATGCGATAGAAAGTGTCTACCTTTACCCATTTGCGGAACCTCTTGAAGACTGAGTTCCACTTGCCAAACTCATCCGGTACATCCCGCCACTGCGCACAGGTTCGAACAATACAAAGAACGGCTTCGACGAAAAGACGTGGGTCGCGTCCGGTTTGACCGGGGTCGGATGCCTTGCCAAGGCAATGCGGTTCGTCGGCACGCCATGACGCCGCGAGACCCTCGGAACACTCACACCATCACCATGGCTCTCCGCCACAAGCCGCCGTTTGAACTCATCCGTGTATTTGGACCCACGCCCATCCTTTTGCTTGCTCATCTACAAAAACCTCACATCACTCCAATACAGAGGGTGTTCCCAGTATGCGTACGACTGATGAATATCTCTTGGATATCAAATGCATGCTTAACGGACGCAAGGCCAAAGGCTGGAGTGCCCTTTTGCCCAATCAGTCTCCGGTTGGCTTTGCCGAAATTAGTATACGCGACTATGCAAATGGATGCCGCGCGCAACCGGTTCCCTTTTTAGAGGGAATTTGAGTTATAAAGCCATATCGCCGTCAAGGTGTTGTGTT
>Ga0233432_10004374_pt1 | contig 12562 bp, 9 predicted proteins | sample SI_122_August201_6_FD_179870 | JGI IMG/M metagenome (GOLD analysis project Ga0233432, IMG submission 179870) | Seawater microbial communities from Saanich Inlet, British Columbia, Canada - SI_122_August2016_10_MG | ecosystem: Environmental > Aquatic > Marine > Inlet | place: Canada: British...
GGTTCATTACCGATCTCCTTGGAGCTGCGCCGTTGGGGCTGCCTGTGGCTGAAGGGGTCTATATTCCTGCTGATACAGAGGAAATTGTATGGATAGGGAATGAGTCTCTTTTTCCTCCCAAGGATGGTCATCACGTCCTTCAAATAACCGAGGAACTGCGAGAAGTGCTTTATCTGGATGAAGCCAAGATGATGCTTGTCGATCATCCCGTTGGGACTGAAGTTCACTCGACGAGTAAACTGGTGCCCAGACCTCCGTTTCCTGAGCACAAGCTGCGCACGTTTGGCCATGCACTGCCCGTGGCCTCAGCTGAAAGAAGTGATGGTAAGGATGTCACTGCCGCATTACGTCATATTGACAGTCAAATGCTGTCACCGGTCGCTTTGCAGGCACCACAACTCAGAGGGCTGGCTGAGCCCTATTCGGTGGAACTTGATTTTGGTCACGTAGATGGGGAGCAACCCTGGGCTCTTGTGATGACTGGTTGGTTGCACTTCGGAGGTGGCATGGCGAACATGGGAGCCTCTCATCATCCCGAACTTGGCTTTCCATTTCCAATACTGGAAATCCGGGATGTAAATGGAGCATGGCAGCCTGTCGACATCCGGGTGGGAGCTCCTGCTGGAAAAACGAAAACCATCATCGCTGATCTAGGTGGCAAATTACCAACCGGCAAACTGCATCTCAAGTTGAGTATGGCTTTCGAAATTCACTGGGATCGTATCCAGCTCATGCAGGCTGTCGGTGAAGAAAATACCCAGATTCACGTCGTTCAACCTTCGCATACCGATCTTCACTGGCGCGGATTCAGTCCATACGAAGATTTGCCCTGGACCCAGCCGTTGACACCCGATTATGAACAAGTCCATTTTTCACCCAATTGGTTGATCACTCCTTCTGGTTGGTGCACGCGCTACGGGGAGGTGGATGATTTGATTGCGAAACGTGATGATGCCTTGCTTCTGATGAATGGTGGTGACGAGTTGACCTTGAAATTTGATTCAACCCAGATGCCTCCCAGGAAATCGGGCATGCAAAGAGAGTTCTTCCTGATGACTTCAGGGTGGGACAAGGATGCGGATTTTCACGTGGCAAAAGGTTGGACGGTTGGCCCGCTCCCCTGGCATGGAATGAATGATCAGGATTATGGAAATGAACCGCGTCCAGAGCAATTGAATGACGAGTGGATCCAGTCTTATAACACGCGTTGGGTTGGTGAAATGACCTTAAGAAAAAATCGCAGCGGTAAAGAATAAACAGCGACTGTTGGTATCTGTAATCCTGAGAGGTATGGAATTATCTGAAGAACAAATGGAGGCTATCCGCTTGAAGGCGGAAGAGGGAGATCGTGACGCTCAATATGAATTGGGGTGGCGCCATGCGATTGGAATGGGGTTTGATATGGATGATGAGGTAGCTCTTGACTGGTTAAGTAAAGCCGCTGAGCAAGGGCATCCTCTGGCTCAGAACAATCTTGGTGCACGCTATTATTCTGGAGATGGAGTTGAACTCGACATCCTGCAGGCTTACATATGGTTTTACCGTGCGGCCTCTCAGAATGATCGAAAGGCTGCCAAGAACCGTGATGCCGTTTTTCGGCAATTATCCGAAGAACAAAAAGACAAGGCCCGAGCTGTTCTCCCCAGGCCATAGCTCACTTGAAGGCTGCCCCCTGCCGCGTCAAGGGGCACTCAGTAAAATCCTTCGAGCCTCTCCGTTTTTTGTATTTGCGTGCAGCGTTTACTAATGGAAATCCCTTGGCCAAGATGTTCCTCTTCAAGCCAACACGCCAGGTAATAGTTCCGTGCTGTCCGCAAATTTTTCCACGGGAGTGCCGAACGCTTTCAACATGCAGCAGTAGAGATTGGAAAGAGGGGTATTGGTATCATTGATCAGGTGTTGCCCCGTTTTGATAGCCCCACCGGCACTGCCAGCAATGACCAAAGGAAGATTTCGCGGGCTGTGGCGGTTTCCATCTCGAAGACCTGAACCAAACATGATCATGGAGTGATCAAGCACATTACTTTCACCTTCGGGCATCTGTTTCAGTTTGTTGAGGAGGTAAGCATATTGTTCGATATGCCATTGAGCAATATGCTGGTATTGAGCCAGATTTTCCTCCTTGTTTTCGTGGTGAGAAACACTGTGATGCCCCGAGCTTACTTCGTCGAGAAATGAAAAATTTGTATTGCTTACCGCATTCCCGAACATGAATGTGCAAACTCGAGTGCTGTCTGTCTGGAATGCCAGCGCAATCATGTCAAGCATGAGCCGAACATGCTCCGCGTGCTCGCTGGGAATACCTGTAGGCTTGGTTGCGGGATCCATGTCAACGGCTGGTTGCCATGTTTTTCCCTCGGGTTGACTCGCTTGTTCAATACGCTGCTCCAGACTACGAACCGATTCCAGATAATCATCAATGCGAGTACGGTCACTGTAACCTACGCGGTTACGCAATTGTTTGGCGTCACCTAGTACCCGATCCAAAAGCAAACGGTCCTGACTGGATTCTCCTTGTTGTGGATTGGTGATTCTAAATAACCTCTCAAACACCAGACGTGGGTTGATCTCTCTTGCGAGGGGGCGTGTAGGGCGACTCCAGGCAATGTGCGATCCGTAGACTCTGGTGTATCCCACATTGGTATCTACACCAATACTTACGGGATTGATGGCAAGTTCCAGAGAAGGCAGGGGCGTTTGACCCCGAATGCCGCTAGCGGCAATCTGGTCTATGGAAACACCGTTGCTGTTCAGGTCAAATCCCAGTGACTTGCTGATCGTCTGGCAGGTCAGAAAACCCGAAGTCTTGACGTAGTGGCCGTCTCCAACGTTACTGGCCTGGTTCCAGAGATTGGTCGGTATCAGCAGCTTGTCCTTGAGACTTTCGAGTGGCGCCAGTGTTCGAGAGAGTTTGAATTCTTCGCCCTCACCCTCAGGTGTCCACTGATCATCCCGCACCCCATTGGGCATGAACAGACAAGCCAATCGCTTTGGACTTTGAGCAATGGACGCCTTTGCCTTGTTCGGCATCATCGCTTCCAGCCATGGTAATGCCAGTGCGGCTCCCGTGCCTTTCAAAAGTGTGCGGCGAGACATCGGTTGATGGATTTGGTGAATATTCATGATGTATGGCTAAATTTGAATTCAATCACTCGCTCTCTGGTGGTTTACCCGAAAATTTATACCTGAAGGGAATGCTTTCGACAATGCCCATTAGTAGCCTGTGTGAAGCATATTCATTGGCTTTGAGATCCTCGACGATTGCATCAATGGTGCAGAAGTCTTCGAATGTCAATCCACGCGACAGGGCGTAACCGAGCATCTTGCGTGTCAGGTGCCGCACGATCTGATCCTTGCGATCCATCAGGATTTGTTTGAGTTGAGCAGGGCCCTCAAATTCGGTGCCATCAGGCATTGTCGCCTTTGCGTCGACAAGTTGCCCACCTTCTTCCGTTCGCCAACGCCCCAGAACATCGTAATTTTCAAGACTGAAGCCCAGGGGGTCCATCTTGTCATGACACGTTGCGCAGGTCGGGTCAGCCCGGTGTTGCTCCAACCTCTGACGCAAGCTCTGGGCTTCTTCTTCATGTGAATCCTCATCAAGGAGCGGTGTGCCGGGAGGGGGAGGGGGAGGCGTGTCGCCCAGCAAGGTTTCAAGTATCCATTTACCCCTGAGGACTGGGCTTGTTCTGTGGGGGTGTGAGGATACGGCGAGGATGGCTGCCATGCTGAGCAGTCCTCCTCGGTGAGGGTCATTTTCAATGTCGACGCGCTTGGGTTGTTCCCTGAATTCCCCTTTCACCTTGTAATGCCGGGACAAACGACGATTGATGTAGGTGTAATCCGCATCGATCAAATCCAGCAAGGGACGGTTTTCTGTCAGGATCTCATGGAAAAAGAAGACGGGTTCGTATTTCATCCCCCCTTCCAGTTCGGAATCATAGCCCTTGATGGATTTATCAGGCTTGAATTCACGTCCCAGGGCTCTCGTACCAAGCCATTGTTCTACAAACGTCTGTGCGAAATTGCGAACCTTGCGCGCATGCGGGTCCTTGAGCATGCGGATCACCTGGTTTTTCAGTGTTTCCGGTTCCTGCAGCGTCCCCTCCGCTGCGACTTGCATCAACGTGTCATCAGGTGGTGCGCCCCAAAGGAAATAGGACAATCGAGTGGCTAATTCAAAACCATCCAGTGGTATTGGCTCGGCTGACTCGGTCGGGGATTCAATGATGAACAGGAATTTTGGCGAGATCAACACTGCCGAGAGGGTCAGTTGCATTGCCGGACCAAACGCCTCCTCCTCAGCATATGCTTGTTCGAACAAATCCAGATATTCGGATACCTCATTCGGACTTGCCTGGCGTCTGAAAGCACGTGGAAGAAACTTTTCCAGGATCTTCCGTGCCGCTTCTGTTGGCGTGGTGTTTTCATCTGGTACTGCGATGAGAAATCGCTGGCTGGATCGTGTATCTGCAAAGGCGTATTTCACTGCAGATCGCGCAGCATCAAGGTATTTTTCGGCATGTATGGGGGATATGAACAACGTCTCTGCCGCATTGTCGAAACCCTCCCCACCGGCTCCTTCATTTGGCAATGCCTCCCCTGCATCGAAATGGATATCGAGTAAAGCTCTGACCGATGCTGAATATTCTCCCTGATTCAATCGACGTACCATCGGTGGCCCGGGTTGAATGCCATCCGAGCAAGCTGCATTGCTGAGGGTCTGCTGCATCCAATCCACAAACGCCATGCGCTCCTTCATGGTGGGTTGAGTCACATCATCATCATCAGGCGGCATGTCCTCGTCGCGCACCCGGTTCAGATGGCTGTCCCAGTCCAGAGCATCTGTCACAATTTGATCAACCGTGGCATAAGGAGTCAGGTCCAGCTTTCCCTTGGGTTTGGGTGGTTGGTGGCAATCAACGCAGTATTGATCAATGAAAGCGGTGCCCTCATCGTCTGTGAATGCATCGCTTTGGCCCCATCCTGTTTGCACCCATGACAACATGCTCACAAGTGCCCACAGCCAAACATACGTCTGGCAGGTAGGTCTTGTTTGTTTGCGAACTACGTCACCCATAAACATACCATCCGGTATCTTCAAGGCTTGGTCAAGTCGACTTGGAGCGGTCATCGTCTTCTTTCCCCTGACTGTCGTAAAAGTGCAGGTCCAGAGCTTCCTGCAAGCTTTCCCTGTATTCTTTCAATTGAGACTTTCTGGCTCTGAATAACTTCAAAGCTTCACCCGATAGATGTTTGGATGCTTTGCGAATCTGGCGATAGGTGCTGACGACGGGTCTTTGTTCAAACTCAGGGAAAATTTGATGCAGCAGTGCGGTGTATCTTGACCGTGTTTTTTTAGTTTCCCGGATGATTTCAAGGGCATTGGATTCGGTCACAGTGCCTTCGCTTGCCTGGTTCAGGAGTGCACACTTGAATTCACCACAGCGAAGCGGGCGACAATGATACGTCTGGCAGGAACCCTTGCTGAACCCTGAGCAGGGTTGTCTCATCGTCACTTTGCCTTCGGGGGAATCCATGAGTTGAAGTCCTGCTTTTTTGTAGGCACGGATCGGTTCTGATGCACGGATTCGAACATGCAGGAACAAGGTGCCGTCGCAGCAGAATCCGCAGGCCCTGCAGAGTCGCTGCTCCAGCGCTTCAGTTTGTTCGAGTTTCATGTTTAAATGACCGTTTGCAGAGAGATTTTCCTCTGTTGCGCGCCGAAATACCAACCTTTTTGAAGAGGATACCAGATCCGGGAAGTTCATTCGTAGCGCAGTGATTCAATGGGATCCAGATTGGCCGCCTTGATGGCGGGATATGTTCCGAAAACGATACCCACCAAGGAACAGATCAATAAGCCGAACAAGATCCAGTCTATGGGGACAACGACAGGCACTTGCAGGGCGAACGCAATCCCATTGCCTCCTAAAACGCCCAGGGCGACCCCCATCAATCCACCGACTTCGCACAATACGATGGCTTCCACAATAAATTGCGTGATGATATTTCTTTTTTTAGCTCCAATCGCCCGGCGCACTCCGATCTCCCGGGTACGCTCCGTGACGGATACCAGCATGATATTCATGATACCGATGCCAGCCGCAAGCAGTGAGATTGAACTGATCAGTGCCATGCCGACTCGCACGGCGAGAGTGAAAGCCTGAAATTGAGTTACCAGTGAATCATTGGAAAAAATCTCAAAGTCATCCTCCTCGCCGGGAGGAACTTTACGGGCCGCGCGCAGGATTCCGCGGATTTCTTCACGCGTGTCTTCGAATTGTGCCTGATCGGGGGCTTGGACCAATATGGAAAGACTTCGCCACTTTCGACCATAACGATTCAAACCGGTCGTCAATGGGATGATGGCAAAGTTGTCCTGATCTCCTCCCAGCATCTGGCCCTTACTCTCCAGTATTCCAACAACTTGATATTTGATTCCGTCAAGTTTGACTTCCTCACCAAGGGCCGAGCTGTAGGGAAATAAAACCTCAGCCAGACCGCCAGCCAGAATGCAAACCTTGCGAGCACTGTCGAGGTCATGGTCCATGAATGTTCGACCTTCTCCTATGATCCAGTTCTTAGCAGGAAAGCTGCCTGGGGTTTCTCCAAACAAGCGCACATTGGGTGGTGATTCTCCGTATCGGGACGTAGCCATACCTCCCCAGAAATCGGACTCCATTCCGATGCTTCTTGCCAAAGTGGAGCGTTCCTGAGCGATCACGCCGTCTCCGTAAGAGATATCCTTGCGCCGCCAAAATTTCTCAAAATCGGTGACCCCAAAAAAAGCTCCGGGAAATTTCCTGATTTGAAACGAGTTCGTTCCCAGTTGGCTGAGCTGCGATTCGATATTTTTCTGCAGCACACGCACAGCAGTCATGACGACGATGATTGAAAACACGCCAATCATCACCCCAAGCAAAGTCAAAGCCGACCTTAGCTTGTGCCCGGTGATCGCCGAAAGCGCCATCATCACATTCTCTTTGAACTCATGTATCCACATTTTTTATTGAAGCTTGTTCTTGTTGATAGGTGGGACGTTTTGCACGGTTCACTCACTCCTCAGTGCGTCTACTGGATCCATTCGGGCAGCTCGCCATGCAGGTAGAAACCCCGAAATCAACCCTGTGAGCAAGGAGACTCCAATAGCCATCAAGACTACGGAAAGCGGCATGGTACCTCCTAGTTTGCTCTTGAGAGCAAGGCTGATGGGAAATGCAATGGCCAACCCAATCAAACCTCCAATCAGACAAATGACCGCTGCTTCGATCAAGAACTGAGCAAGGATGGCCCGGCGTTTGGCTCCTATTGCTTTTCTGATGCCGATCTCGTGTGTGCGTTCAGTGACGGATACCAGCATGATGTTCATGATTCCAATGCCCCCCACAAAGAGTGAAAGCCCTGTAATGAAAAAACCTGCTGTCCCTATCACTGCAAGAACCTTATTGAAACTCTCCAGAAACTGATCCTGTTGATTAATGGCAAAATCATCAGCCTCACCGGGCCTTACGCCTCGAATACGCCTGAAGGCGCTGCGTAATTCTTCCTTGGCTTCGTTCATACGATCAATGTCTCCCACTTTTACATGTATCGTTAAATCAGGTCGTGAGTAAAATTGATAACGCCATTGTTCAAGTGGAATAATCACGCTGTTGTCGCCTCCCATTTCGCCAAAAAGCCCTCCTTGTTTTCCCAATACACCCACGACGGAAAAAGGTTTTTCACCAATCCTCAATGTTTCGTTCAAAGGAGAAATTGATTGAAATAGATTGGACGAAACGTTGGCTCCTATCACACAGACAGGGCGACCTCCATCAGACTCTGCGCGATTAAAAAAACGTCCTCCCGCTACGAGCGAGCCGCTTGTCAGCAAGTATTGTTCATTGGTGCCGATGACCTGGACACCGCTGGATTTTTTATCACGATAGGTGACCGGCTTGCCTGTTTGAGTTACAGGTGCTACTGCTTCTGAAAGAGTCAATGCCTGTTCGAGTTGGCGTACCTGGTCCAAGGCGATTCGTTCTCGTTTGCGCGCATCCAGCCATTCTTGTTCTGAGCCAAAGAACCAACTGAATCGCTGAACATGGAATACGTCGGTACCAAAAGAAGCAATCGCGTTCAGAAACGAACTGCGGAAGCCTGCGATTGCGGTGCCCATCAGGGTGACGGTCATGATTCCAATCACGATGCCGAGCGTGGTAAGCACAGAGCGCAATTTATTGGCCTTGATCGCATCCCATGCGATGATCAGCCCTTCGATCAATTCAGTGAAGTATGTCATGCAAACTTCTCCTCCATGGCAGATGTCCGGTGCATTTCATTCAAGTCAAGACGGCTGAACGGGCTCATCACTGGCGATCAAGCCGTCTCGAATACGTATCATTCGCCTGGAGCGCAGAGCGACTTCTTCCTCATGGGTGACCACGATAATGGTGTTTCCGCGTTTTGATAGCTCATCAAATAACGCCAGTATTTCCTCTCCGGTTTTTGAATCCAAATTCCCGGTCGGTTCATCGGCGAGGATGATGGAGGGGCGAGTCACAAGTGCACGCGCAATTGCCACGCGTTGTCTCTGTCCTCCTGACAATTCATTGGGGCGATGTGATTTTCGATCAGCAAGATTCACCTGCTTCAATGCTTCGTCTGCCTGCTGCCTTCTGGGCTCCAGTTTGACACCCGCGTAAATCAGCGGCAACTCCACGTTATGCATTGCCGTGGAGCGAGGAAGCAGGTTGAATGTCTGAAATACGAATCCGATTTCACGATTGCGAATCTCTGCCAGTTCATTGTCGTTCATTTCGCTGACATCCAGACCATTCAATTCATAATTTCCGGTTGAAGGTGTATCGAGGCATCCAATCAGATTCATGAGTGTCGATTTGCCTGATCCTGATGGCCCCATAATGGCCACGTATTCTCCGCGTTCGATCAACAGCGATACGCCTCTCAGGGCGTATACGGTTTCGCTGCCCATTTCGTAATGCCGGGAAAGTTGATCTATTTTGATCAGGCTCATATCAAGGTGCTGCAACTATTTCCGGGCTGACTCCGTCTTGGCTTACTTTATCTCCATCCTGTAATTCTCTGCTGATCGCAAGGAATCCGCCAGTCACGATTTCCCAGTTTTCCTTCAGACCTTCTTTGATTTCAAAGTATCCATTGTCACTGATTCCCAATTTGACTGCTTGCTGTCGCACCATGTTGTTTTCCACGACGAATACGACTTCAACGGGTCTGTTGATTTTTTCTTTTTTGTTCTCCCGTTTTTCAGGACGGTTTTTTGCGGGCTTCTCATCTGCTTCCGCTTGCCCATCTTCCTCTCCCTCTGACCCCGTCTGATGCACTTCGTTTTTTTCGATCGGCAAGCGAGTGGTAACGCTCGCAATCGGAACCGCCAGCACGCCGGTTCTGTAACGGGTCTCTATATTGGCGGTGACCGACATGCCCGGGCGGAAGTTTGCTTTTTCTTGAATATGAATCTTTACTTCAAATCGAGTGGCTTCCTGGCTCTGGCCGCCACCTGATCCTGCATTTCTTGCTGCGTTGGCAATTTCAGTGACAATTCCCGTAAATTCCTGATCCCTGAACGCGTCTACTTCCAATGTTGCTTTTTGACCGATCTCAATGAGGACGATATCCATTTCCCCAATGTCGACACGTGCCTCCATTTCGTTGAGATCCACAATGGTCATGACATCCGTGCCTGCTTGCTGTGCCGTACCTACCACTCTTTCTCCGAGTTTCGAGCGTAGTTGACTGACTGTTCCGTCGAGGGGAGATACGATGGTTGTCTTGGCGAGTTCTTCTTCCGAGCGCTCCAGGGAAGCTTGAGCCATCTCAACACGATGCTCCGAAGATTTCAAACTTGCCTCTGCAATTTGAAACGAAGTTTCAAAGTCCATGAAGACCGATTCAGAGATGAGTTCCGAGTTGAATAATTCCTTGTTGCGCTCCAGTTCTGCCTTTGCTTTGGCCAGATTGGCATTACCTGTCACCAGATCAGAAAGCGAGGATTTGTAGTTCGCTTCCGCTGAATTGCGGTTTGCGATGTAAAAGTCAGGTTTAATCCGCAGCAGCAAATCACCTTTCTTGATTTTCTGGGCTTCCTTAACCGGTAGCTCGATGATTTCACCGCTGACTTCCGGACTTATTTTTACCTGTAAAACGGGCTGAACCCGTCCATTGGCGACCACTTCCTCAGTGATGTCACGACGTTCTACCTTCCCTGTTTCAATCGAAATAGCATCGTCTTTTTTGCTGAAGAGGGTAGCAACAATGCTTCCGCCAATCGTAATAAACAGGACGCTTGTAAGGATCCATTTGCGCTTTCTTTTTTTATTGTTTTTGGGCATGAGATACTAGGATTCATTAATTGATACGATCGACAGGTTCCAAAGTTTACACCTTTCTCTTTAAGGGTGTAACATATTCATAAACAGTTGTTAAAGTCTATTTTATGGCGTTTAGTAATATGAAGTGTTTGTGAATAATGACAGACGGGGATGGTATTGGGTTAAATGAACCCGTCACAGAGGTCGGCAAAATTTTGTCTTCTCGTTGTATTCATTCCATGGGCTCGAAATGTATCAATCATTCGATTAAAGTTATGAAAACCTATAAATGTCTTCAGGCACAAATCGGTTTTGATGCACTGGTTTGAACATGCAGGCACAAAGTGCTGTCGCGACCTAACCCGCAGGCCTTAATGGACCCTTGTTCCTGCACTCCAGTTCCCACGAATCTGTGGGTATTTGCTGATGGCAGTGGATTACAAAGTGCACGGACTCTTGTAATGGAAATATCAAGTCATGGAGTGGATGTTATCACCAACATCAGGCGAGTGTTACGCTACCGCCAAATGAAAAAATGAGTGATGAGCAAATCAAAATATGGAGTAAGTATCAGTCCGCACGGGAAAATGCGAAAAAAAGACGGGCCTTGTTCAGGCAATGGAAAAACAAGATTTCATTACTGACCCTTGTGGTCGTCGCCGTGATCATCCTGATCCAGAGACTCACACAATAAAAAGATACGTTTCATTCAAAAGTGCCGTTGAGAATCATATGTTTTATCAATGATTTCTACCTAGGCGAATCTGCCTCGTCAGGCAAGCGGGACCTTCCGGCTCAAGCAATCACACCCCGAATCGGCTCGGCTGGGACAACGCCTGTCAACTTCTGGTCCAATCCACCATAATGATAAACCAGCCTTTCATGGTCCAGTCCCATGAGGTGGAGGATCGTGGCATGGAGGTCTCGCACGTGGTGTCGATCGCTTACCGCTTCGTGGCCCAGAGGGTCCGTTTCACCGTAACTCGTACCAGCCTTGACCCCGCCCCCGGCAAGCCAATAGGTGAATCCCTTTGGATTGTGATCGCGACCACCATTGTCGCCCTGCCAGACAGGTTGACGTCCAAATTCCCCGCCCCACACGACAAGGGTCTCGTCCAGTAACCCACGTTGCTCCAGATCCTGCAGCAAGCCCGCGATGGGTTTATCGACTTCAGGGCAATGGATCTTGAGGTTTTCTTCAACACCATGGTGGGCATCCCAGTTCTGTTGCTGATGCCCTCCACCAGAATAGAGCTGCACGAAGCGGACACCTCGTTCGACGAGGCGGCGTGCAATCAGGCACTGACGTCCAAAATGCGCGGGAGGTATGGCGAGGGGATGCGCGGCTTTTGGTTCGTTGAACCCGTACATTTCCAATGTGCTCTCGGATTCGCTGCTCAGATCCAGTGCTTCGGGAGCAGACGTATGCAACTGGTAGGCGAGATCGTAACTGGCGATGCGGGCGCTGAGCTCCGAGTAAGTTTCACGTCCCTGTCGATGTCGTTCGTTGAACGCATTGATGGCGTTGACGTGATCCCTCTGCATCTGAAGTGTGCGTAAGCCGGGTGGTTGCAGGTTCAGGATGGGGTTTCCTTCGGCTCTCAGGACCGTTCCCTGATAGGCTGCGGGCATGTAACCGGCGGTCCAGTTGGCGGCTCCGGGGATGGGGCCTCCACGGGGATCGAGCATGACCACGAATCCCGGAAGATTGGGATTTGAAGAACCCAGGCCGTGTGCCATCCAGGCGCCCAGAGACGGATGTCCCTGCAGGATACGGCCACAATTCATCTGCAGGTTGGCGGAACCATGGGCGAACGAATCCATATAAAGAGATTTGATGACCGCCATCTTGTCCATGTGTCGTGCTATGTTTGGAAACGCATCCGAGCACCATAACCCGGACTGCCCTCGACGCTCGAATGTTCGACGCGAGCCCAGCAGTTTGGATTTCTTGATATCGCGTCGGCGGATTTCCATATCCACTTCCTTGCCATCGAACTTCTGCAGCTCCGGCTTGTAATCGAATAGATCCATCTGGGAAGGCCCCCCATACATGTAGAGAAAGATGCAGGTCTTTGCCTTGACCGGGAAATGACGCGGCTTCGGTGCAAGCGGGTTGGCGATTGCTGATGCCGGTGCAGCGAAGAGACGGTTGCCGGGGAAAATGCCGGACAAGGACCAGCCGGCCATCGAAGTACCGAATGTTTTCAGGAATGCGCGCCGATTCT
>Ga0233432_10004379_pt1 | contig 12556 bp, 10 predicted proteins | sample SI_122_August201_6_FD_179870 | JGI IMG/M metagenome (GOLD analysis project Ga0233432, IMG submission 179870) | Seawater microbial communities from Saanich Inlet, British Columbia, Canada - SI_122_August2016_10_MG | ecosystem: Environmental > Aquatic > Marine > Inlet | place: Canada: British...
TTGGCCTACACGAAGTCCGTTCTGGGCAATAATGTAGCGCTTTTCACCGTCTTGGTAGTTAAGAAGAGCAATAAATGCGGTTCTGTTAGGATCATATTCAATAGACTTAACTTCAGCTGGAATACCAGTTTTATTTCTTTTAAAATCTATTACACGATACCTTTTCTTGTGACCACCACCAATATAGCGCATGGTCATTTTTCCTTGACTGTTTCTACCACCTGAACGTTTTTTCGGAGCTAATAAACTTTTCTCCGGCTTATCAGTAGTAATGGCATCATATCCGTTTACTACTCTAAATCGCTGTCCTGGGGTGATTGGTTTTAATTTTCTTACTGACATGTTTGTCTAATTAAATATTAGCGTATAAATCAATCGTTTCACCTTCCGCCAGTTGTACAAGTGCTTTTTTAACAGCATTTGTTTTACCATGTTGAATCCCAGTTTTAGTAAACTTGGTTTTTCGATCTGGACGGACATTTATAGTTCGAACTTTTTCAACAGAAACTCCATAAGCAGCTTCAACTGCTTTTTTTATTTCTACCTTATTCGACTTCGTATTCACTTGAAAGCTATAGCAGTTTTTTGACTCACTAGCTAAAGTTGCTTTTTCTGTGATTATTGGTTTAATTAAGATACTCATATGGCTTTCTTATTTACTTAAATTCGTTTCAATATTTTTCAAAGCACTCTCAAAAAGCACTACTTGATTCGCGTTTAATATTTTATAAGTACTTATTTCTGAGTCTATTAAGACCTCAGAAGTCTTTAAATTGCGCGACGACAAATATACATTATTATTTGAGCCACCCAAGACAAATAAAGATTTTTTGGAATCGAGATTCAACGCCTTTAAAACAGCTGTAAAATTCTTAGTTTTGGGAGAATCAAAAGTAAAATCTTCTAAAACAGTAATAGACTTTTCAGAAGCTTTAATTGTTAAAGCCGACTTACGTGCTAGGCGTTTAACATTTTTGTTTAATTTGAAACCGTAGTTTCTTGGTCTTGGACCGAACATGCGACCACCACCCTTAAACAAACCAGACTTGATACTACCTGCACGAGCAGTACCAGTACCTTTTTGCTTTTTAATTTTACGAGTACTTCCCGTAATTTCGGCTCTTTCTTTGGCCTTGTGAGTACCTTGACGCTGATTAGCAAGATATTGCTTGACATCTAAGTAAACCGCATGATTATTAGGCTCTATAGCGAATACATCTTTAGAAAGGTCTGCCTTTCGTCCTGTATCTTTTCCGTTTATATCTAAAACTGCTACTTTCATTATTTCTGAATCGTTACATAAGCGTTCTTAGCTCCAGGGATACATCCTTTTACTACTAGTAAATTTTTATCAGTTACTACTTTTAGAACTCTTAAATTTTGAACTTTAACTGTATCGGTTCCCATTCGACCTGCCATTTTCATACCTTTGAAAACTCTTGCAGGATAAGAAGCTGCACCAATAGAACCTGGCGCACGTAATCGGTTGTGCTGTCCGTGAGTCGCTTGACCAACACCGGCAAAGCCGTGACGTTTTACTACACCTTGAAAACCTTTACCTTTTGAAGTACCTGTAACATCAACAAACTCCCCTTCGGAAAAATGCTCAACAGTGATGGTGTCTCCTAACTTGTAATCCTCATCAAAACCTTTAAATTCCGCGACTTTTCTCTTAACAGATGTACCAGCTTTCTTGGCATGACCCAGATCAGCTTTAGTAGCACTTTTTTCTGTCTTGTCATCGAAACCTAGCTGGAGGGCTGAATAACCATCAAGTTCCTCGGTTCTGACTTGGGTAACAACGCATGGTCCAACTTCAAGAACGGTACATGGCATGTTTTTACCATTAGCGTCGAAGATGCTGGTCATTCCGATTTTTTTTCCTATTAACCCAGACATAATTATTTATTTATTATTTAACTTTTACTTTATTCCAAAACAAAAGGGTCAAAACACATTTCAACCCTGAATTGTATTCTTTCCGATTTTCCCTCGCGCAAAGCTTAGGACATGTAAGTCACTGATTTACAGTGAGAATATGCAAAAACAATGGTTAATACCAAGTTTTCGAGCTGCAAATTTAACTAAATTTAATCTATCCACCTAAATTATTTGTAAATTATTTGTAAAAATACCTTCTTTCGGAGCTATTATTTAGCTAGGAAATAATAATCCAAAATGATTAAGTGAGTTTGCAAGAAAACAATACATAAAATTAGGAGAATCAAAATCAAAAAAAACAGCCTCTTGAAAGAGGCTGTTTTTAGTTTGCTGAATAATTTCTGTATTACAAAACGGAAAAAATTAAAATTATACTTTAATTTCTACTTCAACGCCACTAGGCAACTCAAGCTTCATCAAAGCATCAATTGTTTTTGATGAAGAGCTGTAAATATCTAATAACCTCTTGTAAGAACTTAACTGAAATTGTTCTCTTGATTTTTTATTCACGTGAGGGGAACGTAATACTGTAAATAGCTTTTTGTGTGTTGGCAATGGAATTGGACCAGTAACCACGGCACCTGTACTTTTAACTGTTTTTACAATCTTATCAGCAGATTTATCTACTAAGTTGTAATCGTAAGATTTTAATTTTATTCTAATTTTTTGACTCATGTTCTTAACTTTTAAGATTGGATTCCTTTAGCTTCTTTAATAACTTCTTCTGAAATATTTGAAGGTGTCTCTGCATAATGTGAAAATTCCATAGTGGACGTTGCACGGCCTGAAGACAAAGTCCTTAGGGTTGTTACATAACCAAACATTTCTGAAAGAGGTACTGTAGCTTTTACAGTTTTGGCTCCTGCTCTATCGCCCATATCACTAACTTGACCACGGCGACGGTTAAGGTCTCCTACAATATCACCCATATTTTCTTCAGGAGTTATTACTTCAAGTTTCATGATAGGCTCCATAATAACTGCTTTAGCTGCTTTAGCCGAGTTTTTAAAACCAAGCTTAGCTGCTAACTCAAATGAAAGTTGATCAGAATCAACATCGTGATACGATCCATCTTTCAAAGTAACTTTAACTGAATCTACTTCGTAACCAGCTAATGGTCCATTGACCATTGCCATCTTGAAACCTTTTTCAATTGATGGAATAAATTCTTTAGGAACATTACCACCTTTTATAACAGACTCAAACTGAAGACCTACTACACCTTCGTCTGCAGGCTCTATTGTAAAAACAATATCGGCAAATTTACCACGACCACCAGACTGTTTTTTATAAACTTCTCTATGGTTTGCAATTTGTGTTATTGCTTCTTTGTATTCAACTTGAGGTTGGCCTTGGTTGACTTCAACTTTAAATTCTCTTCGCAAACGGTCTACAATAACATCCAAGTGAAGCTCACCCATTCCAGAAATAATTGTCTGTCCAGAAGCTTCGTCAGATCTAACAGTAAAAGTTGGATCTTCTTCAGCTAATTTAGCTAGGCCCATTCCGAGCTTGTCAACATCAGCTTTTGTTTTTGGTTCAACCGCAATTCCAATAACTGGATCGGGGAAGTCCATTGATTCTAATACAATAGGATGTTTTTCGGCGGTTAAAGTATCACCTGTTTTTATAGATTTAAAACCAACAGCTGCTCCAATATCACCCGCTTCTATAAAGTCAATTGCATTTTGCTTGTTAGCATGCATTTGGTAAATACGAGAAATACGTTCTTTTTTCCCAGAGCGATTGTTTAAAACGTAAGAACCTGCATCAAGACGTCCCGAGTAAGCTCTAAAAAAGGCTAGTCGACCTACAAATGGGTCAGTTGCAATTTTAAAAGCTAAAGCAGCAAACGGCTCTTTAACATCAGGTTTACGAATTTCTTCTAATTCTGTATCAGGGTTAACTCCAGTAATACCTTCCTTATCTGTGGGAGCAGGCAAATAGCGACAAACAGCATCCAATAAAAATTGGACACCTTTATTTTTGAATGCTGAACCACAAATCATGGGGATAATAGCCATGTCCATAACTGCAGCTCTAAGTGCACTGTGTACTTCTTCTTCAGTTATAGAATCTTCATCTTCCATAAACTTTTCAAGAAGATCTTCGTCATAACTAGCAACTTCTTCTATAAGGTTGGCACGAAGTATTCTTGCTTCTTCTTTAAGATCTTCAGGAATATCAACAATATCAAAAGTTGACCCCATCCCTTCTTCATGCCAAACAATAGCACGATTTTTGACCAAGTCAACAATTCCTTTAAAGTTCTCTTCATCTCCGATATTTAGAACAATAGGCACCGCATTGGAACCTAACATTTCTTTAACCTGACCACAAACCATCATAAAATCAGATCCTTGACGGTCCATTTTATTAACAAACCCAATACGAGGCACTTTGTAGTTATCAGCTAACCTCCAGTTAGTCTCAGACTGTGGCTCGACACCATCAACTGCACTAAATAAAAATACAAGACCATCTAGAACACGTAATGAACGGTTTACTTCAACCGTGAAATCAACGTGGCCAGGGGTATCAATTATGTTGAAATGATAATCCTTAGAATCTTGTGTTGGCTTTCCATTTTCAGTTGGAAATTGCCATTCACAAGTAGTAGCAGCAGAAGTAATTGTTATACCTCTTTCTTGCTCTTGTTCCATCCAGTCCATTGTAGCAGCACCATCATGCACTTCACCAATTTTGTGAGAAACACCCGTATAATAAAGAATACGTTCGGTAGTTGTGGTTTTTCCTGCATCAATGTGAGCAGCAATACCAATATTTCTTGTAAATCTTAAATCTCTTGCCATTTCTAATTAAAATCTAAAGTGTGAGAATGCTTTATTCGCTTCAGCCATCTTGTGAGTGTCTGTACGTTTTTTAACAGCAGCTCCCTCTTCTTTGGCCGCAGCTAAGATTTCAGATGCTAACTTTAAAGCCATAGATTTTTCATTACGCTTTCTTGCAAAGCTAATCAACCACTTCATAGCAGTAGATATTTTACGATCTGGACGTATTTGCATAGGAATCTGGAATGTGGCACCTCCAACACGACGACTACGTACTTCAACGTGAGGCATCACATTAGACAGGGCATCCTTCCAAATTTCTAAAGCTGTTTTTTCTTCATCAGTTTTCTTTTCATCAACAATTTCAATTGCATCATAAAAGATCTTAAATGCAGTTGACTTTTTACCATCCCACATCATCATATTAACAAAACGTGTTACCAATTGATCATTAAACTTTGGATCTGGCAACAGAGGTCTTTTTTTTGCTTGTTTTTTTCTCATTTCTTCTTAATTAAAATAATTATTTCTTAGGGCGTTTGGCACCATACTTAGACCTACGTTGTGTACGACCTGAAACACCAGCGGTGTCTAAAGCTCCACGAACAATGTGATATCTAACTCCTGGCAAATCCTTTACCCTTCCACCTCTAACTAATACTATCGAGTGCTCTTGTAGATTGTGTCCTTCACCTCCGATGTATGCGTTTACTTCGTTTCCATTTGTCAACCTAACTCTAGCTACTTTACGCATTGCTGAATTTGGTTTTTTTGGAGTCGTCGTGTAAACACGTGTACACACACCACGTCGCTGAGGACAAGAATCTAAAGCAGCCGATTTACTCTTCTTAGTTATTTTGGCTCTTCCTTTTCTTACTAATTGTGAAATTGTTGGCATATTATATATACTGTTTGTTTAAATACCTCTTCTTAGAGGGCTGCAAATGTAAACATTAAAATGAACTATTCAAATCATAACCCTAAATTTTTAAATTATTATTGATTTTTTTTGATATCAAATATTTTGAAACCTTTTTACGTTAGATTTACACTAAAATTAAATTTGTGTTGATGCAAATAAAACTTTTTTTAAGCATTTTGGTTGTTTTGGCTTTTTTTGAAAGCTCTGAAGCTCAAAGTCTCAAGCTAAAGATTGAAAGCAGTATTTCTCAGGAAAATACGTTTATAAAGTCAATTGGTTACTTAGATTCATTTCAAAACTACAAGGATCTGGAACGCGAAATTCAAAGCTTCAAAAATACAATGTATAATTTAGGATACATTGAAACTAAAGTTCAATCAACAAGCACATTAAATTCAATAACTTCAGTCCAAATATTACTAGGAAATAAATACGAAAATATCAAAATATATGCTAGAAAAAATATATTTAAATTGCTTGACCTTATACCTAATTCAGGCAGTGACTCTTTATATTTCTATCAATCCAAGTTGACCAACGTTGAATCACTAATGAGACAGCTCACAAATACATTAAATAACTCAGGTTATCCATTTGCATCTGTGTCTCTGGAAGACATTGGCCGTGTAGAAAACAATCAACTTCAAGCTAATCTAAAAATTATAACCAAGCAGCCCAGAGTAATTAATTCAATTAAAATTAAAGGATATGAAGATTTTCCAAGATCATTTATCAACTATTTTCTTGATATCAAAAAAAACGATCTATTTATTTTAAAAGAAGTTCAAAGTAAAACAAAGTCACTAGATCAACTTTCCTTTGCAAAACAAATTAGACCTGCAGAAGTTTTATTCACCAAAGACACTACAAATGTTTACATATATATAGAAAAAAACAAAAGTAATCGATTTGATGGATTTCTAGGATTTGGTTCAAAAGAGACTTCTGGAGGTTTAGAAATAAACGGCTACTTATTATTGAATTTGGTAAATAACCTCAATTATGGTGAGTCATTCATCCTGAATTACAGAAATGATGAAAATGATTTGAAAACATTTGACGTCAAATTAACACTTCCATATTTATTAAAGTCTCCAATCGGAACTGAATTAAGTCTAAATATTTTCAAAAGAGATAGTACATTTACTACAAATGAACAATCTGTCAATCTGTTTTACCAACTAAAATCCAAACATCAAGTATATTTGGGATATAAGTATTCAAAATCTAACTCCTTAGAATCTGACCAATCCAGTGGAATATCTGATTACAAAACAAAAGCAATTGAATTACGTTATAATTACGTAGATCGTACTCCTCAAAATTTATTATTCCCCATTAAAAGTCAAATTAAAATTCGTTTATCTAGAGCAAACCGAAAAACTTCCCTGTTAAATGAAAACCAAAATATTTATTTAATCAAGGCAAATCACATATTTGGTATTAGTAAATCCAATAGCTTTTATATGGGAATACAATCACAGGGGATATTATCAAGGAACTATTTAGATAATGAACTCCTTAGATTTGGGGGTATTAATACAATACGTGGTTTTGAAGAGAACAGCATTAATGCAAGAGCATATGGATTAATTAGTTCTGAATACCGTCTAAAACTGAACCAGTCTTTATATATACACTCAATAATTGATGCAGGTTACTACGACACAAATAATGAAAGTAATCAGAAAATATTAGGACTGGGATTTGGATTTGGAATAATAACAAGAACAGGCTTGTTAAAATTAAACATAGCAAATGGTCAAACCGATGGTCAAAAATTTAAATTTGCAGACTCCAAAGTTCATTTAAGCTTGACTGCAAATTTTTAATAGAATAACTAAATCATTAATTCCAAAAAAAAACACAAGGTTAACTTGCCAAAAGAAAGTGACCTAATAAATTTTATAATGTGATAAAAAATTAACAAAACAACTTAAATTTTAACGAATTCATAATATAATAGGTAAATAATAAATTATTCACAACAAAAAGGGGGGAATCAGATACAAAACATTAAAACAAACCTAAAAACTCAACAAATGTTTAATTATTTGTGTTAATAAATTAGATTTTTTTAAAACATTTTGTTGGTTATTAGAGTTTTTATTAGCACATTTGCGAAGACTAATTCAAATAAATAACAAAAATGAAAACAAAGTTTAGTGTTATACTCACGCTTTTATTAGCGTTTGTGGTGCAAATTTCTTTTGCACAGGAAAAAAAAGTTTCAGGTACAGTTTCTGACGACAACGGTTTACCTCTTCCAGGTTCAACTGTTGTAATTTCAGGTACTAATTCTGGAGTTTCTACAGATTTTGATGGTAATTACTCAATTAATGCAAGTGTAGGAGATGTTCTTACATTCTCATTTGTAGGTTATGCTGATCAAAACCAAACAGTTGGAAGTTCAAACGTAGTTAATGTAACAATGCAACTTGATACTTCTTTAGAAGAAGTTATAGTTATTGGGTACGGATCAACTACTAAAGAGGCTTTCGTTGGAACTGCAACAACAATTGAAACAGAAAATGTAACTGCTAAGGCAAATGGAAATTTTTCACAAGCTCTTAGAGGAGAAGTTGCAGGGGTACAAGTTACTACTGGCTCTGGTGCTCCAGGTTCAGATGCAACGATTCGTATCCGTGGAACAGGTTCAGTAAATGGTAACAGAGCACCACTTTATGTGGTTGATGGAGCTCCATACGCTAGTGACATATCCGCTATAAACCCTTCTGACATTGAAGATATTACAATACTTAAAGATGCAGCTGCTACATCTATTTACGGATCGAGAGGTTCTAATGGTGTAATTGTTGTAACAACTAAAAAAGGTAAGTCAGGAATGTCTAATATTTCTGTAGATGTAAGAACTAGTATAAATAGTCTTGCTTTACCTCAGTATTCAGTTATAACATCCCCAGAAGAGTACATTGAGACTACATATTCTTCTTTAGTTAATAAGGGAAGATTATTAGGGGAAGCTAATCCAAATGCTTGGGCTAGTGCTAACCTTTACGGTACAGCGGAAGGTATCAACAACGCTTACAATATTTGGGATGTACCAGGTGATCAGTTAATAAACCAAAGTACAGGTCAATTTAACCAAGGTATAAACAGAAGATGGACACCAACTCTATGGTCGGATGCTGCTTTTGGAACTGGAACAAGACAAGAGGCTAACATTCAATTTGATGGAGGTAATAATAAGACTCAATATGCAGCTTCTTTTGGTTATCTTGATGATGAAGGTTTCGTAACTAACTCTGGATATACTAGATACACTACAAGAATTAATTTACAACACAAACCAAAAGAATGGTTAAGAGTTGGAGCTAATATGGCATTCACAGGAGCTCAGTACAACAGATCTTCAGGATCTGAAGGTAGTACTGGTTCATCAGGAAACATATTTGCACTTACTTCAACAACGCCATCAATTTATGACGTATTTCTTAGAGATACAGATGGTAACTTAATTGCAGATCCAATCTTTGGTGGTAACCAATATGATTATGGAAATGAATATGGACGTAGAGCTTGGAATGCAACAAATGGTATTGCAGATTCAAGATATGACATTTCACGAACTAATTCTGTTACTTTATTAGGTAACTTTAACTTAGGTATAGATCTTACAGAGTGGTTATCACTTGATATACGTTATAGTGGTCAATTCGGAGATACTGACTCGGCTTCAAGAGGAAATCCTTATTATGGAGGTAATGCTGGAAGTGGTTTCTTGTCTAAATCACTTAGTCAAAATGTGAACCAAAACTGGAACCAAATATTAAGATTCAACAAAAATTTCGGAGAACTTAGTGTTGATGGTATAATAGGACATGAGTCAAATGAGAACAGATTCAAAAACATGAATGCTGCTGCTCAAAATGCAATACTTCCTAATAATCTTGATTTAGACCAGTACACAATTCCTTTTGGAAGAGCTGGTTCTTACTCTACTGCTTATACGCTTGAAAGTTACTTTGGAGCACTTAATTTGAACTATGCTGGTAAATATTACCTAAGTTCTTCAGTTAGACGTGATGGATCATCTCGTTTTATCAAAAACAAATGGGGATCATTTGGTGCTGTTGGTTTAGGATGGGTGATGTCTAAAGAAGATTTCTTTCCACAAGATTCTTTCGTAGATTTCTTTAAAGTTAAAGCAAGTTACGGAGTTAATGGTGATCAAGGAAACAACTTACAATATGGGTGGCAAATATTTGGCATCAATCAAACACCAGATGGGTCGTACTCATTTACACAAAGTTCAACTTTAGCTAACCGTGATTTAACGTGGGAAGAAAAGAAGAAAACTCAATTTGGTTTTGAATCTTTATTATTTAACAACAAGGTTTCTTTAGATATAGATTATTTTGTTGATAATACTGAAAACTTGTTTTTCAATCAAACATTGCCTGGGTCAAGTGGATCTCAATTAATTCAGTACAATGATGGTAAATTAACAAATAGTGGTATTGAATTTAACGCTGGTATAAGCCTAGTTCAAACTGAAGATTTTAGTATGTCTTTAAATGTGAATGGTGCAATGCTGACAAATGAGCTTGAGGAAATGCCAACCGATTATTTCACAGGTGAGCCAAAAGTACTTGACGGTCGATACTCAGCTGGAAAATCATTATATGATTGGTACATGAGAGAATGGGCAGGTGTTAATCCAGCAACTGGTGCAGCAATGTGGAATTTATATTATGATGATATGAATGGTGATGGAATATTTAACGCTGGTGATTCAGCTATAAATAGTATGACTTTATATATGGATGAATTTCCTAATGCCAACGTTCAGAAAACATCAACTGAGACTTATGCAGATGCAACACAAAAATATGTAGGTAAAAACAATCAACCTGATATTGCAGGTGGATTTAGACTTAACGCAGCTTACAAAAACTTTGATATAACTGCACAGTTTACATATAGTATTGGTGGTTACATTTATGACAATGGATATGCAACTGTAATGCAAAACAGAAGTCTTGCAGGAAGTGATAACTTCCACACGGATGTTAGAAATGCTTGGAAACAACCAGGTGACATTACCAATGTACCAAGAATATCTGCTGGTTACAGCACCGATGTTCAACACAACTCGTATTCAACTCGTTTCTTAACTAAAGCTGATTACTTATCTTTAAACAACGTAAGATTAGGTTACACATTACCAAGTGATGCTGTAAGTAAAGCAAAATTAGAAAATGTAAGCTTTTACGTTTCTGGAGATAACTTAATGATGTTAAGTGCTAGACAAGGTTTAAATCCACAAACTTTAATTAGTTCTTCAGGATCAGGTATATATATGCCAATGACGACTGTTAGTATTGGTACAAAAATTCAATTTTAAAAAAACAAAAAGATGAAAAGAAATTTAATTTATTCAATTTTACTTACATCCCTAGCATTTGTAGGGTGTAGTGAGGAGTTTTTAGATCCGCAGAGAAACACTAGTGTTCTTACTGCTGAAGATCTTTCTGGATTCTCTGACATAAATCCTGCATTAGTTGAAGGAACACTTGAAGGTATCGGGAGTTTCATGATTCAAGATTTCGGAGTTACTGGAAGTAGACACTATGACTTCGGTCAAAAAGGTGTTGATATCTGGACAGATATCGTTTCTGGAGATATGGCTTTATCAGGAAGTGCATATGGATGGTATAACAATACAGCAAACTTAGTTAGTACTGTTGATTTCACTCGTGAAGAAAACAATATTATTTGGGAGTATTATTATAAAATTGTGAACCTAGCTAATACAGTAATTCAAACTACCGGTGGTAACGCTGGTCAGCCAGAAACTGCTGCAGCTAGAAAGATAATGGGACAGGCTAAAGCTTCTAGAGCTTATGCTTACTATTACCTAGCACAACTTTTCCAAAACAGCTATGATCCTGCACAACCAATATTACCTTACTATGATGGTGAACTTACTGAAACAGCTAAAGTTCCTGCATCACAGATATATGCATTGGTAGTTAGTGATTTAACTGAAGCTGTCGAATTATTAGACGGTTATGCTAGACCTGACAAGAGTAAAATTGACAAAACAGTTGCTCAAGGTCTTTTAGCATATGTTCACGCTGGTATGGGCAACTTCGCAGAAGCTAAAGTTATGGCTGACGCTGTAATAGCTAGTGGATACCCTGTAACTACTGCTGGTGAGCTTGCTTACCCAGGAGCTGGATCAGGATTTAACAATGTAAACACTCCGTCATGGGTTTGGGGATTTGACTTGACTGAAGAGTTAGGACACCAATTAATTGACTGGTGGGGACAAATGGATCCATTTACATATAGCTATGCATGGGCAGGAGATCACAAGTCTATAGATGACGGTCTTTATGCACAAATTGCTGCAGATGATATCAGAAAAACTCAATTTGGGACTGGAACAGCTGCATTACAAGCGATTGGTAAATTCTTCGATCCCAATAGAGTAATTGGGGGACAATACATCATTACTACTGATTTAGTATTCATGAGAGTTGAAGAGTTTTACTTATTAAGTGCTGAAAGTGCTGCAAGAACAGGAAATGAAGCTGCTGCAAAAGCAACAATGATTGAATTATTAGATAACAGAATGCCAAATGCGGCTAGTACTGTAAATGCACTCTCAGGAGCTGCTTTACAAGATTTCATCTACCTACAAACTCAAATCGAGATGTGGGGTGAAGGAAAAACGTACTTCGCAATGAAGCGTAATCAAGCTAGTGTTACTAGAGGTACTAATCACGTTTACCGTGCTGGAGAATCTTTCCAATGGGATTCAGATGAAATGTCATTCCAAATTCCGGAAAATGAGATTAATAACAACCCTAGTATAAGCGAACAAAATAATTAATCCTAAAAATTAGGAAACCCTACCAAAAACTCTAAAGAA
>Ga0233432_10004380_pt1 | contig 12555 bp, 5 predicted proteins | sample SI_122_August201_6_FD_179870 | JGI IMG/M metagenome (GOLD analysis project Ga0233432, IMG submission 179870) | Seawater microbial communities from Saanich Inlet, British Columbia, Canada - SI_122_August2016_10_MG | ecosystem: Environmental > Aquatic > Marine > Inlet | place: Canada: British...
CTCATCACTTCTGTCTCAGAAGTATTTTCTGTTAACTGTTCAGTATCTGTCGTTTTGTTTCCTTTTCTCCAGTCTTTAAATTTAGACTTGTTGTTTCCAATTTCAGGAAAACTTGAATCACTTCTTTCGGCTATATATCTAGATAAAACATTTACTTGGTCTACATAAAATCCAAACTTTTGAGCAATATATTGTGTAGCATCTTCAGCCGTTATTTTTCCATCAATAACCCTCTGTATTACTGCTTCAATTTCGGATTCATCTTTTTGAATTTGTTCATCCGATTTTGTTGCTGTAGGGTCTGTAGAACCTTCTTCATAACTCATCATAGCTCCGAAATTTTTTCCAGTAGTATCTCCAGTTAGTAAGTCCTCAGAAGCATCAGTTATTGCTTTTCTATTTTCCTTCCATTCTTTTTGATTTTCTTTAGGAACAGATCCATCTTCATTTCTAAGAGACTTATCTTTTGCTTGTAAATCTTCTAATATTTTTCTTTTGGATTCTAAATACTTTTCTCCTTCTGTTAACTGTTCAGTATCTGTCTCCGCAGTCTTGTCGCTAGTTGTATCGGTTTGCGTTTCACCTTCTTCGACTTGCGTGTCGGTATCTGTCCCAACGTCTCCTTCTCCCACTTGCTGCAGTTCCACTTCGGAGTCTGCCCCATCTGTTTGGCTTGTTGCATCATTTGGTAACACTTGCTTCTCTGTGCTTGGCTTTTGAACGGCATCTTTTTCTGTTTTAGTTTCTGATTCTTTTTGTTGGTCTGGAAAAGCTAAAGCCTGCATTTCTTCTATTGACAACTTGTTAAAGTTCTCTACAGCTCTATTTAAAATTTCGCTATTATTTATTATGTAGTTTTTTTCACCTTCAGCTTCTTTCTCTGCAACTAACTCTTTACTTGCATTATCCATGAATTTTTGCTTCTCTTTATAATTAATAAAGTCAAAGTTAGAATTCTTGATTATTCTATTTTTTAATTTCTGTATTTCTACATCAGTTCTAAAATCTGGAAAAGCAGGGTTTTCTTTTTTCTTTATAGCTTCAAGTTCTTTTATTTTAGCTAAGTCACTCATAACCAACAAAGAGGTTTCTGCACTTAAATTAGGAGGTAATCCATTTATCGTGCTTTTGTATATCTCTACATCAGCCATTATATTTTCTACCTGTTCTGGTGTATATACTCCTTGTTTAACTTGTGAGTCTAAAAGTTGCTTTGTTTTATCCGAATTATTAGCCATTAAAGCTAAAGCCTTCATTTGATCGACAGCCTGAAAACCTCTGCTTTTAACTTTAAAAGAATTAACAGTACCTGTTTTTAAATCTCCTGCAAAGGGCATAAAAACACCTGCTGTTAGTGAGATTATAGATGTGTTCATAAATTCATCTCCGCTTATAGTATCTCGCATTATTTCTTGGCCTGCTTGCTCATTTATGTTAGCACCAATAACATAAGCCTGTCCTGCTTGTTGAATGTTTTCTTGAATAAACTCTTTACTACCTTCTCCAAGGTACACTCTTCCATTTGTTATTACCTTATCTAACCCTTTTTTAAAAATACTTTTAGACGCTTCAATACCTGCTCCTTTAGTATATGCATCTATACTTTTTTGAATAAGCTTTTCTTTTACTTTTGTTCCGAAAATTTTATCCATAGCAATTCTTTGAGTAGATATAGGAGCTGTTAAAACTCCTAAAGCATAACCCTGCATACTTGCAGTTGATGCTAATTCATCTGCCTCTTCATTTGACATTCCTGCAGCTAAAGCTTGCTTTCTTACATCTGAAGATAACGAACTAGCCATTAAAGTTCCCTGAGCAATCATAGCTGATGCTGTTGTGGCCCTCATAGGTACTTTTTCTAATAATTTTACTATAGACCTTCCTTGCTTGTATTTAGATGCAAATGCTGCTCCTCTTAATCCTTGACCTAACATTCCAACACCTCTAGTAAGAGCTATCTGAAGTAACATATCAGAGGCTACACCTGCTGTTGTTACTAATGCTCCTGTAGTACTAAGACTACTTGTTTCAACTCCATTTTTTGATACTTGTTTTCTTATTTCTTCAATCTGACTAGGCTCTAAAACACTACTAACTCTTATCTTTAAATCTAAATCATATATCTCTCCCCTATCGTCAATCATATACTCTCTGCCATTAGCAAAAGCACTTTTACCACTTGCGAAAGTATACCTAAGCATATCATCTCTGTTGAGTTCTATTTCAGCTTGATTCATTTGAATTTCATCAATAGCAGAATCCATACCTAACCATCCGTACCCCCACTCAGACATACTATTTATCCTATCAGATACAGAACGACCACCTTGATACGCTGAATCAAGAAGCCATTGAGTATTATCTCCACCTGCGCCTCCCTCTAGTTCTCTTTGATAGTTTTCTTTTGTTTCGGCTTTTTGTTTCTCTACAATAGCTGCAAGAGTTTTAAATTCCTCAATCATATATTGATTTAGGTCTTCGCTTTTAATTGAAGGTTTTAAATTAATTTTATCAGCATCACCATGTAGAAACGGATTCCTACCATTGTTATTTATTTGGTACTGTAAAACTTCTTTTTCAATTCTTTGCATGTCAGATTCAGCAAGATAATTTTTTAAATAATCATACTTAAGTCTTTCTGCTGCAAGGGTTGGATTGTAAGCACCTGAGTAGTCGTAATATCTTCCATCTTCAGAAATGGTTTCGTCTTCTAATAACTGATTGTATTTGTCTATAAATCCTTTTTTAGTTAAATAGCCATTAAAACCAGCTATACTAAAACCTTCATTAGTATCTGATAATTCTTTAAGAGCTACTTGATTATACATTTTACCAAGCTGTTCATTTTCAAAACCTGTTGGTTGGTAATCTGCATCTTCTGCAATGTCAAACTGTTCTTGTGTAGGAGAACCTTCTCTTTGAAATATAGCCTCCATTTCCTGTGCAGTAGCATCTGGATTTGCATCTAGAAGTTTTTGTGTTTCTGAATTAAAGGAATTAACTACCCTTATGGCTTCTGTTTTTATTGCCTTGTCTTCTTCTGTTTCAATGTAGTTTTTTGTTTCTGAATAAACATCATAAGGCTGAAGTTCTTCGCTTTGTAGTTTTAATATGTTGTCTTCAGTTGACTTAACCGAAATCTCTTGAAGTTTTTCGACAGCGCTTCTACTTCCCTTTAAAGCACTTATTATATCTGATTTATTTATATAACCAACTTCTAATGCTTTTTGAATGTTTGGATCTGCCTCTATTTTTAACTTTAATGTTTCATCTACTATTTTACTTGCATTTCTCATAACCCTAGCTCTACCTTGCCCTGGCATGTAAAACCCACTAAAGGGTACATCGCTATTTTTTAATAACGTATCTAAATCTTCCTTTAAGAAACTCTGAACTTCTTCTTCTGGAATTAAACTTTCTGTGTCTCCTATTAAAGCGTTCATGGGATTCATCTGTTCCCTGAAGTCAACCTGTTCGTCTACCTCAACTACTTCGTTTGCTTCTAAACCATCCGAAGACCCAGGAGTTGTTTCCGTCTCTGTAGTGGATTCCGTAACAACCTCTTCCCCATTTGAAGGAGTACCGATTGGGTTTTTTTTTTCAACATAATCTAAGAATCCCTGCTCATCATTAAAAATACCTTCAGGCAGCATTTCGTATACGCTTTTTATTCCATTTTGATTAACGTATTCAGAAAAACCATTAAAATCATTAAATATTCCTTCAGGTAACATTTCGTAAATTTCTTCCATCTTTTATGAATTTTGCCAGTCTTTATATGTTTTATTTTCGTTTCCTTTTATTAATTTCCAATCTTGAAAAGAAGGCTTTGCCGTTGTTTCTTCTTTCTTTCGAGGATTGTTTTCTTTAGCATATTGTTCAAGAGCATTTTTTACTAATCGACCATTATCTTCATCATTTTCAGTATCTAGTAGCTGTTTCTTTTTGCCATTTAAATGTCCGAAGACCTTCATTCTATCATTTAAACCTCCTTTATCGCTTATTTCAACCGTTATAAAGCCTTCAGGGAAACCATAAATTTCTACCATTTTTGATACCGTTTGGTCAAATGCAATTTTTATCTTTTTAGAATCCTCCCCTGCATTGGCAAAAGCAGTTGATGGTGTTAGAGGATTTGCATTGTTATCATAACTTAGAGCAATATCATCCATAAAAACATATGGCCTTCCTTCTTTTACCTGACTGTATCTATAATTTTCTATACCTACTGCTTTTGTATTTGCTTTGTCACCTTTAAAACTTGTGTATTCAAGATAATTTTGAGCAGCATTTTCAGTCAGTTGTGCCTGAGAAGCTATTTGACTTCCTGCTCCAGTAGCTTTAGCTCCTGTCAGCGGTATATCTGAAAGCTTTTCGCCATCCACATTAATAAAATTTAAAATTAAGTTATTATTTTTATCTCTAGAGTATACTGCTTCTTTTAATATTTTACTTTGAGTTACTATAGCATTTATAGAACTTTTATTACCAGTTGCTCCTGTATCAATTAGTTCTGCATAGTATTTACCTTTTTTCTCCCTGTCCCCAAGGGCAATATCAACAGAACTTGGCTTTGACTCGCTTCTTTTAGTACCTCCCATAGTATACTTCTCGTTAACTTTAGAAAGAATACTGCCCTTTGCAGAATTTGCAGCAGCTTTTACATCTTCAGGCCTAAGTACTACTGTGAGTTGGTTTGCCACAAGCTTCATTTCTAGATACTTGTTTTTCTCACCTTCAACTACCTCACCTTTTTCTAGGTCATAATAATTATATTTTATTTTTTCATTCTTTTCTTTATCGGTAAGCATAGCCCATTCATTCATGGTTTTAGTCTGCGACCTTTCACCTTCAGGGCCATTGTCTGTTAAGATACTAACCTGTCTACTATTAGTGCTAGTAGCTAAAGCCGTAGCATCATTTACTAAAGTTGTAACTTTTTTATTAATAAGATTCCCATTTGAATCTTTAGCTAATAAAAAATCTTTAACAGTTCCATACATTTTCCCATCTGGTCCAGTAGCCATTGTTTGAAATGCTACATCTAAAGCTCCATCTTTTACAAAAAACTTTTTAGTTTCAGTTGCTAAGTCAAACCTATCTGCCCTTTCATTCCTTCCTCCATCTAAAGCAAGTATGCTCATTTCTGAACCTTGACCTGGCAATATTTTAGGGTTACCTTTTTCATCTAAATCCAAAACCTCAACTCCATCTTGAAGTTTTGTTTGATATAAAGTAACATTACCAAATCCATTTCTGCCAATACTCATATTAACAAAATTAGGATTCATTATTCTACTTTGGATTCTTTGCATCGCCCCTTCTTCATCTCCAGATACAGGAAGATGATACACATCAGGGCCACCTTCTTCATCAGGCCAATATCCACCTTTAGCTCTTTGAAGTGTTAATTGTAAATCTTTTGAAGCAGATTGAATTTTTTGCTGCATAATATCAAACGTCTGTTTCCCATTTTCTCTAAATATAATATTATCGTCAGCACTTATGAAACCATTTTTTACTAATTTCTCATTATTATAAAGTTGGTCTTTATAACTAGCCAATCCCATTATAACTAAATCTCTTTCAGTTTTATATTGCTCTCCAGTACTTGTTAATTTTGATATTTCTTGTTGAGCTTTTAATTCGCCTTCCCTGTAAAGCTTAGCTGTATCGTCTTTTAATTTTTTACGTTCTGTAGCTATATTAGTTGCCCAAGTGTTAACATCAGCCATCCCTGTGTCAACAGCCTCTAATAATGTTTTTCGTGTACCAACACCTGTGTTTCCTTGTTCAACCGAAAACTTTGCTGCGTCTAATGCATTACCCATATCTTATAATTTATTATTCTTTTTGTTTCGGTGTTGGAGTTTTAAACAGTCCTAGTCCTTGAAACATCTCACTAAAATCACCAAAAGGATTTGTAAAATTCTCAAATTGTGTTTTTAATTCAGAAAAGAAATTAGTGAATCCGCTTTCAGCTTTTACTTTTTGATCCATTCCAACAGAATCTGAATAACCAATTTGATCCATTCCAACAGAATCTGAATAACCAATTTGTTGATTTTTGTCGTCTATTCTAACATCTTCATCTTGTTCTACTAATGGAGTGTTTGGAGCTGTAGATTTTAACACAAAAGGAAGACCTGAACTTATTGTTTGCTTTAATTGGTCTTTAGAATACCCATCAATTATTTTTAATGCCTCTGCATCATTTTTTGCTGCTCCACTATCTAATAAAGATTTAACTGCCTTACCTTGTGCATTCTTCATACCAGCTAGACCTCCAAAAGCTTGAAGCCCCACAGCCAATGCACTTGTCCCTGCGTTAATAAAAGACCCTGTAGCTTTTCCTTTTAAGTCATCTGATTGTTGTGTTAACGCATCTGCTTTTACTCCTGCAGCTTGCGCTCTATCATCAAACATCATTGCAATTCTAGCGGCATCTGTTTCAGCAGCTTGCGCTCTTTTTCCCTCAATGTCTAATTGTTGTCCAGCATACTTGTCTGCAATTAACCCTGTGGTAGCATCTGCTCCTTGCTTTACCTTACCTGCTGTTGCAACCAAACCTCTTTGGTCACCTTCGGCTGCCTTTTCAACTATCTGTCCAGTTATTGCATTTGCAGTTTGAAGTTGTTTATCATATACATCTGTTGTTGCTCTAAGAGCATCATAGTAATTGGTTTCAAGCCTTGATACCGCTTCCTGTTCTAATTGTTCTTTTTGTATGTTTAAACGACCTGCCATTCTAGCGGCTTCTTTTGAAGCATCTCTAGCTATAAAGCCTTTTGCTAATTGGCCACCTACAGCTACTCCTGCGGCTATCCCTGTTACTAATCCCATATTATAATTTTTTTATCATTTCTTTGGTATACTGATCTCCCTCAATATAACCGTTTCCCTTATAATGTTCTATTAAAGAATCAGACTTTATTAAAGCATACGCATACTTGCAATTAGATAACTCTAAAGTGTGTGTTAAAATTTTAATTAATTCTAATAAAGCTTTTTTTCTTTTTCGTTTATCCTTATAATCAAAATTAGATATAATCCAATCACACCATCCTACTGATGAATTAGTTATATATATGTATCCTGCACAAACAGGAATATCATTATCATATACAATAAAACCACCCTCACCATTTTCTGGTAAAAAATCTTTAGGAGGTGGAGTCCATCTCCAATCTTTCCACCACTTCACCAAAATGGTTTCGTAGTCTAATGCGTTTAATTTTCTTATATTAAATTCCATTAACGCAAAGATACAAAAATCTAAGGATTACTTTTCAATACATCAGAATCAACTGTAAAAAGTTCCACAGCTGTAGTACTGTTGTTTGTTAATTTAAACTCCATATAATAACCTGTTGCTCCATAAGATTCAGCAACACTATTTTTAGTTGTAAAAATATACGCTCCAACAGGTATTCCTGAAAGAGGTGGCGTTAAGTCTGTGGCATCTATTAAAATAGTTTTCCTATCAGCACTTATACTTGTTATTGGCCCTACCTCTTTTACAATAGCACCATCTTTATAAAAAACAGAATCACCATAATTAATAATAGAACTTATTGATATTGAAAATGTTACAGTTATTGTATTTGGTGATAATCCTGATGTACTTAAAAAACTACCTATTCCTTGAGTTGACCTTTGACTAAAATCTTGACTTCCTCCAATTCTTCTAATAAAAGCAAACCAAGCTCCTTCTTTTTGCTCAAAATAAGTGTCATCCATAAAACCACTACCTAGATCTGTAACTAAAGCACAGTCCCATGAGTCATCACTTTCAAGCTCAATAGTTTTGAAAACCTTAACAGCTGTAGGCTCTTGATTAAAAACACCTGTAATTGTAGAATCATAATCAACTCCATAATAGTTGTTCCTTCTCTCGTTAGTATTATGCCTATATAAAGCACCACCACTAAAAGAATATAAATATTGATTCATTCCCAATATCATATCTGGATTGTAACTGTAAAAAGAAGGCCATCCTTTTACCGATTCACTAAACGTTAATGTATAATTTTCTAATGCCATATGTTATTATTTTTGTTCACACTCATCATTACGAGCATGCTACTATACTGCTAACTACTCCGTTTGTAACTGTAATTACTTGACTATTATCCATGTAATAATTTCCATCTAAAACTCTAAACTCACCATTAACATCATTAAATATAGGATTGTTAAGCTCAGGGTAGGTGTTTACTTGATATCTAAATCTACCAAAATAATAAGTTGCATTTGCTGTAGTACATCCTGTACCTGATGCAATTGATTTACCCTGGAAACTAGGTAAATTTGCAGGACAAGCCACCTCTAAATTAAATTGAGTAGTAGGACAAGTACCTAGAACTTCTATTTTTACGTTACTAGGTGTAGCACTTGTTTTAGGTATAATTAAAAGATTATATTGAGGATTTGCACCTCCCAAAACATCATCTCCAGTATTTGTAGTAATTGTTTTAGTAGTAGGAGTTCCAGGAATCCATGATGCTGGGCTTTGGTTTAAACCATTATAATAATTAAGGGTATATGTTTGTGGAGCAACTGAACATGGCCCTTGAGCTGCTGGTAGACCTAATACAGTAAATGCATCTGCTACACCACTTGTACTTTGTCTATTTCCATCTAATGGAGTTGACAATCTATTATAATATACACCGTTATAAAGAACTCTTATTCCATCAGGAACATCTTGAGGTTGAAATAAAATGCTTATAGCCCCTGTTGTGCTACCTGCAGAAAAATTTAATTCATATAATCCAGCACTACTCTGTGGTATTACAATTCCTGAACCACAAGCTATGGGGTTTGGTGCAGGATCATCACAAGATTCACAAACAACTAAAGGGCCTAATAAGCCGTTTAGTTGGTATCGGTATTCACTATTGTATTGATAATATCCATCTGGAGATATAATAGTTAAATCAGCATCATCATATACAGCTGTAGCCGTAACAAATGTAGATGCGTTTATAAATTTATTTACTGTACTTGGCATAATTTATTTTATTTAAGAGCATTCACAACATGCCTCTGTTGGGCTTGTTGCATCGTAACAAAATTGTAATGGTGTAGATTCTCTAAAGTCCCAAACCAAATACATATAATCCATATGTGAGCTGTATGTAAAATTAGCTGAATACTCAGGGAAACTTCCTGTTATTGGTGTTGCTGTATTCAACAAAGGAATTAATGTGCTTAAATCTGATTCATTATAATTTGTATTACTAGTTAAATACTTAAATTCATCTTTATTCACGTCAAACTCAAAAGTTTGACCTGCATTTTGTCTGTTTTTCATTGTAACAACTGAACCTAAAGCAGGTAAAGTCCCAAAAGAAGAATCTCCACTTTGTTCTGAAAATAATGACACCCCATCTGATTCTAAAACAACTGAGTTAGTGCTATAAGGACTTGAATCAGTTCCTAAAGACCATCTATATCTACATGTTGTAGTTAAGTTAACATCTCCTTCATTATTTATAACAATCTCTTTAACCGTTAATTCCTGTGACACAGGACAATTAAAGTCAATTTCTAATGTAACAGGATTTGCTACTTGAACAGGAGTTATAGTTACTGTTGCTTGAGTTGGATTATTTGCAGTTTTGTTAAAAGAAACATTACCAGTTCCAGTAACGTTTTGGTTAACAACACTTAAACCATTCCATTCAATAGAAATGTTTAATAGATTATTAACTTCATAAGCAAATAAAACAGTTCCTATTAATGTACCTAAGTCAACCACAATAGTATAAGGTTCTATTAATTCAGACATAATTAAAGTGTATCCACAATCTCTTTCATTTGGTGGTTGAGGTATTTCTCTTGAATTAGAAGATAAAACAAATTCATTCATATAAGGATCAAATCCACCTAACTTTTGCGTTTCAAAAGCATCTACAAATAAATCTCTAAACCAAGACCTCATACCTACTTCAGAAATAACTCCTAATGAACCTCCTGTATCTCCTCTTTGCCCACTTCCTTTTAATTGAATAACAGAACTTCTTTTTGCATCAGTAAAAAATACATCAGTTCCATATGTAGAAAAACTTTCAGGATTATTACTAATACCAAATTCCTCTACTCTAGCTAATTGAGTTCCTAAAACTTCAGGTACTGAAGTAATAGCTCCTCCTGCTGCAGCATCTGATAATAAATTCTTTTCTACAAGTAAAGATGATATTTTATCTTCTTGCAAAACCAAAATATCTGTTTGCCTAGCATGCATAACCCTAATAGGGCCATAAGATGTTTCGAGTGTTTTAAAATTAGCTAATGCTAAATTAAATTGATTTAATTTATTTAAACCTGTTTCTTGATTAAAGACTCCACTATAAGTTACATCTCCAAATCTATTAGCCTCTTTATATTGTTCTTCAGATACAGCCGTTACTTTGTCACCTAAACTTAATGTTGGTTTTATTAAAGCGTCTAAAACAGTATTGCTTTCAACTCCATTTCCGAAGGCAAAACAATTAAAAAATGTTAAATCTACAATAGCAGGCTGTGAAATAGTTTGGTTTTGGTCAGCATCTAATGTTCCTGATAAATGAAATCCATTTGAAATATCAAATGTTTGTTCATTTTCATAATACAACTCATTATCTGAATCTAAAGGCTCTGTTTCAAATACCATCAATGATGTAGCTCTTTGAATTTCAAGGTCAATATTTCCGTAAGAATTTCTTTTGTCAGGAGAACTACAGTTAGGTGTACCATTTCGCATACCCATTAACTGTCTACCATCAGGATATGATGTAAAATATATTGTATTTGTACCTGCTACCGCTGAAGGAAAGCTTCCATTTGTATATAATGTTTCGTCAAAAATAGTTGTATTTATAGTATCATCAGTACCTGTTGTTACGCCATTTGTTAAATCTATATTGTCTCCTAAAACAAAGTCATATAAACTATTGTAATCATCTCCTGATGTAAACCTTTTATCATACTGATAGCTACGACCACCACACTTACTTCCTCTACTTCTTCTATTTGCACGAATTTGAATTCTAACAATACTTCCTGCAGGTATAGTAAACGGAATAAATACATCAGTAGGGCCTGTAGTATCTGGATTGTCAATATAAGTCTCTACCTGTACAGCACAGTAACCTCCTTTACAACCATTACTTTCTTCAATAAATGCATTTTCAGGATAACTTGCTGAAAAACCACTAGGTTTTAATTGCATATATGCACCTGCTAATTGTCCACAAGGAGGGCTACCTGCTATAAGATTCCCATCTGCATCTTTATCGCAAAGAAAATCATCTGTTTCTACTCCAAATCCTAATACTTTTGTTTTGGCACAATTTGTAACTGCACCATTACTATCTGATTTTACATAAAGTATTTCATTATCTTTTACTTTATCTCTATTGTCTCCTTCAAGTTTAAAATAAACAATACCTGTCTCTTCTTCTTGAAAAAAGATATTAGAATAAATAGTTCTGTAAAGTCCTTTAGACTCTTTTATAACAAATTTATATTTAGTAGCCCAATAAGGAGGATAACTATTTAATTCAACCCTAATGTTATTTTTTGTTACTGAATTGCTACAAGGAATATATACTGTATTATCAGTATCAACTAACGCAGTAGTGCTACGCCCATATTCATCCATATAAACAATTCCTATTTCATAATCTCTATTACTATGTAATGATTGTCTTGAACCATCTTTTGAATATAATCCAGTTGCATCAATAGCTCCTAAATACTCATAGGCAAATATCCCCATTGGAGTTGCAGGATTTTGCGTTTGGTCATATTTTTCAAATTTTATAGCTGGTAATGTAAAAGAAATATTATTACTTCCTTGTGATGCTTCAATTAATATACCTTGAGGTGTTCCAGTTAAACCAAAACCTACTTGTTCCCATTCAGATTTAGCGGATACCCCACAGTTAAAAATATCTGTTTGACTTGTTCCAGAAGTACAATTAGTCAGACATCCTGAAACAATTGTTGAAAAACAACTTGAATTAGCAATAGAAACAAAATCACTTACAGCAGCCACAAATTCTGTGCTAGTAGCTAAAGCATAAACACTTGAGTAATTTTGTTGTAAATTAAACAAAAAAGTTCTGTCAAAACTATTTTCAGGCTGTGTACCATCATCATAAGAAGCATCTCCACTATATGAAACGCTTTCATATTCAAAAACAACTCCTATTTGTGCGCCTTGAATTAAATCTAATCCACCAAAATCAATTGTTATTTTTGCAGTAGAAACAGGATTAGTTCCTCCTTGTATTGTATAATCAAAATTACCAATTAAACCTTGTATTTCTTTTGCGGAAAGATTTTCTCCTACTAATGATAGGTTATAATCTAAGTAAATATCTTTACCTGATGAACTCTTAATATCATATCCATCAACATAATTACCATACATCAACCTATTACCCATTATTGTTTGAGCTTGTGCTTTTTTAGGAACATTATCAAATAACCTTAATAACTGAGCTTCAGGAAGTGTTGTAAATATTTTCTTGTTTGTAAAAGATAATGTTTGTTCAACGTTATCTA
>Ga0233432_10004381_pt1 | contig 12552 bp, 8 predicted proteins | sample SI_122_August201_6_FD_179870 | JGI IMG/M metagenome (GOLD analysis project Ga0233432, IMG submission 179870) | Seawater microbial communities from Saanich Inlet, British Columbia, Canada - SI_122_August2016_10_MG | ecosystem: Environmental > Aquatic > Marine > Inlet | place: Canada: British...
GTCAGATATTAGTCTAAAGGATTTTTTTTTAAGATCTAAGAAAAAACAACAAGCATCTGCGATCCACGATATTCGGTCAACAGACACTTGTTGTTATCATCTTCTTCCTTGCTATTTTGAGAAAACGATCTGTTTTAGATTGATTGAATCTGTCTCAAAATACACCCTGAGAACATGAATTCCTTCTTCCAAGTTAAGGTCGTAAACACTGTTTTCTGCCATTATGTTGAAAGAACCTGTATTGATAATGTCCACAGCTCCTGTTAAACTCTCGCCATCTAGTTCAGTCCTTAACTTTCTGCTATCATATTTAGTAGCTGCCATAATTTTCATGTTGTAGGCTCCACTTTCGTTTACGTTTACCGTATATTCAACCCATTCCCCTGACTTGGCCCAACCTACCACACTTGGAGTCGCATCAACGCCTTCATTCGTTCTGTACCCACTATTTGAAACGTTTTCAGTTGTGGTGTCGTGATAGGATACGCCTTCACCTCCAAAATCAAATTCAGGTGCCTTGATAACCTCTGTTATCAAGGCAGGCGTCCCCGTGTATGGCTGCTGCTCTGACAAGGTTAACGATAGTCCATATAACGTTGTACTTCCAGTTTCGAAATATACTCTAAGCACATGCGAACCAGATTTCAAGGGAACACTATTTTTTACAACATAGCTTGAATTGCTAAGAGAAGAATCGCTAGTTTCTGGGACGAACAGACTACCTGTGATATTCACACCATCGAGCTCAATTCTCAGGGTTTTGCCGGGCTTGCTCGATGCTACCAAAGTTTTGATGTCGAACAGCCCGTCTTTAACGACGTCTATGGTGTATTCGGTCCACTCTCCCTGTGCTGTCCACCCAATACCTCCGTTGAAACAATCAACTGACTCTTCATTTCGAAATCCAGAAAGAGAACGATTCTGGACGGTTGTATCATGATAGGCGACACCTTCTCCTCCGATATCGTATAGACCGAGATTGATTTCTCCAGGAATGGTCCAAGGACTGCCACCATACGGGTACTGAATATCAGAAGGAGGATTTTCATCTGTGACGGTGATTGTTCGACGGACTATTTCACTAACCATTCCTTCCTGATCCACAGCATAGAGGTCGATCTCGGTTAACCCTTCTGCGAGATTATTCAGGGTGAAGGAGTAGGGGGTCTGGTTGTCACTTGCATATTGCTGAAGTTCACCATCCAAGTAAATATTCATCATGACAGATTCAATGGACCCATTTCCATTGGGGTCATGAGCATCGGCCTGTATATCAATAGATGTTCCTGCCACAACCGATAAATCAGAAGCGGGTGAAAGATACGATACCGTGGGAGGTTGATTTTGGGTCATCATGATTTGATACTCGAACCAATTCATGTTCCAAAGGTATACACCTGATGCTCCGACTGCCTGGATTCTTAGAACAGACAGCCCCGCAGGGAGTTGTATATCGGATTCGACTGTTTTCCAAGTTTGCCATCCTCCGGTTGTGGGTGTTGAGATCGTAGCCAAGATCTCCTCTCCATTCATGAGGTCAAACGAGATGTCTCTGTCTTTGGAAGCCACTCGAAAGGCAAAGCGATAGAGTCCACCATCGGTCGGTGAGATCGCATAATCGAGCCAGTCCCCCTCTTCAATGTACCCAACATTTATATTACTATCAATATCAATCGTTGAAACGAGCTGAACGCCGTACATGGCACTAAAATCCTCTGATTCTACTCTCACCGTATTTCCTGCCGACTCATTTCGAACTGTGACATTTCGACGCACCACCTGACTAGTTAGGCCTTCTTCGTCCACCGCGTACAAGTCCAAGTTGAATCCGCCTGAGGCAAGGTTGTCGAGGGTGAAGCTGTAGGGAAAGGTGGTATCAATTCTCGACTCTAGCAAGGTGCCACCCGTGTAGATATCTAACACGACTTGGCTAATTGTTTCATTTCCATTGACATCTTGTACATCCCCCTCAATAACAACCGATTGGCCGACATGAAGAATCAGGTCGCTCGTTGGTTGACTATAGGTAACGGTTGGAGGTAGGCTGGACGAATCTCCGATTTGGATAGTAGCAGAAAGAGGCAAAGCATCTAGGGCTTGCTTATTACAATTTTTTCCTGAATTGATTCCCGCATAGCTAGTGAACTCATTGGCTCTATTCCAAAGAACTATTCGGTCTATTGCATGACCGTTTGATCTTACGCTGACTTGAAGACGATACTTCTTCCCTGCTTCCATCTTCCACGAGAGAGATTTTGGTTCATGATCTCTATTGCTTGTATCCCATTCCCAAGACGAAATAGTGTTCATATAGGCTTTGTACCAGTCTCCAATTTTTACATTTTGGTTTTCTTCTGGATTTATGAAGTACCCATTTTGATCAACCAGCCTGACGAAACTGTCGTTATGCTCTGTTTTATCTGTTCCAACGGTAATTCTGGATCTCCATTGCAACTGGTAAACACCTGTATTGTTCATGATTATCGGGTACTCCATGACTCCAAGTCCGCCGTTGTCAAAAGTATTTACTTTGCCTACGAAATATGAGTTACCAAGATATCCATTAAGGCTGGTGCTTTCATTCCAATAACTGTTGGGTTGATCTGATTCTATATCCATCACCACGACACCATTGTCTTCTATATGAAATGTTTCTGTTTCTTGTTCTAAATTCGAACTGTTGCCGTTTGTTACGTATCTACTCCAAAAGCTTGCGACAGTTCCCGCCTGTGAACCTAAATCCAATATCCACCATGTTTCCGATACATCGGAGAAATCAACTCCCCCATTAGAAATTACGGAATACGAACTTGTCCAAGTCCCGATCAGAGCGTCCGCCATTTTCCATATCTCTGAAGACCCGAGGTTGGGGTTCCCTGAGCTTACTGCATCTGACAAGAAGGTCTGATTTGTGTCTTTATAACCAGGAGTCCCGTTGCCGCTTCCATTCCCATCACTTATCTTTATGTAATCTGTTTTTGCTTTGACGTAAGTTAGATCTGCTCCTGTGGTATTGTCTTCATTCCATGTGCTATGTTGGACAACGTGAACTTGGTTTTTTATGATAGATTCGTTGATTCCGTTGTTTTGGGAGATAAGTTTTCTTACCCAGTCAGCTGTGAAATCTGACTGACCAGCCTCGGGCACCCAAACATGCCCTCCATTTTGAAGGATCGTGGTCACCTTGCTGATGACCCTATCTAAAGATATGTTGTACCTCTCCAGACCTCCTTGGCGAATAGCATCAGTCCAGAGTCCTCCTCCTTCGAGCCCAAAAATTCTGGTCAACATCAACCTTGAATCCCAGATTTCCGTTTGCGTCTGTTTTCCATATGCACCCATCACGACAAAAAAGTCTAGGTTGTTGAAATCAGGATGAAGTAGCATGGAGCCCAAAGCGGCTTGAGAATGTATGTCATCTGCATCAGGCCTGCCGTCAAATTGAGCGATGAGGATATCTTTAGAGTAATCAAAAGCTGGCCGGCTATCGCGATTTACGGCATAGATGTTTTGGAAAAATAGTCCAATAAATAGCAGTGCCCACCCTAGTGTGATCGATCCGAATGATCCCTTTTCTATTGGGCGAGCTTGGTTTTCATAATATGGCTTTAACAACGTTTCCCCTCAAAATTATAGAATATACATAACTAATCTCTCTTGGAGGTAATCTGGACATTTTTTTGGCTGAAGAGGGTGGTGGATAACGTTTCGGAGTAGATAGGTCCTTTAAATTCAGAGAGATAAAGCTAGAAGTTTTTCTGGGGCAGGATGAATGCCGGGATGAAGCTTACGCGTGAATTCAGAAGACTTTTTTCACTCCAGCTTGATAGTGCCCCAGGAATTGGTAAGATCAAAGGCGCGAACAGAAGTACAGCAGAAGGGGACTTCTGATAGTCCTTTGCCTACCTAGGAAGGTATCTTAGAGCGGCAATCTGTGGGGGTTATAAAACCCTCGAGGTGTCTATGTGTACCCTAATGATGGTATCAGACATGAAAGAAGCAAAATTGACAACTCTCTGATTCCTCAATGAGCCAATCATTCCTCTGAATCTCCGGTTTGTCAGAAATCTGTGGAGCCACTTCAACAGTGCCTTATCATGACCCCTCATGCCCGGGTTCGTAAAATTACCTGTGATTGAGAGTAGCTTAAGATAGGTTTCTTTTGATTATTAGGAGAACCTGTTTCAACCGAGTTCGATAGCAACCATACGGTAATTGCTTCAGTGGTTCTGCCTTGGTTCTTCCATCGATAGCCTCGCCTAAATCGAAGAGATCAGGGGACTCGTGGAGAATTACGGACATGAAAAATATTTGAATGAATGCATGAAATGTCTATATCATATTGAGAATAACAGAAAGCAGAAGGTCACCTTCACGAATTTTAGTGATATGGGGCCTTATGAATGTGATGACGTAGAAAAACAGGATCTTTAAAAAGATTGGAGTGTCCTTTGTAACTGATTGTTGTTAGAAAGTGACCGGCAAATAGGGGTTCTGATGATGGCTTACAGAGATTGGGTTCTGATCTTGGGGTACCTATTTCCCGGAGGTGTCATGTTGATATACATTGAATGGCGACGTTGTTCTTTGGTCGCTACGCCAACACGTATCAATCTTTCTTCAAGGGGGCTTCCCAGTTATCGGTTCTGAATGGGTAAGTCGGTAGGCCCTCGCCGTCAACGAGGTTCACATCCGGTTTTCCGCTAAACGCGTATCGACAGGCTTTGGGGTCAGGAATATTGTCAGAATAAAGAATGACTTTCTTTCCTTCAATGGCAGACTTTGCTTCATGCCACGCACCTTTTTCGTCAGCCAGCCAGAATCCTCTGGGGTTTTCGCCATCAACTGTCTTGAGGCTATTTCTAACGGAGAAACTCAAAATCATTTTATTGCCAACAATCGAATGCTCTTTATACATTGGGCCTCGACTTGATATCTTCTCGCCATAGATCTTCTCCCTCGCTAAAAGAGCCAGCCGACTGGCAATAGGAGCCTTATCAGAGGGATGGATATTCTTAGCGTCACCGAGATCGATCGTGTTGACTACATTTACATGAGAGAGATTATTTGCATTCATCTGGGCTTCTCGAAACCATGCCCACGATTTTTTATTGGGGTAGCCATCATCTGCGCCATAACCTGGCAACATGACGGCAAGAAAATGAAGGTCATCACGTCCCCATCCCTGACGAATTCTTTGAATCCATAGGGAGAGACTCTTTTTATACTGGCTTGGCCTGTTTGCATTGGCTTCACCTTGATACCAGACCACGCCACGGCAAGCATATGGGATAATGGGGTGGAACATGGCATTGTAGAGCAGATTCGGCCTTTTTCTCAACCAGACAAAACCATCCCGAACCCCCGTTTCAATGGCTCGGTTGATTCGACTGACGCTCGGGAGCATGAATAGGTTTTCAATTTCTTCTTTGAAATGAGGAAGAGACTTGGTCATATCTAGAGGCATCCATCCTTCGATGCTAGAGCTTCCCCAGCAGGTAACGATGACAGCAATGGGAACTTGGAGGGATTGGTGGAGGTGATAGCTGAATCCGAATCCCACCGCGCTGGCAGAAGGTCCTTGATACCATTTGCCACCACATGTATCCTTTGGGCTTAATGAAGCATCCACCTCCACATGATAACTTCGAATTGGCATGTCTATTGCTTTTGGCACCAAGGATTTCAATTCAGAATCCCCACCCCAGTTGTAACGAGAAAAGGGCGACTCTGTTCCCCATCCGTATTGCATATTTGACTGGCCAGAGCAGATCCACACCTCTCCCACAAGGACATCTTTAAAGATGATCAGGTTTTTACCTTCGATCCTCATCTCTCTTCCAACAGATGATGCCTCAAGGGGAGGAAGCTCGATTTTCCATCGGCCACTTTTATTGGCTACTCCGGTGACTTGATGGCCAGCAAAACTCACGAGAACCTTTTCTCCTGCTTTTGATTTGCCCCATACGGGGATGGGCATTTCCCGTTGAAGAACCATATGGTTGCCGAAGAGGGGAGAAGGCTCTACTTGAGCATCAAGCTTGGATTGAAGGCAACTCAAGAGGATCAGAAAGATGGCTGACTTAAAGTAATAGATCATTGGAGTATCACTTTCTCTTCGAAAAAAAGGATTTGAGTAAGACGGATTTTGTAATAAAAAACCACTCCCTATTCAGCCAGCGTTATGGATATAGGCTAGAAAAGGCCATGTTAGAACGAGGGTCGAGATATCAATATGTGTCATCTTGACTCTAGAGAAGTCAATCCGTGTCTGGAAAAACAGGAGTAGTCTACTGGTTAGAAGTTGAATAAACCGAGCCTTTCTTCCACCCATTGTAGTGTCCCTGCTTTCCGATGGCTTGTGCACATAATTTTTTGTGGGAAGGCATACTGAGATCCTCTGCCGGAGGATGGGGTGGCGAATGCCTGCTGATGGCGAGGCAGACAGAGTCAGCATTATCACAATCACTCAAAGTGAGGAAATATTGAGAATCCTGTATGAAGTCCTTTCCCAAGAATTCTGTGTGGGCGTTATTGCGCGACCGAAGCTCCAGTCTTTTCAGATTGACCTTTTATTGCGATAACGGAACCTCCAAGGATAAATATCAAAGCTGGAATAAACAGTATTTCTGGAATTTCGTGAAAAAGAAAATAGCCATATAGACCGGCAAAGGCAACTTGAAATAGGTTTATGAGGGAAACGATTTGCGGACGCATAATCCTCATGGAGCGGTTGAAAATGCCATGACCAATGACAGTAGGGAAAATGGCAAGTAATATGGCGGCTAAAAAATCTCGAGGCGGGATCGTTAATTCCCACCCATGGATAGCGACTTCCGTCGCCAAACAAAAGACGCCTCCAAAAAAATACAATGGAGTTAAGTATATCCATAGACCTTTAAAAGTTATTCTTCTTTTCCCCAAGGCGAGATAGATAGTCAGAAGTATCATGCCAGCCATACACACTAAATTTCCAAGGAAATAATCTGAGGAGAGACTGATGTCATCTATCACAATAAAGCCAAGACCGATCATTGCCAAAAATGTCGCGAAGATCTCTACAGTGTTGATCTTTTCTCTGAAAATCAGATAAACGGTAAACGGCATAAAGATAGGCATCATATTGACGACTAGCGAGGCATTAGCTGCGGGAATCATCCGCGCCCCTTGTGTCCATAGAATGAAGTGAGTACCTAAGGCAAGTCCTGGTTGCCAGGTTGATTTTATGACTGTGGCAATGGGAGTGGCTTCCTTTCTCTTCTCTTTGATGAAGAAGGGCAGGGTGATGAAGGCAGCCAGGATCAGGCGTAGTCCAGCCAAATAGACAGGAGAGAGTGAGGATTTTTTTATCATAATGATAGCTGTTGCTGCAGTAGCAACGCCCAGCAGAAGAATTATATAGTCAATGGGCTTTGCGGTTGACTTCATGCTTGTTCTTTACTGGACTTGATGAGTGAACGGCCATCGACCAAATGGACGTGTGCTTCCCAGATATCGCCCTCCTCATATACAGAGGAAGACTGATTCCAGTTGGAAAGATAGTTTACTGAGAACGGTTCTTCATAGGCGAAGTCAATATGTTCTCCATTCTTGAAAAACTCAACATATTCAATATGTTGTGGGCAACAACTCGACAATCGTGGCCAACACTTCTTATCAATGATATACCTAGCATCAAAACCCTTCTAGAAGCAAATTCCTATCCTTTTTTCTCTGCTGGCAACTTGGGCTACATCAAATTGGTTCATAGCTCTGGAAACTGGAGTATCCTGAACCTTTTTGCTGGAGAGGCTTTTCACCTCCTCAATTCGGCAGGGGCTTTCCTTGCTAGTGATTTCACTGGAGTCGACACCAGTGGAGCTGGGCCAAACCCCTTGGCGATCAGCATCACTTGGGATACCGTGATTGGAGTTCAAACGCCTGCAACCAATCTAACCTTCTACGATGGCGATGGATTTTTTGGCATCGCCAATGAAATCGCCGTAGACCGGAACCTTCCATCTGAAGGTTCATGGAGCACCAACCTCGTCTTCGAGATGTCGAGCACCACCCAATCCCTAGAACTGACCTCGCTGGTTCTCAATTGGAGGGTGACCAGCAACTCAGGGACAGATAACACCTCAACCTCAAAAACGACAACTTGGACAGCGTCTATAACAGGTTCTACCAGCGGCCTGATGGGAACAGTGTTGAATGCGGGCACTCCTGGGTCTCCCAGTCAAGAACGAACTTTAGACATGAGTGGCAACAGTCTCAATGCCTCAGAAACCTACACCTTAACTCTAACAGCGAGTGCTACTGGGTGGGGGCACAATGCTTCCTTAGAAGACCTCACTCTAAATGGGAATGTTCAATATTTGCCTTAGAAGGGCAAGGGCTAACTTTTAAATCAAACCTTCTCATTATTCAGCACAAGGTTTCTCTCACTTCTAGGCCATTCATCGAAATTGAGCCCAATGCCAACTTCCCTCAACTCAAAAAGGGCAGAGCAAAACTAGGTTTTCGATTCTGAACCTTGAATAAAATTTTGAATGGTTCAAGAATCTTTAATCTCCATCTCAATCAGATTTAAAGAAGTATCCACTCAATCAAGAGTTCTAAGTTTAGGCAGTCTGAATTTGAAACCCTTCACTCGTCACGCCCTCATTTGCAACAACTTTGTTATTCCAGCCTTCACTCTATGAAAAAAGAATCGAGCCAATAGGGATGTCTTTTATCACCCACTTGCTTTCGTTCTAAAACATCAACAAATCACATATGAGAAATGTCAGTACTTCTGACTGAGGGCGACTCTTTTCAAATCAAATCGATGAGTATTTAGCTCCACGCGTCTTAAGCATGTAGGGGACTTTATTCGAGATTTACATGAACAGAAAAGATTACTGCGAAGATGCCCAGTGGGAGTTCCTCAAAAAGTCGTCCGAGAAACTCAACACCCCATTTCTTTTGTTGGATCTGGATGAAGTTCGAAGGAACTACGCCAACCTCCATTCTCATTTCGATTATGCCAAAATCTATTACGCTGTAAAAGCCAATCCTCATCCAGCCATCATCAAAGCTCTAGCTGAAGAGGGCTCAAACTTCGACATCGCTTCCATTTATGAAATGGACCAGGTTCTTGGTCTTGGGGTTTCTCCTGAGCGTCTTTCTTTTGGTAACACCATCAAGAAACCAAACGATATTGCCTACGCTTTCGGCAAAGGGGTGACCCTCTATGTGAGCGATTGCGAGAGCGATTTGAGAGCCATTGCTCACAACGCCCCAGGCTCTCGGGTCTTCATCCGAATCTTGAGTGAAGGTGCCACGACGGCTGATTGGCCACTCTCTCGAAAATTTGGATGCCAAGCAGACATGGCCTACGACCTGCTCGTCTTGGCGCGAGATCTGGGCCTCAACCCCTACGGTCTCAGTTTTCATGTTGGCTCCCAGCAAAGGGAGATCGGCACCTGGGATGCCGCCATCGCCAAAGTCAGTTTTCTCTTTCACAGCCTTCTTGAAGAGGAAGGCATTTCATTGAAAATGATCAATCTTGGTGGAGGATTTCCAAGCCATTACACAACTCGCGCCAATCCACTCGACGTCTATGCTTCTGAAATCCGACGTTACCTCGACGACGATTTTCCCGAGGGGCTTCCTGAGATTCTGATCGAACCGGGACGGGCCATGACCGGAAGCGCTGGAGTGATCGTGAGTGAAGTGGTTCAGATGAGCCGTAAATCACGACACTCCCTGCTTCGCTGGATTTATCTCGATGCGGGCAAATTCAATGGAATGATCGAGACCTTGGAAGAGGCGATTCGCTACCCTATTTTCTCCGCTCGGGAAGGGGAAGAACTAGAACCAGCCGTCTTGGCTGGGCCCACCTGCGACAGCACGGACATCATGTACGAGCAAGCCCCCTACCCTTTGCCCATTGGCTTGTGTGAGGGGGACAAAGTCTTTGTCTTTTCAGCCGGGGCCTACACGAGCACCTATTGCTCCGTTGAGTTCAATGGCTTTCCTCCTTTACAGACCCATGTCTTACAAGAACTCTAAAGCATCGATGGAAAGCGAACGACTCTGGGAGGGTTCACAAGCCTCATCCCTCGCGACACCCTTCTATCTGATGAGCGAAGCCAATCTAAAAGACAACATGGAGCGAATGCGAATGCTCCAGTCCAAGGCCGAGGTTCGCCCCCTGCTGGCCTTGAAATGTTTCTCAACTTGGTCGGCCTTCCCCCTGATGAAAGAATCCATGTGGGGAACCACAAGTTCTTCCCTCAATGAAGTTCGTCTTGGCTACGAGGAGTTTGGTGGTGAGACTCACGCCTATAGCGTCGCCTTCCCTGAACATGAAATCGATGATGTTCTCAATTACTGTGACAAAATCATCTTCAACAGTCTCACCCAACTAGAACGTTTCGAGCACAAGAGTCGCGGTCATGTACGGGGATTACGCATCAACCCCGGCAAGAGTCATTCCAACTATCCACTGGCTGATCCTGCTTGCCTCAACTCTCGCTTAGGAGTGTCAGACCGCGATGCTTTGGGGCGAAGGATGGCCACCCTAAAAAAAAGCGAGGGCACGCCCATCAGTGGCTTCATGGTTCACAATAATTGTGATAACTCTGACTTAGAGTCTTTTGCTTCACTTCTAGAGGAAACCGAAGGGTTTCTTGGAGATCTACTCCAGGAGGTTGAGTGGCTCAGTTTAGGAGGAGGGATCCTCTTCACCGAACCCGATTATCCTTTCGAAGAGTTTTGTTCCCTTTTGAAAGCCTTTGCAGATCGACATCAGCTACAGCTCTATTTGGAACCAGGTGAGGCTGCGGTGAGAGGTGCCGGTTATCTAGTTTGCACCGTTCTCGATGTCATCACGACCCCATCAACGGACGCTCCTGATTTGGTGGTCGTTGACGCTTCCATCGAAGCCCACATGCCAGACCTTCTGGTGTACCGGCTTGAAGCCCAAGTGGAAGGCCCAAGAAAGAACGAAGTCATTCTAGAAAGTGAGAGTTCGCTCTCTCCAAAAGGTTCTGCAGATCCTTCAAACGCCCACCCTTACAAGATCTATGGACGATCCTGCCTAGCCGGAGATGTGTTCACCCACGCTCGATTTCGCTCCACTCTAGAAGTTGGAGATCGCCTCTGTTTTCGTGAAGCAGCCGGTTACACCATGGTCAAAAAAAATTGGTTCAATGGCCTCCCCATGCCCACCATTGCATTGGGTCGGGAGTCTGGGGAAATCGAAATCATCCGCAGCTTTGACTATGCGGATTATAAACAACAGTTGTCTTGAGGAGTACAAATGAGTAAGAGGAATGTCCTGATACTCGGCGCCGGAGGGGTCGCCAATGTTGTTGCACACAAGTGTGCCCAGAACAATGACCGTCTTGGTGACCTTCACATCGCCTCACGCACCCTCTCCAAGTGTGAAGACATTCTCGAGAGTCTTCATCGCAAGAAGTCCCTCAAAACGGATGGGGTCCTCCAAGCTCATCAGGTTGATGGGATGAAAGTTGAAGACGTGAGCTCGTTAATCCGCAAGTTGAAGGTAGAGATCGTGGTGAATGTCGGGTCTGCCTTCATCAACATGTCAGTGTTGGAAGCCTGCCTTCAAACTGGGGCCGCCTATCTCGATACTGCCATCCACGAAGACCCTCTCAAGATCTGTGAGACCCCTCCTTGGTACGCCAACTATGAATGGAAAAGAAAAGAACGTTGTCGTGAAGCAGGGGTGACAGCTGTTCTTGGGGCAGGCTTTGACCCAGGCATGGTCAACGCCTACGCCGCATACGCGGTCCAAAACTGCTTTGATTCTATTTCAAGTATCGACATCATGGACGTCAACGCAGGGAACCACGGCCGGTATTTCGCGACCAACTTCGACCCCGAGATCAACTTTCGAGAGTTCACCGGCACCGTCTATAGTTGGCAAGGTGGCAAATGGTGTAGCAACCACATGTTTGAGAAAAAAAGGACCCTTGATTTTCCAGAAGTCGGTGAACGTTCCGTCTATCTGAGCGGACACGATGAGATCCATAGTCTTTCACAAAACCTGAACGTCCCCGACATACGCTTTTGGATGGGCTTTGGTGATCACTACATCAATGTGTTCACCGTGCTCAAAAACTTGGGACTCCTCAGCGAACAACCGGTCACCACAGCCGAGGGCTTGGAAGTCGTTCCCCTCAAAGTCGTGAAGGCCGTCCTCCCCGATCCAAATTCCTTAGCCCCTGGTTACACAGGAAAAACCTGCATTGGAGATCAGGTTCGAGGCATCAAGGATGGAAAAGAACATGAAGTCTTCATCTACAATACTTCATCTCACGAAGCCGCCTACGCTGAAGTGGAAAGCCAAGGGATTTCCTTCACCGCTGCCGTTCCAGCCGTCGCTGGGGCCTTAGCTATCGCTGATGGTGCTTGGGACGTGGGAACGATGGCTAATGTGGAAGAATTACCCGTTGCTCCTTTTCTCAAAGAAGCATCCGCCCTCGGATTGCCCACCCGAATCCGTGACGACAAGGGAGATCGACCACTTTTTTAAATCTCCCTAAACCTTTTTCTATGAAA
>Ga0233432_10004383_pt1 | contig 12550 bp, 10 predicted proteins | sample SI_122_August201_6_FD_179870 | JGI IMG/M metagenome (GOLD analysis project Ga0233432, IMG submission 179870) | Seawater microbial communities from Saanich Inlet, British Columbia, Canada - SI_122_August2016_10_MG | ecosystem: Environmental > Aquatic > Marine > Inlet | place: Canada: British...
TTGGTAAGGGCTATGAGTGCGGGCTGAATATTGAAAAATTTAATGACATTAAAATTGGAGATATTATTGAAGGTTACGAAATTGTAGAAGTGAAAAAATCAATGTAATTAAACATGTTTTTTTATTAGTAAAGCCCGAAATTAACTTTCGGGCTTTTTTTATAATTTATTAATCTCAATTTCTTCTTCAAAAATGAATGCATTTTTAAAGTGTTTTTTGTAGGTTATTAATGTTTTTTCAGCATCAATTCTAGATCTAAGAGCATGTGCTTTGGTTTTGAAATAGGGTTGCTCGTAAGAAGTTTCCACTAGAACATTTGGATACAACTTTTTAAATCTATTTTTTGTTTCAGACGAGCCACTTCTATTCCCTGAGTAAAGCTGAATACGAAACACATTAACTTTATTTGAACTCCTTCTTTTTTTCTTGATGAGTAAATCATCAACGCGCTCTGCGTTAATGAAATTCAGACTTGTTTTACCTTCTTCATTGTAACTTTCTTCGTCATAGTCCCATTCTGAATTAGTCTCTTGTGCAAAAGCACCAATAGAAATTGTAATTAGTAGGATTAGTAAGTGTTTCATTTTTAGTTTGTTTGTAAGTACAAATCTACTTTAAATTGTCTTAAGTTAAAAACGTCTATAGACGCATATAATTTAGAATCGATATAAACTAATTAATTTATGGTCATCTTGTTTATGAAAAAAAATGAATGTGTTATTTTTGCATCAAGAAAATAGGCTACCTAAAATCTTAGAAAGATCGCATTATTATGAGAATTCAGAATTGTAAGTCACCTTTTAGGAAGGCGTTAAAACTTTTAACTCTACTATCTATAACAACAATTCATCTAAGCTTTGCTCAGGATGTTGAGTTAGGCGAGAGTTTATTTTCTAGTAATTGTGCTTCGTGTCATTATTTAGGACCTGAAAGTAAAAAGCTTGTCGGGCCTGGTCTAAATGATCACATATTTGAAGAATACACTACTGAATGGTTGTATTCTTGGATCAAAAACTCTTCAGAATTAATTAAAAGTGGAGATGAGCAGGCAATATCAGTTTTTGAGCAGTATAACAAATCTGTAATGACTGCCTTCCCTTATTTTACAAATGATGACATAGATAATATTTTAGCATACATCAAGGCGGGTCCAGTAGAGGTAGAAGAGGTAGCTGAAGAATCTTCTGAAGAAGTTTCTTCAGCATCAAATCCTTCAACGATATTAATTCTTCTATTACTATTTTTAGTTTTATTTTTACTTGTTCTAGCTCGAGTTAAAAATGTCCTTAAAGAACTCAAAGGTGACCCAACGGCCACACTTCTTGAAAGTGCTATTGTTTGGATAAAAGCAACTCCAATTGTTATTGCTCTAGTTGTTTTTTATTTTATTTTAAGTGGACTAGGCGCAGCTTGGGATGGTTTGTTGACTGTTGGTGTTCAGCAAGGATATCAACCTGAACAACCGATAGCTTTCTCACATAAGTTACATGCAGGTGAAAATGGTGTAGATTGTAATTACTGCCATTCTGGGGCACGAAATAGTAAAAGTGCAGGTGTGCCTTCTGCGAATGTATGTATGAATTGTCATACATACATCAACGAAGGAAGATCCGAGGAGGGTACGCAAGAAATTTCAAAAATATATGCGGCTATTGGATTCGACCCAGAAACACGATCATACATTGAAGGTTACGAGCAGCAGCCCATTGAATGGATCCGTATTCATAATTTACCTGATTTGGCATATTTCAATCACTCCCAGCATGTAAATGTAGCTGGTGTTGAGTGCCAAGAATGTCATGGTCCAATACAAGAAATGGAAGTTGTAGAGCAATATTCGCCACTTACTATGAGTTGGTGTATCGATTGTCATAGAGAGACTAAAGTAGACACAACCAATAATTATTATCATGATCTTAATGATGATTGGATTGAAAAATATCATGGAGAAGATATTACGGCCGAAAAAATCGGTGGTTTAGAGTGTGGTAAGTGTCACTACTAATTTGAAAAGGAAATAATCAACATGATCAAAAATAAAACATATTTCCAAGGTTTAGATGAGCTGGTGAATAATCCGAAATTAGATGAGCTCAAACAAAAAGAATTTGTTCAAAACCTGCCTGAAGAAGCTTTTTTAGCAGATGAAAATAATTTGTCTAAATCTTCAACCTCTCGTCGTGATTTTTTAAAATATCTTGGATTTAGTACTGCAGCAGCTTCTTTAGCTGCATGTGAAGCTCCCATTCAAAAAGTAATCCCATTTGTTGTAAAACCTGAAGAAACAGTTGCTGGTAATGCAAACTGGTATGCTTCAAGTTTTTATGATGGTAACGATTTTGCAAGTTTATTGATTAAGACACGTGAAGGTCGACCTATCTTTTTAAAGTCAAATGACTTGTGTGATAAAGGTGGTGTTACGGCTCGTGTTCAAGCATCTGTTTTAAATTTATATGATTCAGCTCGTTTAAAGACCCCTCTTTCCAATGGCGAAGAGTCGTCTTGGGCGAATGTTGATGCTAATATTGTAAAAGGTTTAAAAGCTGCGAAGGCTGCAGATAAACAAATTGTAATTTTAAGCTCATCAATTATTTCTCCTTCTACCAAGGCCGTAATTAATTCTTTTGCCGCAAAATATAATGCTAAGCATGTAACTTACGATGCACTTTCTGCATCTGCAATGCTAGATGCTAACGAAGAAAGTTTTGGTTTAAGAACACTTCCTACTTATCACTTTGATCAGGCAGATGTAGTGGTTTCCTTTGCTGCCGATTTTATTGGGGATTGGTTGGATGCTGGCCATGGTAAGACTTACGCTGTTAAGCGTAATCCTAATGCAAACCCAATGTCTCGTCACTACCAATTCGAATCTAATCTTTCTTTAACAGGTGCAAATGCGGATTACAGAACACCAGTTAAGGCTTCTGAAATGGGTGTTGCTCTTCTAAATCTGTACAATCTTATTGCTAAGAAAGCTGGTGCCACAACTATGAAAGTTGACGTTTCGAACTGTAGTACCCAATTGCAAAAAGCAGCTAACGATTTGTGGAAAGCAAAAGGAAAGTCTTTGGTTGTCGCTGGCGGTAATGATAAAAACACACATCTCGTTGTTAATGCAATTAATGACTTGTTAAGTAACTACGGAGCTACCATTGATTTCACTAAGCGTTCTAATCTAAAACAAGGTAACGATTCCGATGTTGCTATTTTATTAACCGATATGAAAGCCGGCAAAGTTGGAGCCTTAATTGCTTACAACGCTAATCCGGTTTATAATTTAGCTGATGGAACTGCTTTTGCAGAGGCTTTATCTAAAGTTGATCTTTCTGTTTCTTTTGCTACAACAAATGATGAAACAGCTGCTGCGATGAATTTTGTTTGTCCTGACAGTAATTATCTTGAAAGTTGGAATGATGCAAATCCTTACACAGGAGTTTACGCATTAGTTCAACCAACGATAAATCCATTATTTAATACCCGTCAAGCTCAAGCTTCATTGATGTCTTGGACAGGGATGGGAGCAGATTATTATTCCTTCGTTAAAAATTACTGGAACAAAAATATCTTAGGTTCTACTTCATGGAATACAGCACTTCATGATGGTGTATTAACTTTGAATGTTTCAGAGAAGCCTGTTTCAAATAAAGCTTCTATTACAAAAGCTGCCCTTGCATTGAAAAAGTTGTCAGGTGATGCAATAGATTTGGTATTGTACTCAAAAACAGGAATAGGTTCAGGTGAATTTGCCAACAACCCTTGGTTACAAGAATTACCCGATCCAATTTCTAAAACTACCTGGGATAATTATTTAACAGTTTCGCCCCGTTTTGCTAAGGAATTGGGATTAACAAATGAATATGTATCGAACGGTGCATTAAATGGAGATGTTGTTGATCTAGCAGTTAATGGTACTACGGTTCGTGTTCCTGTTTTAATTCAACCTGGTCAGGCATACAAAACGGTTAGTTTAGCTGTAGGTTATGGTCGTCAGGGTGTAGGGAAAGCTGGTGATGGTGTAGGTGTAAATGCATTTGTTTTGGCAAATGACTTTAATACGACTCTTTCTGGTGCTACGATCACTAAAGTTCAAGGAGAAGTTCACGAGTTTGCATGTACTCAACTTCATCATACGATGATGGGTAGAGACAGGATTGTAAAAGAAACAACTCTTGCTGCTTATAAAAATGATCCTACTTCCGGTAACGAACAAATGACTCTAGCTACCCATAAGGGCCCTATGGAGCCTGAAAAAATTACACTTTGGGAAGAACACGAAAGAGATGTTCATTGGTGGAACTTATCTGTTGATCTAAATGGTTGTACCGGTTGTGGTGCTTGTGTAATCGCTTGTCATGCTGAGAACAATGTGCCGGTAGTAGGTAAAGATGAAATTCGCCGTTCTCGTGATATGCATTGGTTGCGAATTGACCGTTATTATTCGAGTGATATGACGGAAGAAAAAGCAGAGGAAGAAGGAATTTCTTCTATCGACAAATTCTTAGCTATGGAAGTTGCTTCCGACGAGGAGTCTTTAGAAGTGGTGTTTCAACCTGTCATGTGTCAACACTGTAACCACGCACCATGTGAAACAGTTTGTCCGGTAGCTGCAACTACCCATTCCAGAGAAGGACTTAATCATATGACTTACAACAGATGTGTTGGGACAAGATATTGCGCAAATAACTGTCCGTACAAAGTTAGAAGGTTTAACTGGTTTAATTATTCTGATAATGAACAGTTTGATTTCCATATGAATAATGATCTCGGGAAAATGGTCTTAAATCCAGACGTAGTGGTCCGTTCTCGAGGTGTTATGGAAAAATGTTCAATGTGTATACAGATGCTTCAGAAGTCGAAATTAGATGCAAAAAAGGAAGGCCGGAAATTGCGTTCTGGAGAGGCTCAAACTGCTTGTTCAATTGCTTGCGATACTGGCGCATTGACTTTTGGTGATGTTTTAAATAAAGAAAGTGAAGTTTATCAAGAGTCTATAAATCCAAGGTCGTACCACTTATTAGAAGAACTAGATACACAGCCATCAGTTTGGTATCAGACTAAAGTAAGAAATAAAGGATAAAATTAAAATATATTTACAAAATGCATTACGAATCACCAATCAGAGAGCCACTTATCTTAGAAGATAAGACCCTACATGATATTACTGAAGATGTAGCTAGGCCAATCGAAGGCAAGGCAAACAAATGGTGGTGGGCATTGTTTTTGTTTTCGCTTTCAGCCTTTTTATGGGGTGCAGGATGTTTAGCTTATACTGCTGGAACAGGTATTGGTGTTTGGGGACTAAACAAAACAATAGGATGGGCATGGGATATTACTAACTTTGTATGGTGGGTAGGTATTGGGCATGCTGGTACTCTTATTTCTGCTGTACTATTACTATTTCGTCAAAAATGGCGTTTATCAATAAACCGTTCTGCTGAAGCAATGACTATTTTTGCGGTAGTTCAAGCTGGTTTATTTCCTATTTTTCACATGGGTAGGCCGTGGCTCGCATACTGGGTTTTACCTTTGCCAAATAATTTTGGGTCTTTATGGGTAAATTTTAATTCCCCATTACTTTGGGATGTTTTTGCAATTTCAACTTATTTAACAGTATCTCTGGTTTTTTGGTATATGGGATTGATTCCTGATTTCGCTATGATTCGTGATCGGGCAGTAAAACCAATAACAAAAAAGATATATTCAATTCTGTCTTTTGGATGGTCAGGAAGAGCAAAACATTGGCAACGATTTGAAGAATTATCTCTTGTTCTTGCAGGTTTAGCAACACCTCTTGTACTATCTGTTCACACGATTGTATCAATGGACTTTGCTACCTCTGTAATCCCAGGTTGGCATACAACTATTTTCCCGCCTTACTTTGTTGCAGGAGCAATATTTTCTGGATTCGCTATGGTACAGACATTACTTTTGGTAATGCGTAAGGTTGTTCACATGGAAGCATACATTACTATTAAGCACATTGAATATATGAATATTGTTATTATGGTAACAGGTTCAATAGTAGGTGTTGCATATATTACAGAACTTTTCATTGCTTGGTATTCAGGTGTAGAATTTGAGCAATACGCATTTCTAAATAGAGCCACCGGCCCATACTGGTGGGCTTATTGGGCTATGATGACATGTAATGTGTTTTCTCCGCAGTTCATGTGGTCTAAAAAATTGAGAACGAGTATTGCATTTACATTCTTTATATCCATTGTTGTAAATATAGGGATGTGGTTTGAACGTTTTGTGATTATTGTTACTTCTCTTCATAGAGATTATCTTCCATCTTCATGGTCGATGTTCTCTCCGACCTTTGTGGATATCGGGATATTTATTGGTACAATTGGATTCTTCTTTGTATTATTCTTGTTGTATGCAAGAACATTCCCAGTTATCGCACAAGCAGAATTGAAAACGATTGTAAAATCGTCAAGTACTCAAAGTAAAAATAAAGCGCATGAGTAAAAAAGTAATATACGGAATATACGACGACGATGATGTGATCTTACAAGCGGTTAAAGACATTCGCGAAAAAGGAGTTCACATTAATGAAGTATATTCTCCATTTCCGATTCACGGACTTGACCACGCATTGGGTTTGAAGCCAACAAGGTTAGCTATTACATCATTTATATACGGATGTACTGGGTTGTCACTTGCATTACTTATGATGTGGTATATGATGATTCAAGATTGGCCTATGATAATTGGTGGTAAGCCAAATTTTAGTCTTCTTCAAAATCTTCCTGCTTTTGTCCCTATTACTTTTGAGATGACGGTCTTTTTTGCAGCACACTTAATGGTGTTAACCTATTTAATAAGATGTAAATTATACCCTGGTTCTGACCAAAAAAGTCCAGATCCTAGAACCACTGATGATATGTTCTTAATGGAAATCGAAGCTCATGGAAATGAAGTAGAGATTGTTGCTCTTATTAAAGAAACAGGAGCAGTAGAAGTGAAAGAAGAAAAAATTGCCTAAACGATCTATATAATGAGAAAAGTAATAAAGATCGCATATTTAACTCTAGCTACTATAGCTGCTTCATTAGCCCTACAATCATGTGGAGCAGATGGAGACCATCCAGGTTATGAGTATATGCCAAACATGTATCGTTCAGCTTCCTATGAAACATATTCTGAAAATTCAATTTTTGAAAATGGTATTACTTCACAAGAGCCTGTAAAAGGGACTATTCCTCGAGGATTTACACCATTTGAATATGAAAATTCGCTTGAGGATTATTTAAGAGCAGGTAATGAGCTAAATAACCCTCTTGAATTAAATTCCCACACTCTTGAAGAAGGAAAACAATTGTACGAGATGTTTTGTAAACATTGTCATGGAGAAAAAGGTGATGGAAAAGGCTCAATTTCCCATCCATTATATAGTGGTGTCCCATCTTATTCTGACAAACTGGCTCCTCGAAGAACAGGAGCTTCAATGAGTGAGTTAAAAGATGGAAATATATACCATGCCATCACTTTTGGATTAAATGCTATGGGGCCACATGCAAGTCAGTTAACTCAAGAGGAAAGATGGAAAATAGTACATTATGTTAATGTACTGCAAAAAGGATCTAATTAATAACGATAATAAGACGTAGAACCATGTATACGGTTACTAAAAATACGAAGCTCACTTCATTAGTACTAATGCTTATTGGCGTTGTTGCCTTGGGTTATGGATTTATTCAAGGTGCTGGACACCATACAGATGACGAAGTTACTCACCAAGTTGAGGCTTTTGCTCACGATTTACAACTTCATATAGTTGATCATAATGATACCCATCATGTTCATGATAAAGAAGTAATTAGTACTCATAAATCTTCTCATACCCACCATGTTGTTGGTGAGGCACATTTTGCGCCTTTATTTCATAAAATTGAAGAAGAATTTCATTTGCATTTTACAAATGAGGAAATGATGGAGGCTCATGATGTTGAGCATGTTATACATTCTACAATACATGCATTACATGCAAAAGCTCAAAGACCATGGTCGAGTTTATTGGTTGCTGCTATTTTCTTTCTAGGAGCTTCTTTATTGTCGGTCTTTTTTCTTGCACTTCAGTATGTTGCTGAGGTTGGTTGGTCAGCTATATTGAAACGTGTATTAATGGCTATTGGGTCTTTTTTACCATATGTAGCTGTAGTTATATTACTGATTATTTTGACAGGAGGACTCCATATGTTTGGAAATCATACATACCACTGGATGGCTGACGGTATAATGGATCCTGCAAGTTCAAATTACGATGCAATTATTGCTGGTAAAGAGGCTTATTTAAATTTTGGCTTTTTCTTTATTAGAGCTTTAATTTATTTTGCTGGTTGGTTCTGGGCACTTAAAAAATTAACGAGTTTATCTCTTCAAGAGGATATTCACGGCGGTCTTGGTTATTATAATACTAGTAAAAAGATTTCTGCAATATTCATTGTCTTTTTTGCTGTTTCTTCTTCAATGATGGCATGGGATTGGATTATGTCTATAGATACGCACTGGTTCTCTACATTGTTTGGATGGTATGTATTTGCAAGTATGTTTGTTACCGCTTTGGTTGTGATATTTATGGTTGTAACACACTTGAAACAACGCGGTCAATTAGAGTATTATAATGAAAGCCATCATCATGATTTAGCGAAATTTATATTTGCGTTTAGTATTTTTTGGACTTATTTATGGTTTGCACAATTTATGCTTATATGGTATTCAAATATACCAGAAGAAGTAACTTATTATATAGCTCGTTTTGACAATTATAAAGTACCTTTTATGACTGCATTATTCTTTAATTTTGCAGTGCCAATTATTATGTTGATGAGCCGCGATGCAAAACGTATTACTAGTAGGGTTTTGATTATTGGTTCGATTATTTTAGTAGGTCATTACTTAGACTTTTTTGTGATGATCATGCCTGGTACGGTTGGAAACCATTGGAGTATTGGATTTGTTGAAATAGGTGCTTTTCTTGGGCTTTTAGGTTTGTTTATTCGTGTTGTTTCAAACAAGTTATCTACTATGGAGCTAACGCCTAAAAATCATCCAATGCTTAAAGAAAGCAAGCACTTCCATATATAATCTTTTAATATAGTCTAAAAAAAATCCGCCGATTTCGGCGGGTTTTTTTGTCTAAGAATTTCTAGAATGGTAAGTCGTCTTCAGGACTTGCTGGTTCAATTGGCTCTGCAGGTGGAATGTCTCCAGCTGTTGCTTCTTGCATAGCTTCTACTTTTTGAATTCTCCAAGAATCTAAAGTGTTAAACACTTTTATCTCAGCCGAAGGGTCTTTTTGCCATTCTCTACCACGTAAGTTGAAGAAAATTTCAACTTTATCGCCGATACTAAATTGGTCAATTAAATTTGTTTTGTCTTGAACCAATTGAAACATTAAAACTTGAGGGTATTGTTCTTCAGTTTCAATTACAAATTCTCTCTTTTTAAAGCGGTCGCTAATGACTTGTTCATCGTGAATGCGCTTAAGTTTTCCTTCTACAGATAGATTGCTCATTTTATACTTGATTTGGGTTTTCAATTAATAGTGTGCTCCAGGCATCTAATACGTTGTTTTCTTGCAACAATTTTTTACAATGATAGTGTAAATTTTCTCTAGTTTGTTCTTCGTCTAATGAAGATTTTAAAATCTTTACAAGATCTTTATTTCCTTTTAATTTTTCGACATCTTCCATAGATGGAAGTGATTCAACATTTGCTAATTTTGCTAAATCATTTCCGGAAAGAATATCACTATTTCTAATATGCTGTGGAAGTTGATCGTATCCAATTCCAATTTTAGAATTTGGCTTTTGTACTTCGAACAGTGATGTATTTGATGCTCTACAATACCAGTTAGCCCCCATTCTACCAACGAGATCAATTTTGTTAGGATCGATTTGATGATGCTCATTCAGGACGTTTTCTGAAATATGCATTTTTACAATTTCACAGACCACTAAATTCCCAGCACCCCCTTCTTCTCCTAATGAAATAATTTCTTTTACTGTACACTCCATTTGTACCGGAGATTCTTTTACTCTGTATGGTTTTACCTCAATAGATTCTAAAGGCGTAAAGCCAGATTTAATAAATTCATTAACACCTTCTTTATACTCAGTACTCGATAGAGATGTTTGTTCGACTATAGGATACGATACAACATTAATGACGACTTCTTTATTTGAAGCTGCATTTTGTAGCGTATGTTTTGTTGTGTTATTTCGTACGCGTCTAGCAGGAGAGAAAATCGCAATTGGTGGATTTGCACTAAAGACATTAAAAAATGAGAATGGACTTAAGTTTGGACGTCCTTCATTGTCAATTGTACTTACCAAGGCAATAGGACGGGGCCCCACTGAACTGAGCAAGTATCCGTGTAAATCTTTTGTGCTTAAGTCTTTAGGATTTATTTCAAGCATGTCCTTTTAATGATCAAAACAAATGTAGGAATTTCATTGGTGTGCAATATGAAAAATAGAATAAAAATGTTTTTTAGTTGCTGAAGATTAAAATAGTATTAAATTTGCCTCCGCATAAGTTATTAGACTTATCGTTTACCAAGCGGATATGGTGGAATTGGTAGACACGCTAGATTTAGGATCTAGTGCCGAGAGGTGTGTGGGTTCGACTCCCTCTATCCGCACTAAGCTTACCTTAACAGGGTAAGCTTTTTTACTTTAAAGGCTATACATTATTTGAGTCTGAATAACGAATCATAAAGTCATATTAATTATGATACCTTGTCTTTTATTTCTATAAATTTACATTTGTTTAAAATTGTTTCAAGGAATGAAGGTGTTTAAATATGGAGGTGCTTCAGTAAAAGATGCTGAGGGGGTAAAGAATTTAGCTGAAATACTTACCAAGTATAAGGACGATAATCCATTGGTAGTTATTTCTGCTATGGGAAAAACCACCAATGCGCTAGAAGAAGTTGCACGAGCCTTTTATTTAAATCAAGATGATGCGTTAGAGAAACTGAATTATGTGAAGCAGTTTCATGATCATATTTTGACTGAATTATTTGATAAGCGTCATTCTATTTATGACGCTGTTTCTAATTTGTTCCTAGAAATTGAGTGGGCTATAGAAGATACCCCAAGACCTTATTACTCTTATGAATACGATCAAATTGTATCAGTTGGAGAATTGTTGTCTACAACAATTGTAAGTGCTTATTTAAAAGAAATCGGTATTGATAATGATTTGTTGGATGCACGAGATGTGGTTAAAACTGACAATAACCATCAAGAGGCTCGAATAGATTGGGATTTAACGAGCAAGTTAATTTTAGAAAAAGTCAACAAAGATCAATTAACCATAACCCAAGGATTTATAGGTTGTACTTCCGAAAACTTCACCACCACTCTTGGAAGAGAAGGATCGGATTATAGTGCTGCTGTTTTTGCAACTGTTTTAGAAGCAAAAAAACTTGTTATTTGGAAAGATGTTCCTGGCGTACTTCATGCGGATCCACGTTATTTTGAAAATCCTAAAAAGATTGAAAAACTTTCATTTCAGGAAGCTATAGAGCTCGCATTTTATGGTGCTACAGTTATTCACCCTAAAACATTACAGCCCTTAAAACGAAATGGTATTCCACTAGAAGTTCGTTCGTTTGTAAATTTTGATGAAAAAGGCACTTGGATTTCAGAAGATGTTGTAACCAAACCAGCCACTTCATTTTATATTTTGAAAAAAAATCAAACCCTATTATCCATTTCTGTTAGTGATTTGGATTTTATTGTAGAGAACCACCTTTCTTCTGCTTTTTTAATATTAGCTAAGTACAATGCCAAGGTAAATCTGGTTCAGAACTCTGCAGTGTCTTGTTCGTTTGCATTAGATGTAGATGATTTGCAAATAGATTCTTTAGTTCATGAATTGTCGGAGCATTTTATTGTTACACATGACTCAGGTCTTGAACTACTTACTGTACGTCATTATAAAAATGAAGAGGTAGAGCAATTGCTTATAGGTAAAGATGTGTTGTTAACTCAGAAGAACAGCAAAACAATTCAAGTGCTTTATAAGTGATGATGATTTAAGCCCTAGCCAGTGTAAGTATAGAACATTTACACGCTGCTTTTTTTTGAAGTGTGTTAATGCATGCCTCCAGGGTTGCTCCAGTTGTAAAAACATCATCAACCAATAGAATATGTTTTCCTTTTAATTTATCGGTATTATCTAGTTTAAAAGCTGACTTTACGTTATCCCATCGTTCCAATCTATTTTTATTTGTTTGACTGGATGTGTTTTTTATGCGTATGAGCCTATCAGGCTCAACAGGGATTTTATGAATGTTATGAATTCCTTCTGCAATTAAATCACTTTGATTGAAACCTCTAATTTTTAACTTTTTTCGATGTAAGGGTATTGGAATGATACTGTCAAATTCTTGAAAAAAAGCAGCGCCTAATTTAAGTGCTAATTGCTCAGCAATGTAGATGGCTAAATTTTTTTGATTTTGATATTTTATGGAATGAAGAATGTTTTGGACACCCTCTTTCTTTGTAAAGTCAATAAAAAAAAACCCCTTTTT
>Ga0233432_10004387_pt1 | contig 12541 bp, 8 predicted proteins | sample SI_122_August201_6_FD_179870 | JGI IMG/M metagenome (GOLD analysis project Ga0233432, IMG submission 179870) | Seawater microbial communities from Saanich Inlet, British Columbia, Canada - SI_122_August2016_10_MG | ecosystem: Environmental > Aquatic > Marine > Inlet | place: Canada: British...
CCCGCTGTTAAGTATGTTGTGTTAACCGCACCAGATTGTCCCCAGCCAGGATTGTAGTTCGTGGCAATGTCTGTATAACTATCACTATAAATAGAAATAACATCTGTCGCAGCCATCATTGGTGCTGCGGGTACTGTTGTTGGTTGTGAAAAAAGTATTTGTGATAAAATTAAAAAAACAATTATTCCAGATTTATGAAAAAGATTTCTCATTAATGGCTCCTTGATTGTGTTCACATTTTTAATGCACATAGGCGTAAATATCACACTAAATGCGAAAGAACATAATTCAAAAACACTAAAAAATGCAATATTTTTTCATATTTTTTGCATTATTTTTTCATTTTTATGAAAAAAATTTGCATTATAACCATTATCATGATATTTTTTATAATGATATTTCTAGAAAAAACGTCGAAAAGGAAACCATAATTTGCGTGCAACACTTCAAGAAATTGCGGATGCTAGCGGACTGTCTGTAGCTACGGTTTCTCGAGCTTTAAGAAGAGAAAAAAGAACTTACACTTCCAATGAAGAGAAAATTTATGCGCTAGCAAGAAAACTTGGATACCCCTTTATTGGAAACGACAATGTCCAAGACACTTCGTCTATTGCGTTGGTAACCGAAATTCATGAGGGTGAATTTTACTCTTCTTTATTTTATGGTTTTTATGCAGCAAGTAAAAACTCAAACTCAGATGTTATTTTTGTAAATGCGGCGACCGATTTAGAAGACCCCGTGGATTTTATTACTGATCTTAGTAAAAAGTATAGTGGTATATGCTTATTTTTACCTAGCCTTAGTAAAAACAACTATTCGAAGATAAAAAATAGTGTAGGTAGCTACCCAATTGTTTCCGTTGTGCCAGGTAAAAACTTAAAAATTGACTCGATATCATTTGACTCTTATAGTGGTGGATATATGGTAGCAAAACACTTTCAAGAACTTGGCTATAGTAAATTAGGAATAATTGAAGGACCAAGTGGAGTGGTTGACGCTTCTTTTAGAAAAAATGGATTTATTGATCATATAAATGAACATGAAAACCTTGATTTGGTCTGGAGCTACAAAGGAGACTTTACGCGTAAATCTGGAACAGCAGCGTTTAAGAACTTCAAGAAAAAAAAATTGGATGGTGTTGCAATATTTGGTTCCAACGACCACATGTGCTTTGGATTTATAAAAGAAGCTTTTGAAAATAATTATAAAATACCTGAAAACTATATTATTGCCGGATATGACAACCTTTCTTTTTGTGAATCCATTACACCTGAACTAACCTCTGTTTCTACTAATTTTGAAGGTTTAGCAAAAAGAGCCATTAGAACTATTGAAAATATGATCAATGATAAAAGTGATATCGTCGGTCAAATTTCAATGATCCCTGTTGAAATTAAAATAAGAAAAAGCACTAAAGCTTAGCCAGCTAAGTTTTCATAACGTGTATCAAAAAACTTCACTTATTATGTGTTTAACTCTGATTTTTATGAGCAGTTGTTCGAAACATAAAACAAATATAAAAGGATGGGATTTAATTTGGAGTGATGAGTTTGATGGGAAAAATATTAATTATTCAAACTGGGGGTTTGACCTAGGTACTGGTGCGCCAGTTTTTGAAGACTTTTCTCCGAGTTCTTCTATTTTTGTTCCTAAAGAATTTCCGAAAGACAACTTTAGTGTTAGGTGGCATGGTCTTCTAACTCCAGATCATAAATGTAATTATGAAATATTTTTGATTGCTGACGACGGAGTAAGATTATTTTTAAATGAAAAGTCAATAATTAATGGCTGGAAAAATCAACCAGCAACAGAATATTCGGCAAAGCAGTATTTAGATCAAAAAGATTACAAAATTGTTATCGAATATTTTGAAGAAGGTGGTGGTGAAGCCGCAATATTAGGTTGGGAGTGTAAGCACAACCCCAAAATGCTAATTAACGAAAATCATCTTTCTTTTAACGGCTCAGTTGGTTTGTCCGGCACTTATTTTTCAAATAAGAACTTCAAAAAATCAACAGACACATTCACCAGAATAGACAAAGAAATAAACTGGGTTACTGGCGGAAGCGGTTGGGGGAATAAGGAGCTACAATATTATACAAAAGAGAAAGATAATGTTCGGTTAGAAAAAGGACACCTTATAATCGAAGCAAAAAATGAATATTATAAGGGTTCAGACTTTACTTCAGCTAGAATTAAAACAAAAAAAAGCTGGAAATATGGCAAGTTTATAATGAGAGCTAAATTGCCAAAAGGTGTTGGAACATGGGCTGCTTTTTGGGGTTTGCCTACCGATTGGAAATATGGTGGTTGGCCTTACAGTGGAGAAATTGACGTATTAGAGCACGTTGGGCATAATGAAGGTCATATTGTTAGCTCTGTGCACAACATTGCAAAATCAGGAGACCTCTATAAATCAGATCAGCAGAACAACCTATTTTTTAAAGATGCTTGCGATACTTTCAATGACTATAAATTAGAATGGAATGAAGAAAAAATAACAACGTATATAAATAACAAAAAAATATTCGAATATCAAAAAAACGATAAAAAATGGCAACATTGGCCCTTTGATGAAAAATTTCATTTTTTATTCAACATCGCTGTTGGTGGAAATTGGGGTGGAGAAAAGGGAGTGGAGAAAAGCGATTTCCCTACAAAAATGGAAATAGACTATTTTCGTGTCTATAAAAAAGCAATTTGAATACTCTGCTAATATTCTTTTCCATTTATCTATTAATGGTGTTTTATTAAATGGATACGATAATGATGAACCTTATAAAAGATATTCAAACTGACAAATGAATATGAATGAATTAGATAAAAAAGGATTCATGTGGGGAGTTGCTACGTCAAGTTATCAAATTGAAGGTGCTTATGATACCGACGGTCGAGGGCCATCTGTTTGGGATACATTTAGTCATAAAAAGGGCAATGTAAAAAACAATGATAATGGCGACACCGCATGTAACCACTATAATTTTTGGGAAGAGGATATTGAGCTTATAAAAAAATTAGGCGTTAATTCATATAGGTTTTCATTATCTTGGCCAAGAATTTTTCCTAAGGGCACTGAAAAAAAAGTCAACCAAAAGGGAATCGATTTCTATCAAACCCTTATAGACACATTATTATTTAAGGGAATAGATCCAGTGCTAACCTTAAATCATTGGGATATGCCTCAAGGGTTGGAAGATATTGGCGGATGGACAAGTAGAAACGTGACTGAAGAGTTCACACGATATGCATACTACATCAGTAAACACTTTGGTGACAGAGTTAAAAACTGGATAACACATAACGAACCATGGTGCATAAGCCACTTGGGATATGTCCAAGGAATAAAACCCCCTGGATTAAAAAACGCATGGGGAAAAAGCATATTGGTTGCACACAACTTACTTCTCTCTCATGGCCTAGCTATACCTGAAATACGAAATAATTCAAAAAATTCAAAGGTTGGAATCACATTAAACCTTAACACCGCAGAACCAGCCTCAGAGAGTAAATATGATAAAGAAGAGTGCAATTTTTACGACTTACAGTTTAATAAGCTTTACTTAGAACCGCTGTATAATAAAAAATACCCTGAAGAACTATTTAAAGAACTTAAAAATAGAAAACTAATCAATGATAATGACTTAAGCTTTATAAACAATGATGATTTAAAAATCATTTCTACCTCAACAGATTTTTTAGGGGTTAATTATTATAGTAGGGCTGTTATTAGAAACAATGATATAAGCGAAAATAAAAATGATGAACCTTTAATAGAGTTAGGAGACAAAACTGATTTTGATTGGGAAGTTTATCCAAAAGGACTCTTCAATTTATTATTACAGTTAAAAGAAAATTATAGTGTTAATGAAATTATTATAACAGAAAACGGATGTTCTTATAATGATTCTCCAAATGAGAACCTTGAAATAAAAGATCAACGGAGAATCGACTACCACCAATCACATATAGACCAAATGTTTAAAGCTATTGAACAGGGCGTGAATTGCACGGGTTATTTTGCCTGGTCTTTAATGGATAATTTTGAGTGGGCGCAAGGTTATAGTCAACGGTTTGGACTAATATGGGTCGATTTTAAAACACTAGAAAGAATTCCAAAAAACAGTTTTTATTGGTACCAAAAACTAATCTCTTCGGTTGAAAATTAAAAAATGAAACCACCCACCAACCTTTCCCCATACCTTAGTTCAATGAACAACGATAATAGGTTAACTAAGGTAAATATAAAGTCACTAATAAAAAATAAGGGTTCTCAAAAATTTATTAAAATACACAAAAAAAACTTGAAGCAAACAGTTTTAGGTTTTGGCGGATCTTTTACGGAGTCCTCTGCAAGTATTTATCATGATCTTTCTCAAACCAAAAAGGACGAAATAATAGAAGCCTATTTTGGAGAAACTGGTAATAACTATTCAATAGGAAGAACACATATCAATAGTTGTGATTTTTCATTGGAAAACTATGCACACTGCGAAACGCCTGGCGATATTGATCTTAAAAACTTTTCTATTTCAAGAAATAAAAAAGACTTAATTCCGTTTATTAAAGACGCGCTAAGGTTAACAAAAAATAAATTTAGGATTATGGCTTCTCCGTGGAGCCCTCCATCATGGATGAAAACAAATGGTCAAATGAATGAAGGTGGAAAATTAAAAGAAGAATATAAAAGTGCTTGGGCTGACTATTATTGCAAGTTCATCGAATTTTATCATGGAGAAGAAGTACCAATTTGGGGAATATCTGTGCAGAACGAACCCGAAGCAAAACAAACATGGGACTCTTGTTTATATACAGCAGAAGAAGAACGTGATTTTATTAAATATTTTTTGGGACCATCATTAGAGAGACATAACCTTTTAGATAAAAAGGTTATAATCTGGGATCATAATCGCGATATGATGGTAGAAAGAGCAAGAACAGTATTGGGAGACCCTGAAGCTGCAAAATTTGTTTGGGGAACGGGGTTTCATTGGTATTGTGGTGACCATTTTGATAATGTTCAAAAAGTACACGATGAGTTCCCAGATAAAAACTTAATATTTACAGAAGGTTGCCAAGAAGGTGGTCCTCACCTAGGGTCCTGGGATTTAGGTGAAAGATATGCTACTTCAATCATAAACGATCTAAATAGGTGGACCGTTGCATGGCTAGATTGGAATCTAATTTTAAATACTCAAGGCGGACCAAACCATGTTGGCAATTATTGTAGTGCGCCAATGATAGTAGACACAAATACTCAAGAAATATTATACCAAAGTTCATATTATTATATTGGACACTTTTCAAGATTTATAAAGCAAGGAGACTCCATTTTAGAAATCGAAAATGATACTAGCCTCCTCTCTCTTTCATCTGTTTCTAAAAACAGAGACAAGGTTAACACTGTTATCTTAAACAAGAGTAACACTTCAGACAGTTTTACATATATTGGTGCTAACACCAGTATTGATTTAACAATTCCTGAAAGATCAATACTCACCTTAATTGAAAAGTTAAATGATAATTAAACCACCAAAATACAAAATAGAAAACGTCGATGAAATGAATCCGTTTTTAATGAGTATAACAAGTAGTGATAATCACTGGATGTTTATATCAAGTAATGGTGCTTTAACAGCGGGAAGAGAAAAAGCAGATCATGCACTGTTTCCCTATATTACAGATAACTTAATTCATCATAGCCTAAATACCACAGGACCTTCAACAAATATAGATTTAGAAATAGCTGGAAAGACTATCGCTTGGCGCCCATTCAATCTAAATAAAAAAAAAGGTGCTATTCGAAATCTTTATAAAGATGCAATTGGTGACACTGTTTTATTTGAAGAAAATTTTCTGCCGTTTGAATTAAATTTTAAAAGGCAGTGGTTTACGAGTAAAGAGTTTGGTTTTATAATGCGAATAAGCATCCAAAACTATTCTAATAAAACCGTTTCAATGAAAATAGAAGATGGTTTAAAAAATATTTTGCCATCTGGTCTCGATGTTCAAACCCAACAATCATTAAGTAACCTTTCTAATGCCTATAAACACTCAGAGATTTTAGATGGATCAGGAATTGCTATTTATTCTTTAGGGTCTCTCATAATGGATAGACCCGACCCAGGTGAGTCGCTAACTGCAAATACCGTTTGGTGTAGAAGCAATATTCAATTTTCTTATAGCTTGTCAAACCATTCAACTAAAGACAATTCAAATTTGTTAACTGGAGAACCCGGTTCCTATTTTGTTAAATCAAAAATAAAATTAAACCCAAATGAAACAGCCTCTTGGGATATCATCTTAAACACAAATGTAGACCATAGTCAAATAACGGATTTGAAAAAATCTGTACAATTAGTAAAAGCCAAAGAGATAAATGATAGCATTCGTGAAAACAACTTGGAGTTGAAAAAATTTGTTGGAAGCGCAGATGGGTTTCAACTTAGTAACTCCAAAAATAACGATATGCACCACACAGCAAATGTTCTATTCAACATAATGCGCGGCGGTATTTTTGTAGACAATTATGGAATTGATAAATCTGATTTTTCTAATTTTGTAAAAACCCGAAACATTAAAACATTTAAAAAACATGCTTCTTTAATAAATAAAGTTTCTAATGAAAACAGTCTAGAAGACATAACAACAATTGGTTTAAAAACTGGCGACCAGAACTTGATACGGTTATGCTATGAGTATTTGCCAATTACTTTTGGTAGAAGGCATGGAGACCCAAGCCGGCCGTGGAATCAATTTCATATTAAAGTAAATGATCACAATGAAAAGTATATATACCACCACGAAGGAAACTGGAGAGATATTTTTCAAAACTGGGAAGGATTATCAATTAGCTTTCCGTATGCATTACCTTCAATAATAAGCAAATTTTTAAATGCTTGTACGCAAGATGGATATAATCCATATAGAATTAATAAAGAAGGAATCGATTGGGAAGTTGTTGATGTGGATGATACTTGGAGTCATATAGGATATTGGAATGACCATCAAATTATTTATTTGTTAAAACTACTTGAAATGCAATGGGATATTAAACCTGACTTTATATTAGATAATCTTAATAATTCAATTTTTAGTTCGTCAAATGTGCCCTATAAAATAAAAACAGATAAAGAAATAATTAAGAATCCAAAAGAAACTATCTTTTTTGATCATGACCTACATAATTTAATTTTACAAAAAATAGAAACTTTTGGGACGGATGCTAGGCTTGTAATTAAAGACGAAGAGGTTTTTCATGTAACAATGATAGAAAAACTTTTAGTACTAGCACTTACGAAAATATCAAATTTTATACCAAATGGTGGTATTTGGATGAATACTCAACGCCCCGAATGGAATGATGCAAACAACGCCTTAGTAGGCTATGGTACTTCCATGGTTACACTATACTATTTAAGACGGTATCTCGTTTTCGTTAATAAAATAATAAATGCTTCAAAAGTAGAAATTCTCAATATTTCTAATTTGATTTCTGATTGGTTCGATGAAGTGTTTTCTGTTTTTAACGACTTCAATTACTTAAACGGTAACCCAGAACCATCTGCAAAAGCTCAAAAAGTTTTTGTGGAAAACCTTCAATTAGCTTTCTTTAATTATAGAAAAAATGTTTATGGCAATACGAAGGTTGAAAGAAAAGAAATTACAAAACAAAGTATAATTGATTTTAACGACATTGTTCTAAACGTTTTTGATACAACTATAAAAAGCAATAAACGTAAGAACCTATATAACGCTTATAATACTTTTGTTTTTAAAGATAGTGGAATATTCGTTTCTGATTTATACCCGATGCTCGAAGGACAAGTAGCAGCATTAAGTTCAGGTAAAATTAATACACAAGAAGCAATTAGTCTCATTACTGAACTTTATGATAGCAATATATATAGAGAAGACCAAAAAAGCTTTATGCTCTACCCAGAAAAAAAACTCAAAACATTCATGAGCAAAAACATTATTCCGGCAAAGGTTGTTCAGAAGATTAATCTACTAAAAAGATTAATAGAAATTGACAATAAAGATATCGTTTATAAAGATAGTGAGGATAATTATAGGTTTCATTCAACTATTATTAATAAAAATGTGTTAGAGAAAAAACTAAAAAAACTAAGCACCGACTCTGAATTACAAAGCGTTGTTTTAAAAGACAGAGATAATGTGGTAAATCAATACATGGCAGTTTTCGATCATCAAAACTATACTGGCCGATCAGGGACAATGTATGCGTATGAAGGAATTGGATCTATATATTGGCATATGGTTTCAAAGCTTTTGTTAGCTACACAGGAGGTGTTTTATAATGCCTCTGCAAACAATGAAGACAAAGACACGCTTATTAACTTGGGGACTTTGTATTACAAAATACGATCTGGACTGAGCGCAGAAAAAACGGCAAAAGAGTATGGAGCATTTCCTTATGACCCTTATTCACATACTCCAAAAAACAAAGGAGCACAACAACCGGGGATGACTGGACAAGTTAAAGAAGAAATTATAACAAGGATGTCAGAACTGGGATGTAAAGTACTTTCTGGAAAATTGACCTTTAATATTTCACTTTTAAAAAAATCAGAATTTTTAAAAGAAAAAAGCGTCTTTAATTATATGAACGTTCAAAAGAATTTTAAGAGTATTGAAATTATGAAAAATCAAATTGCCTTTACTTACTGTCAAGTTCCTGTCGTTTATTCGCAAACTAATCAAAACTGGAAAACGACTTTATTATATAAGGATGGTGAAGATGTTATTATAAATGATAATGTCTTAAACGAACAGATTACTTATGATGTTTTATCAAGATCGGGAAAAATAAATGAAATACATGTAGAGTGCCCAATCGATAATTTTTTATTTTAAACTTTACCTCCCTTAAATATTAAATTTTAATATAATAAAAACTTGAGTTTTAACCATGAATGAAGACCTATTAAAAAAACACATTACTAATTTTTGGGACACTGAAATAACACCCACACTTATTGATTATATAAAAATACCAAATAAGTCTCCCTCTTTTGACCCTGATTGGGAAGAACACGGTCACATGGAAAAAGTTTTAAAATTAGCAGTGGCTTGGACAGAGAAAAACAAACCAAAAGGGTCAGAGTTAATAGTTAAAAAATCTCCAAACAGAACACCTCTTATCATGTTAGATATTCCAGGTACAACGGAAGGAAATATCTTAATGTATGGTCATTTAGATAAGCAACCAGAAATGGAAGGCTGGGAAGATGGCTTAGGACCTTGGACACCTGTATTAAAGGACGAAAAACTTTATGGTCGTGGAGGAGCAGATGATGGGTATGCACTTTTTGCATCGGTTGCAAGTGTAAATGCATTAAAAGAACAAAATATTAGTCATCCTAGAATCTTAGTTTTGATTGAGTTTTCCGAAGAGAGCGGGTCTCCTGATTTACCACATTACATGGAACTTTGTTCAGAGCTAATTGGAACGCCAGACCTAGTTGTTTGTCTAGACTCAGGAGCTGGTGATTATAAACGCTTTTGGACTACAACCTCTTTGCGTGGCTTAATTGGTTTAAAGATGAAGGTTGAAGTATTGGAAGAAGGAATACATTCTGGCGGTGCTAGTGGGCACGTACCTTCATCGTTTAGAATTGCAAGAAGCCTACTTTCTAAAATTGAGGATGAAAAAACTGGAGAAGTTTTGGTAGAAGAACTTCATACAGATATACCAGACTACCGCGTTAAAGAAACTGAAAAATTAGTCACCATTCTTGGAGATGAACTTGTGAAAGAATTTCCATGGAAAGACAAAATGAAACCTTCAACAGAGGATATAGCAGAAGGTGTTTTGAGAAGAACCTGGAAACCAGCTCTATCTATAGTTGGTTCTGATGGGCTACCAGCAACTGCAAACGCTGGAAATGTTTTAAGACCTTACACTACCCTACAGTTGTCTATGCGAATTCCACCTATGGTTGATCCCCAAAAAGGAGTAGATGCTATTAAAAGAGTATTAGAAAAAAACATACCTTATAATGCCACGATTGAACTGGATTTTGAGGAAGCAGCAGAAGGCTGGAATGCACCAGAAACAGAAAAATGGTTAATAGACGCTATAGAAAAAGCTTCAAATTCATATTTTAAACAGATGCCTGGTTCAATTGGTGAAGGTGGTACTATTCCTTTTATGGCTATGTTAGGTGAACAATTTCCAAAAGCACAATTTGTAATTACTGGTGTACTGGGACCAAAATCAAATGCTCACGGACCGAATGAATTTTTACATATACCTTTTGCAAAAAAACTAACATGTTGTATCAGCAGCATCTTAGCCGATTATAAATAAAACAATTATTTAAAAAAGCGAAAACCGTCTTCTTTGCGGTACTTTTTAATAGTTTTATCACCAGTAAAGTCTCCATGTTTATTATCTGGAAGCAATGCAGCTATTCGGCACATAAGCTCTCTACTATAACTTTCTAATTTCTTCATTTTTTCTTCTTTTGAACCTTTTATTTCAAGTGGTCCAAAAGATTTTCCAATGTTAATAGTAATTATAGAACTATTCCCTTTTAACATATTATCCCAGGCATATTCTCCCCCACTAATAGAAACAGGTAAAATTTTAGTGCTTGCCTTACTTGCGATAAAAACAGCGCCCGGTTTTGCTTCCGTAAGCACCGTACTTGTTATCCCCCCCTCTGGAAAGATGCCTAATATTTTTCCTTTTTTAATCGACTTCAAGGAGTCTTTTATTGTTGAGGGCCCTACTTTATTCCTATCAGTAAGAATAGCACCATATATCATCGGTGCGAAAAGAAAATGTGGTTCAATTCCCAATTCTTTTTGCATAATAAAGTCTATGGGCCGTCGAATTGCGTGTACTAATACAAAAGGATCAAAATACCCAAAATGATTTGATGCAAGAACAAAGGAACCTTCTTTGGGAATATTGTGTCTACCATTTACTTTGATTTTCCCAATAAATAGAGACAAAAAAAATACAATGTAAGTTGAAACATATTGTACCCAGTATGGTCTTGGTTTTATGGATTTAGGTAATCCAATATTCTCCATAAAAAAATTTTATTCTTTTATGTTTACTTAAAAAGGGAGATCGTCGTCGTCTGTATTGGTACTTGGGGTTGGCGCTGTATTCATAGCACCCGCACTTGGAGCTCCACCACCTTGATTGTCTGATCTTCTACCAAGCATTGTAAAATTGTCACATCTTATTTCTGTTGTTTTTCGTTTAACTTGGTTTTTATCTTCCCACTCTCTCGTATTGAGGCGTCCTTCTACGTAAACCATTTGTCCTTTTTTCATGTATTCAGCTGCTGTTTCTGCTGGTCTTCCATATAAAACAACTCGATGCCATTCTGTACGATCTTGCATTTCTCCATTTTGGTCTTTCCATGCTTCATTTGTTGCAAGACTCAAATTTGTGACCGCTGTACCTTGTGGTGTAAACCTTGCTTCTGGGTCTTGACCGAGGTTTCCAATTAAAATTACTTTGTTTAAACTGTTTTTTTGCATTGTTGCTCCTTGCTATAAAAGAGATGTTTAATTCTATATATTAATTTTAACACTAAACCACAAACAAGTATAAACAAATAAGGGGCCCTTGAGCCCCTTATTTATATAAATACTAGATTGAAAGAATATTACTTCATCAGTAATAGTTTCTTTACAGAAACAAAATCCTTCGCATGAATCTTATAGATATACATACCGGTAGCGACTGGCGAACCAAATTCGTTTGTCGCATTCCATTGTATTTTATATCTACCAGGCTGATGCTCTCTAGAAACTAATGTTCTAACTTTTTTACCCGCGATATTATAAATATCTATTCTAACATCACTAGCTACAGGAATATCATATCTAATATTTGTAACAGGGTTAAATGGGTTTGGATAGTTATTGTGCAGCGCAAAGACATCCGGTATTGTATTGTTGTCTAAGCCTCCAAGTACCCATCCAGCATCAAATGATAGTGCCCAAGGACCATTAGAAGAACCAGTAGCCTCAAAACCATCATAGGCATGTACATCCCAGGTGGCCTCAAAACTTGTCACTGACAATTCTTCCATCAGCTCTACAACTTCAGAATGATCTAAGCTAAAACTATTTGAGCTTAGTAACGTATCTAGCGTATCACCAGGTACCATTATTTCAAAGATATACTCTATTGGAGTACCATCAGGGTCTGTTGTGTTGGTCCAATAAAAATCAGTACTGCCAGTAGCATTATTTGCATCTATCGTAACTAATGGAGTAGCTGTAGGGTCTGGCGTTAGAAGCATTACAGCACCAGGTGGAGCGTTAAACGCATCAGCAGTGAAAACAGAGTGGTCTGTTCCAAAACCAAAAGCATCGAACTGACCAACCGTGTAATTACTAAAATACCTTAATGTATCTGTTTGACGCCCTTCCATTTCTGGCATCCAGAACACTTGAATACTATCAACACCACCGGGTACTATTGTAATTGGGTATGCATCTGCATATTCAACATCAAAGTACATGCCGTCATCAAAGTTCATAGAATCTATAA
>Ga0233432_10004389_pt1 | contig 12539 bp, 9 predicted proteins | sample SI_122_August201_6_FD_179870 | JGI IMG/M metagenome (GOLD analysis project Ga0233432, IMG submission 179870) | Seawater microbial communities from Saanich Inlet, British Columbia, Canada - SI_122_August2016_10_MG | ecosystem: Environmental > Aquatic > Marine > Inlet | place: Canada: British...
TGGAAAAACTAATGTCAGTCGAAGCCTCAGGTCATCTGTCAAAAATGGAAGCCAGCTTAGATACTGAGGGGAGTGTGGATTATCAGCTGCCGATAGATGATCAGCGTATCGGTATGAATACATTGATAGGTCAGAGTATTTCCATTGAGCATATAGGTGATATTCATTGCATTCACTGCGGACGCCGCACAAAGAAAAGTTTTAGTCAGGGCTATTGCTACCCCTGTTTCAGCAAACTACCTCAGTGCGATACCTGTATTATGAGTCCGGAGAAATGCCATTTTCACCATGGCACTTGCCGCGATCCAGAATGGGGCGAGAAGTATTGTTTTACTGATCACTTTGTTTATCTGTCGAATACCTCAGGCGTAAAAGTAGGAATTACTCGAGGCACACAGTTGCCCACGCGCTGGATAGATCAGGGTGCTACTCAGGGTCTGCCTATTTTTAGGGTGCAGACCCGTTATCAAGCAGGTTTGATTGAGGACTGTATACGAGAGCATATTGCGGATAAAACCCATTGGCAGAAAATGTTAAAAGGCAATTCGGACTCCGTTGATTTGCACTCGCTGCGTGATGAGTTAATGGCCAAGTCAGAGGGCGGGCTAGAATTTCTCGAGCAGGAACATGGTCTGCAAGCATTGCAGCGTTTATATAATGAAAATATTACTGAGATTAAATTCCCCGTTGAGCAATTTCCCGAGAAGGTGAAAAGTTTAAATCTCGACAAACAGCCATTGGTTGAGGGTGTTTTACAGGGAATAAAAGGCCAGTACCTTATTATGGATACTGGTGTTATCAATATACGTAAATTTACTGCTTACAATGTTAAGTTCAGCGCCTAAGGTAAAAAGGGTTTTTAAATGCGAGATGCAGCACCACAGACAATCTATCTAGACGATTATAAAGTAAGCCCTTTTCTAATTGAAAAAACGGATTTGGTATTTGACTTAGGTGAGGACAGTACGCGCGTTACGGCTTCCCTAAAAATTGCGCGAAATCCCGGCAGTGATCAGCAAGATGGAACTTTGGTTTTACATGGCAGTGAAGGTTTAGATTTGCAGTCTGTGCATATCGATGGCCAGCTGATATCTACGGATGACTATAGCCGCGGCCCTGATTCACTGACGATAAACAACCTACCAGATAGCTGTGTGGTGATTACTGAGGTGCTTATAAAGCCCCAGCTAAATACTACTATGATGGGCCTTTACCGCTCGCGCACCATGTACTGCACTCAGTGTGAAGCTGAGGGTTTTCGCGATATCACCTATTATTTAGATCGTCCAGATGTAATGTCTGAATTCACCACCAAGGTAATCGCCGATAAAAATACCTATCCCGTTTTATTGTCCAATGGCAATCCAACTGAACGTGGTGACCTCGACGGCGGTAAGCACTTTGTTACCTGGCATGATCCATTTAAAAAACCAGCGTACCTATTTGCATTGGTGGCAGGCACTTTGGCTGTAGTGGAGGATAGCTTTACCACTGTGTCTGGGCGCGATATCAAGCTGCAGATTTTTGTTGAAGAAAAAGATTTAGATAAATGTGCCCATGCCATGCTGTCGTTAAAAAATTCTATGCGCTGGGACGAACAGACCTATGGGCGCGAATATGATCTTGATATTTTTATGATCGTCGCAGTTGATGATTTCAATATGGGGGCCATGGAAAACAAAGGTCTGAATATTTTTAATACTTCAGCGGTACTGGCCAATCCAAAAACGACAACCGATGCTTCTTTTCAACGTGTCGAGGCCATTGTTGCCCATGAGTATTTCCATAACTGGTCCGGCAATCGAGTAACCTGCCGCGACTGGTTTCAGCTGAGTTTAAAAGAAGGATTTACGGTTTATCGAGATTCACAATTTTCTGCAGATATGAATTCGGCGACTGTAAAGCGTATTGAAGACGCCTCCTATTTGCGCACCCATCAGTTTGCCGAAGATGGCGGCCCCATGTCTCATCCGGTACAGCCAGATTCCTATATGGAGATCAATAATTTCTATACCTTAACGGTGTATGAAAAGGGCTCGGAAGTCGTGGGTATGATTCGCACTCTATTGGGCCCAGCGACCTTTAGAAAAGGCAGTGATCTGTACTTTGATCGCCATGACGGCCAGGCTGTTACGATCGAAGAATTTGTTTGCGCCATGGAAGATGCTAGTGGGCGCGATCTGACCCAGTTCCGTCGCTGGTACAAGCAGTCAGGCACGCCGGTATTAAAGGTAAGCTCGACTCATAATGCCGAGGCACAAACACTAACTCTAGACTTTGAGCAGAGCTGTCCGGAGACTCCAGGGCAGAGTGAAAAGCAGCCATTTGTTATTCCGGTCAAACTAGGTTTGGTCGGAGCAGATGGTACTGATCTGGTGCTCAATTCCGATGGTCAAACAGAGATAGTCTATGAGCTTACTGAAGCTAATCAGACATTGGTGATCAATGGTATAGATCAGGCAGCTGTGCCCTCATTGCTGAGGGGTTTATCTGCACCCGTAAAGCTTGACTACAGTTACAGCGCTGAGCAGTTAGCGCATTTGATGGCTAATGATAGCGATGGTTTTAATCGTTGGGATGCCAGTCAAATGTTATGCCTTGGTGTTTTGAAGCAGCTGACAGAAGACAGCCTACATGGACGCCCATTGGCGCTTAATAGTCAGTTAATAGATGCCTATGGCGCCCTGTTAGCAGACGAATCACTGGACCCTGCGATGGTCGCCCTGATGTTGCAGCTGCCGAGTGAGGCGCTGCTGCATGAGGAGGCCGAGACGATTCATGCGGCTGCCATACATGATGCTCGTAGCTTTGTGCGTACGGCTTTGGCTGGTTCATTGGCCGATCAATTTATGATGATCTATCAGCGTCATAATACTCAGCCTTCCTATGCGCCAGATGCGCAGCAAATTGGTCGCCGCAGCCTTAAAAATGCCGCCTTAAACTACCTGATGCTGGCCGGCGATGCAGGGATAGAGCTAGCTTGGCAACAGTTTAAGGCTGCCGATAATATGACTGATAAGGCAGCGGCACTCAGTGCCTTGGTTAACTGCCCTAGAGCGGTCAGTTATTCCGAGCAGGCGCTGTCTGATTTTGAGGTGGAATATCGCGATGAAGCTCTGGTAATGAATTTGTGGCTACAGATACAGGCAATTAATAGTCAGCCGGGTGGGTTGGCGAGGGTTCGCGGGCTGATGAATCATTCCGCCTTCACTAAGAGTAATCCGAATAAACTCAGAAGTTTGATTGGCGCGTTTTGCAGTGCCAATTTGGTTAACTTCCACAGTCCCGATGGTTCCGGTTACGAGTTCTTGCAGCAACAGGTGATTATTCTGAATAATCAAAATCCACAGGTAGCGGCTAGACTAGTAACACCGTTGACGCGCTGGAAGCAGTTTGCCGAGCCCAATGCAGGGTTGATGCGCAGGGCTCTGCAGACCATTGCCGATGAGCCTGGATTAGTTAAGGATGTACTTGAAATCGCGACTAAGTCACTCTAATTGAAATCTATTTAACGCTGAATCAGCCCTTTATTTAATTTTTGGGCTCAGCTTTTATGGGTGACTTAAAACCTGATTAAATTTAAGCAGAGGGTGCAATCTACTGCTGATAAACAGTCACACCACCAATAATCGTGCGCTCAACTTTAATATCTTTAATTGTTAGCGGATCAATCAGTGGGCTGCGCTCAAGTATTACCAAATCAGCCAGCTTTTCTGCTTCAATTGAACCAATATCCTGCTCCCTAAATATCTGCCAGGCTGCATCAATAGTGACGCTGCGCAGTGCCTGCATCACACCAATACGCTCATAGGGACCAATCACTTTCCCCGTTGCTGAGAGTCGGTTAACAACCGACCAGACTGATAATAATGGACTCATTGGCACAATAGGGGTATCCAGATGAGAGCTAAAGCGCAATTCCTGTTCAATGGCTGTGCGTGCCGGACTTATTCTATTGGCGCGCTCTTCACCCATGGTAACGTCCCTATGCATATCACCCCAGTAATAGGTGTGTGCTGAAAAGAAACTGGGTGTTACTCCAAGAGCCTTCATACGTGCCAACTGATCCTCTCGGGCCATTTGCGCATGAATTAGGATCAGTCGTGGATCCTCTTTTGGGAATGCTTTCTGGGCCTGTTCAAATGCATCGAGAATATCATCAATAGAGGCATCCCCATTACCGTGCACCGCTAATTGAAATCCTGCACTATGGTATTTTTTGATCCACTCAGCCAACTCTGGATAGGCCACTCGGGGATAGCCTCTATACTCAGCATCACCATGGAAAGGTTTATGATAGGGTTCGCTAAGATAACCGGTGTAGCCTTGAATACTGCCATCGGCAATAATTTTAATGGCGCCAATATTCAGCCTACCACTACTGTAGTCTTCAGCCCTGATCGCGCCATCCAGAAAGCTCATACCAAAGTTATCAAATTGCGGCCATAGCTCCAAGCGCAGTGGCGTTAAATTTAGTAGTTTAGCTATGCTCAAACCTTGGGCCATCTCTAGCGATACCGCGCCATTCTGAGCTGTGGTCACGCCAGCTGTTAAATAATCATTATTCGAGTAGGTCACCATGCGTAAGAACCCCATAATGCCTAGATCGAGCATATTTTCTTGCAATGGTGTGGCCGCGTGTTCCTCAAGCAATCCAGTAAGACGCCCATTCTTGTCGCGCGCATAATGACCCCCTTCAGGGTCGCGACTCTCCTCAGAAATATTAGATTCAATCAATCCCAGTGAATTGGTAACACCCATATGCCCAGAGACATGCATTATAAAGACTGGGTGATCAGGCAGAGCCTGATCAAGTTCATCGCGGCTGGGGTGGCGATTTTCATCGAGCATCAGGTTGTCATAACCAAAGCCATTGACCCATTCGCCTTTGGGTATATCTTTGGCCTTTTCTTGTAAGCGCGTTAGCAGGGCAGGGATATTGGTGATCGGGCCCACAGGAGGGCTGCGCAGATCGGCCATAAACAATAACATACCAGATCCGGGGAAATGGCTGTGAGAGTCAATCAGCCCAGGTAGTAAAGTCTTACCCTGAAGGTCATGGACTAGGGTTTCATCACCGATCAAGGCTTCGACTTTCGCATTATCGCCAACCGCGACGATTCGGTTTTTCCGCACAAAAATCGCCTGGGCAATAGCACTGTCGGCATCCATTGTTATAACTTCACCATTGATAAAGGCTTGACTGGCAGGAGGCTTTTTTGGGCTAAGGTAGGCCATTATGGAGACTGCAATAACGGCAATTACTACAGCGAGTCTAACTAGACGAGTCATCCATTTCTTGGGAGATAGATTCATATCAGTCTTTTTTAATTAATGCTGATGAGCAATCCCAGCGCCAGCTGGTATGCGAATATCATCCACAAGGTTTTGTACTTCTAGTGGTGGCGGATTCGTGATTTTGCTGATGCCAAGGGCGCACATAATGTTGAGTAGCATACCAATAAAGCCAATGCCTTCCGGTGAAATACCAAACAGCCAGTGCTCGGCCGTGTTTAACTGTGGTGAGACAAACTTAAAGTACACTATATAGCTAAACGTAAATATCAGGCCAACTAGCATACCGGTGATGGCACCTTCTTTATTCATGGGTTTATAAAAAATACCTAGCACTAATGCGGGGAATAGAGAGGCTGCCGCTAACCCAAATGCAAATGCAACCACCTGAGCAACAAAGGCGGGTGGATAGATACCAAATAGACCCGCCACACAGACAGCGACCGCAGCGGCTAGGCGGGCAAAGAATAATTCTTGTTTCTCACTGATATTGGGCATCAGTGTCTGTTTTAAAACATCATGGGATATAGCGCTGGAGATAACGAGAAGTAATCCGGCGGCGGTGGAGAGCGCTGCGGCCACACCACCGGCTGCGACAAGGGCAATAACCCAGCCGGCCAGGTTGGCAATTTCCGGGTTTGCCAGCACCATGATGTCGCGATCAACCGTGACTTCATTATCGCTGCCGGCACTGTAGTGCATGATGCCGTCATCGTTTTTATCTTCCCAGCCGACCAACCCAGTTTGCTCCCAATTACTAAACCACTGTGGTGCCTGCTCATAGCTACTGTTATGTACGGTATCGACGAGGTTCAGGCGAGCAAAGGAGGCAACTGCTGGTGCTGTGGTGTACAGAATAGCGATAAACACCAGTGCATACCCTGCTGATAGGCGTGCATCAGAGACCTTGGGTACAGTGAAAAAACGCACCAGTACATGTGGCAACCCGGCGGTGCCAAACATCAATGCGGCGGTAATCGCAAACACATCAATGGTTGATTTAGTGCCTGCGGTATAGGCATTAAACCCGAGATCCATCAATACCCCATCTAGCTTTTGCAGTACTGATAACCCAGAGCCATCATTGACCTCTGATCCAAAACCCAGCTGTGGAATAGGATTGTCAGTGATCATGATGGAGATAAAAATGGCTGGCACCATGTAGGCGAATATCAGCACGCAGTACTGCGCCACTTGGGTATAGGTGATGCCCTTCATGCCGCCGAGTACTGCATACATAAATACCACAGCCATACCAATAATTACGCCGGTAGTGACCTCGATCTCAAGATACCTTGAAAATACAATCCCTACGCCGCGCATCTGTCCAGCAACATAGGTAAAAGAGATAAAGATTAAACAGATGACCGCAACGATTCTCGCGCCTTTTGAGTAGTAGCGCTCGCCAATAAAGTCTGGCACGGTAAACCGGCCAAATTTACGCAGGTAGGGCGCCAGTAAAAGGGCGAGTAACACATAGCCGCCGGTCCAACCCATCAAGTAAACCGAGCCATCACGGCCCATAAAAGAAATGATACCGGCCATGGAAATAAACGAAGCTGCGCTCATCCAGTCTGCTGCAGTGGCCATGCCATTCATTACAGGATGTACGCCGCCGCCAGCCACATAAAAGTCTTTGGTTGACCCAGCTCGAGACCATATGGCGATGCCTATATAGAGTATGAAAGAGGCGCCGACAAATAGGTAAGTTAGTATCTGGGTTGTCATTATGAATTCTCCTCGTCATCATCCACGCCAAACTTGCGTTCAAGGGTTTTCATACGCCAGGAGTAGATGAAGATAAGGGCAACAAATGCATAGATAGCACCCTGTTGCGCGAACCAGAAACCGAGTTTGAAACCAAAAAAGGAAAATTGATCCAGCCAGTCGGCTAAGACAATGCCGCAGCCAAAGGAGACCAGAAACCAGACGCTGAGGAGTTTAGCGAGCAATCGAAGGTTAGATTGCCAGTAGGTCGTTAGATTCTTTTCTAAAATCACTTGTTGATCATGATGTGTTGCAGGAGGTAATTTCTCACCTTGGTGATGGTGGATTTCTTCGATCATATTGACGTCTCTATATATGGTTCCTGCAACTGACTTCACTTCGCTCTTCGTTCGAAGCATGACATATTCCTGGTTGTTCGTCGAGATCAGAGATAGCTCTCCGGCTCCGTCACCAGGACTGTGGCTTCTTCTTTAAATCATTGCGAATAACTTTTGTAAGCTCGTTTCTGGTCCATAAACACTCCAGTTAATGGCAATGTTGTCCACATATGCAGCACGTGCCCTATAGCACGCCTTAAAGTTTGGTCATTAGAGTCAGGAGTTAACCTCTCGATATTCATCGCTTCCAAAAAATCTGAGCAAGACCTAATAGAGACATAAATATCCGATAACTCCAACCCTGTGTCACCCAAGTAGACGTTTAATAGTGCTGACTTGAGACTTTCTATTACGGACCTGGGTGCAAACGCATACAGCGCCATGTGGCAACCATTTCAGCAAATGAAGGGTGTAGCTTGGTGACAAATGGCTTTTGCCAAGGTGATATCGATATAAAATAGCGCCGAACTACTTTCAGAGCGTGATAGCTGTGTTGGCGAAATGGGTTTAGGGTGTAATGATGGTTGTTATAACGATCCCTACGCAAAAGTGACCTACACGCCAGACAGCGGGGGTTGGAGTTTTGCCATCCCGGGAGAAAGTCTTACTGATAAAGACTACGCTGCGTTCGGAGATGACCCCAGTTTGGATTCAGTTATTTCTCTGGGGATTTAAACTTATGGCAAGAGCGGAGTTCAGTATTTACTTCTAAGCATACGCTTTGATAGTATTGGGTTTTTGATCGGGCACGGTAATGACTTTAAACTTCGATAACGGCCAATCGTATTGCAACCTTTTATGTTTAACTGTACTCAATCTTCAGTGATCAACGGCCACCTATTTTTCCATGAAGAAAAAATCGACTTTTAGCAATCTGTTTCTGACAGCCCTCCTGATGATAAATACTGTTGCGTTGGGCGATTCGACAAAAAAATACAGCCATGCGGATGAACCGATTGGTTCCGTCAGAGAGGTTTATGATGGCGCCCTTTACCCGGATATCGCAGCCAATACCTTTCGCAATATAGATCGCCTGTTTCCCACCCGAGCTGTCCGCCGCGGCAATAACAGCCAGCCACTGCCAACCTCCACCAGACAGTTGCAAAACTTCACATTTGAATCCGGCGATGAGACCTATGATCTTTATGACTACCTGGCCACTGGCCGTGTCAGTGGATTGCTGGTGATCAAACAGGGCAGTATTGCCTTCGAAAAATATTTTCTGGGTAACGATGAAAATACCCGCTGGATGTCGATGTCGGTAGTTAAATCCATTACTGCCATGCTGGTGGGTGCCGCGATTAAGGATGGTCATATTGACTCGATTGATGATCAGGTAACCAAATACCTGCCACAACTTATTGGCAGTGCCTATGAGGGTGTAACTGTTAAGCATTTGTTGCAGATGGCTTCGGGCGTTAAATGGAATGAAACCTATACCGATGTCAGTTCAGACCGGCGTGCTATGCTGGAGGCACAGATTTCCCAGCAGCCGGGCGCGATATTGGCATTGATGGCTTCATTACCAAGAGTTGCCGAACCCGGCACCCGCTACAATTACAGTACCGGCGAAACCCAGGTGGTCGGGGCTCTGGTAGCGGCTGTAACCGGCACAACCGTGTCTGACTATCTATCGCAAAAAATCTGGGCCAAGGCTGGCATGGAGTCCGATGCCACCTGGTGGCTTGAAGCGCCGGATGGTCTTGAAGTAGGCGGCAGTGGTTTGTCGGCCACCCTGCGCGACTATGGTCGTTTTGGCCTGTTTCTTCTCAATAATGGTGTGGTTAACGGCGAATCCGTTTTGCCTGAGGGGTGGGTTACCACAGCCAGTACACCACAGGTTATCAATGGCAAAGCCGTTGGTTACGGCTATATGCTTTGGCCAATGCCGAATAATGCCTACGCTGCAATAGGCATTTTTGGCCAGTTTATCTATGTGCGTCCCGAACGCGAACTGGTAGTGGTTATGTGGAGCGCAACACCCAAGCCCGATGATCGTTCATTAGTAGTCTATGATTTTCTTGATGCACTGGGTGATGCGGTACCGTAGTGTACAGCCTCCGCCTATGGACACATCTCAACCGGGCGCAACCTTAGCTCCTGACACTACTATCACAATCTAACAACCGGTTTGGCAAAATACAGCATTCATCAGCCGTAAAACCGATCAGCTGCTCGTTTGGCACTCCTATGTAAACTCAGGGCTATTTTCATCCGCTTATAGCCATTGCTCTAGTTGAACTCGAACCTGATGGGAAGCGTCTTTAGCCCTACTACCAGACTGAAAGCCATATAGGCCGATTCGCCATCGAGTTCCACAGTTTTAGTTCTGGGTAAAAGCTCTTGGAAAAACGCCGCTATTTCCATTTTGGCAAAGTAACGCCCGAGGCGACTATGCGCGCCAAATCCGAAAGTCATGTTCCGGTCGTTGTTATGCTTAACATCAAACTTTTGCGGACCTTCCATGCTGTTTTCATCACGAGACTCGGAACCAAACAGCACCACCAGAGAATCACCTTTGGCTATTTTCTGTCCGCCAAGCTCGACATTTTTTGTAGCAGTTCGGCCAAAATGATTGACAGGGTAAACCCATCGAATCATCTCCTCCACAGCAGCAGGAATTAGATCCGGGTTTTCCTTCAGTATCTGCTTTTGCTCTGGATCCTGGATAAGAGCATGCAGGCCGCCCGCAATCGAATAACTGGCGGTATCGTGCCCGGCGGTACAAATTATCAGGTGGTACCCGAGTATAGTCTGATGATCCCGATATTCTCATTATTGCTATCACCGGTGACGATAAGGTTTTTGCCGCAGGCGCAGACTTGAAGCTGCTAGTTGACTTTGGTTTTGATAGGTGGGAGGCGGGCAGGAGGATTGGCTTACAACAGCCTTGAGGTTGTTTTAACCCCTGCGGGATTCGTCACTTTGCGACTCGGGCCAAGCTTGCTGCTGCAAACTTGTCGAACTAGGAGGTTCTCACCTCCGTCGTGCGCAGATACAAAAAACCCGCCTGGAAGGCGGGTTTTTTGTATCTGGTGCACTCGGGAGGATTCGAACCTCCGACCGCCCGGTTCGTAGCCGGGTACTCTATCCAGCTGAGCTACGAGTGCAAAAGGTCTCTGCTTGAGACGGCCGGTACTATAGGGGAGCATTGGGTTTGAGTCAACAAGTGCCGCCTGTTTAGTGGCTGTTTTTATGCGGTTTATTTACTGTAGGGCACAGGCACTTCCATAGTCTCTTTTAGCTCTTCCATTACCACGTAACTGGTGGACTCCTGTACAGCCGGGAGCTTCAATATTCGATGGCCAAGCAGCTCTCGATAGGCTGCCATGTCTTTGACTCTGGCTTTAAGTAAGTAGTCGTAGTTGCCGGATACCAAAAAGCAGCTTTGGATATTTTCAAGGTCCATGACTGAGCGATGAAATTCTTCGAAGTTTTTTTGCGATGTGTGTTGAGACGAATCTGTACAAATACCACTAGACTTGCGTCCAGTCGCTCGGGGCTGACTGTGGCGGTATAGCCAAGGATATAGCCATTGCGCTCCAGGCGCTTTACTCGCTCGATACAGGGCGTGACTGAGAGGCCGACTTCTCTAGCGAGATCGGTGTAGCTAATGCGCCCGTCTTTTTGCAGTACGCGCAGTATATTGCGGTCTATTTTGCCCAGCTTTTCACTATCTGATCTTGATTCTGTCATTAGAAAATATCTTGTATATTGAGTATTAATATAAAAATCTGCTGAATTTTAGCAAATTTAGCAAAGAAATATTAACTAATATTTATAAAATGCAGTAATAAATATATCAAATGGATTGTTTTCAGAAGAGGTAGTAAATATGTTGGTAGGCGTTCCCAAGGAAATTAAGAATCATGAGTACCGTGTGGGTTTAACCCCTTCATCAGTCAATGAACTGGTTAAGCGAGGGCATCAGGTACTCGTTGAAGCTGATGCTGGTGCGGCAATTGATTTCACCGATGCCCAGTATGTGGCGGCAGGAGCTGAAATTGTGCTGTCGGCAAAAGAGATTTTTAGCCGTGCTGAGATGATTGTCAAAGTTAAGGAGCCCCAGAAACAGGAGTGCAAAATGCTTCGCGAGGGACAGATTCTCTATACCTATCTGCACCTTGCTCCAGACCCCGCCCAAACTGAGCTGTTAGTAAAATCTGGCGCTATCTGTGTTGCCTATGAAACTGTGACTGACAATCAGGGCGGTTTGCCTCTGCTGGCGCCCATGTCCGAAGTGGCGGGCCGTATGTCGGTGCAGGCTGGTGCTCATCATCTAGAGAAAGCTCAGTATGGTCGTGGTGTATTACTTGGCGGTGTGCCTGGTGTGGCTCCCGCTAAGGTGTTGATTATTGGTGGTGGTGTAGTCGGCGAGAATGCGGCGGCTATGGCAGTGGGCATGGGAGCAGATGTGACTATTTTGGATCGCTCTATTTCAAGGTTGCGTGAACTCGATGCCAAGTATGAGGGTAGGGCGCGCTGTGTTTATTCTACTAATGCAGCAGTTGCAGAATATGCTCTCGACGCAGATCTTGTAGTCGGAGCGGTGCTAATTCCCGGCGCTGCGGCGCCTCGTTTATTGAGTCGCGAGTTGATTGCTCGGATGCAAAAAGGCGCGGTTCTTGTAGATGTGGCCATTGATCAGGGGGGGTGTTTTGAAACCTCTGTTACGACCACCCATGAGAACCCAACCTATGTGGTCGATGATGTAGTGCACTACTGTGTGGCTAATATGCCAGGCGGTGTCGCCAGAACTGCAACTATGGCCCTCAATAACGCCACGCTACCCTATGCGTTAGCATTGGCTGATGATCCGATTAACGCTCTTTTTAGAGATAAGAATCTACAAAATGGCCTCAATGTGCACAAAGGTAAGATCACCTACAAGGCTGTTGCTGATGCGCTTGGCTATCCCTATGTGGCCGCAGACGAGGCGCTAAAGGCTTAGAGAGTTGGTTGTTTCAGTTCAATCGACAGGTGCTCGGCTCTGGCCAGCACCTCTCTGTCGGCCGTCGCAATGGCGGCTGCAAAATATATTGAGCTCGCTATGCTCTGCAAAGCTTTTTCTGCCATAACATGACTATTCAAGTGTTGGTGGTGAGGGTGGCACTAAATCTAGCTGCGCTGATTTATTGT
>Ga0233432_10004390_pt1 | contig 12534 bp, 11 predicted proteins | sample SI_122_August201_6_FD_179870 | JGI IMG/M metagenome (GOLD analysis project Ga0233432, IMG submission 179870) | Seawater microbial communities from Saanich Inlet, British Columbia, Canada - SI_122_August2016_10_MG | ecosystem: Environmental > Aquatic > Marine > Inlet | place: Canada: British...
GATATAGATCGCTCCATCCGGGCCGATTTTGGTATCGACCGGTCGAAAATTAGGGTGCTTGGATTTGATAATCGGCTCAAGAACATTAGCACTATAACCCGCCCCATCCTCGATGAATTCGTAACGCACCACGGCACGGCTTTTGAAGCGCCCAGTCAGAAGCTGGCCTTGGATTTCATCAGGAAGATGAGACCCCGTTACAATATCCCCACCACACTGCTTTTCCGTGGTAATAAGCGGAGGAATACGCGACGCCTCTTTCGAGGCTCCCGTCCCCGGAGTCAGGTACATGATCCGAGGATTATTCACCATGAACGATTGTCCCCAGTGGTCGAATACATGACCCCAAGGATTGCCGCCCGTGCCTTTGCAGAACATTTTCAACTCCTGTGTACGTGGATTGAACTGGTAGACTCCCCCATTGAAATTACGCACGACCCCATGCTGAGTTTCGACTTGAGTGTGGAGGAAAATGCCCTCCTGAAAATAGATCCAACCACCAGGCCCGCGACGCCAAGCGCTAATAGAATGATGATTATCCTCAATTCCGAACCCCGTTAAGGCCAGTTGCTTCACATCCGCGACATCGTCGCCATCGGTGTCCTTGAGGAAAAAGATATCCGGCGATTGAGCCACATAACATCCACCATTAGCCAACTCGATCCCGGTCGGCAGATAAAGCCCATCGGCAAAGACCGTCGATTTGTCGGCTACTCCATCATTGTCCGTATCTTCAAGAATGATGATCTTATCGTTCGCCACCTCGCCCGGCTTGATTTGAGGATAAGCCCAGGAACACGCGACCCAGAGGCGACCTCGAGAGTCCCAAACCATATGAATGGGATTCGCCAACATTGGATCCGCAGCAAAGAGATTGGCTTCGTACCCGGGTAACAGTTCAAAGTTTTCAAGCTCCGAAGCCGGATCATGGTTGTTCATAAGGTCCAAATCTGCACCCACAAGGTTTGCAGTTTTAATCCCGGTTGCCTGCTGAGCATACAAGGAGCTCGATAGAATAGCGAGGGATGCGATTGCTGTGATGAACTGTTTCATTGGAAATGGGTTTTTTGTACGGTTAAATCTCTCATTGTAGGAGCGGATTTGGGGCGCTATCTCATTGGAAATCGCGGGGTAAACCCGCTCCTACGAGCTTCTAGACCAGTTATTGATATTGCCATTAGTTTGTATCCGGAATTAAACGCCACTCACGCGTTTTGAGTTCAATTCCTCGACCAAGAGTTTCGTCCTTTTTGTTAGTGAGCTCCTTAAATTCGATTACTTCGGCAGGCAGCGCTCTTCCGCTCGACGAATTACGACGCTCGCCAACGATGTGAACTTGGTTGAGGGCTTTCCAACTGTAGATGAAATGCTGATTCTTATCGTTCACCGCGGCACGAAAAGACTCGGCATCTCTATGAGCCGGCGATGCATCGATCACCACTCCTTCCGCCCATTCGTCATGACTCGCTGAAGCAACCCGTTCACCATCGACCATCAAAACGTATTTCCCCGGTTGTAGGTTTTTCACGATCATAGAATCTCGCATTTGGTCGAGAGCCTCGGGCAATTCCCTATTCGTCGGAGGGGCCAAGGATGGGCTACGCTCTTCCTTTACTCGAAAACTGAGCTCTCGCCGACTTGAAGAAAGCTTGGATACGCTCAGTCCATCGCCATCGCCCTTCTTCGCTTTGGCATCAATGGTAAGCTGCCATTTATCACTGCCTGATACATTTTCGACGAACCGATCGTAAAGCACCCGAGCAACTGCCCAGTAGCCGTATTCACTGAGATGGATACCATTCGTTGTCAGAGGATTCGCACCCGAATCCGCCATAAGCGCTTTCGAAGGTCCAAACAAATCCACGAACGGAACGTCTCCCCCTGCAGCCACAGCTTTCATAGCCTGAGTATAGCGTTCTAAATCGCGATTTCGAGAAGCGACCTTTGGAGTCAGTTCCCCCAAATCTTCATAAGCGATCGGCGAAACTAGAATCAAGCGAACCTCCGATTCACCGTTATATTGCTTTCCTCGATGCGAAACGATGAAGGCCTTCAAGTCCGTCTCGAAATTAGCTAGACCCGCATCCCCATCAAACGACTCGCCCATTCCGAAACAAGCGATGATCACATCCGTTTGATGCTCCCTCAAGGTCGATTCCTCAGTAGGGAAATTAGTTGGACGATCGCGAATCGAAAGCGTGTCGCCTGCCCAACCCAAGTTCCGAATAGAGACCGGCTCGTCTTTCCAATGCTGCAAAAGGAGGGTCTCCAAATAACCGTGAGAGCGAAGCTGATCGGCAAAGGTATTTCCAACGATCGCAATTCGGATTCCCGGTCGAATCGGAGAATCTGCCTTAACTGCCACTGCCATCACAAGAGAGCTCACGAGGGTTGCTAAGAAAATCTGTATTCGTCTATTCATCTTAAACCTATTTGTCGGCACGCTTTATGTCCCATGTGCTAATTTTCTGCTCAGAACTTGGCAACGGCTTTCCGACTGCCCAACAAGCGCCATTGACCAACATTCGCGTAAACGACTCCTCTGCGAAATCGCCCGGATGGCCTAAAGTCGAACCAAGAACTTTGCCGCCCCACTCGTTCTCCCAAGCCCAGGCCACGATGTCCGCTTCGCTTTGATTTACCAAGGTCGTTCCAAAACTTCGTTCAAGAAGCCGCCCTTTGCCCGTTCCCGTTCCGGATACCAGGGAGATGCAGCCGCTTTCGAGGCGCGTCAAATAGAGCGTTCCCAACGATTCCCACTTCGCAGTATCTACATGAGTCATAATCGGGTGCTTCAAGTGATTCTCGACGACGCTAATCTGAGTGACGCTCGATTGGTGCACGATGTAGGGAGTCCCAATAACGCGGCGACCAAATCCGTCATTCCAATCGAATCGATCATGCCCCTTTGGATACTTGAACGAGTGATTCGCAGTCCGCAGTCCGATAACGGGTTTGCCCGATTTGATGTAATCCTCGATCGGCTGCCACTCCTCGTCGGGCAGCTTAAGAAATCGCATGAAGAAGATAGCCAGATCCGCATCCGCCAAGGCCTCGATTCCCGGCAAAACATTCTCCGTCTTCTTTTCCGGATCACCTTCGCCCATCACAACAGTCGTCCGAAATCCAAATCGCTCGAGCTCAATCGCAAAAGCCGGCATCGTCAGCTCCGGCGAATAGTGAAGCGTGCCAACAACCAACACCGCATGAGGCCTGTCATCAGCCGCGCCAGCAAATTGGCAGATCAGTATCGATAAGCCGATTAACCAAAAGGAAAGGGGTATATTTTTCATCATAGGGATATGGCCCGAATCAACTAGTTTGCTATTCCCCCAAGATCGAGGTTCAAATCGCAGGTACTCTTAATATTCTTTCGGAAATCGATTCGTTTTTGGACCTAAATAAAGCACCCTCGGAACAACCGTCTAGGTTCTTCGAACTACGCCAAGTCAAGAGCCCTCTCCCTGTAGGTCAACTGACGCTTCGCGACAGCGAGGTATTTTTCGAGGTCGGGAAGATCGGTCCGATCCTCTCAGCAACCAAAACGGAGGACCGAGCCGGTCTTCCCTGCCAAAGCCGAAGCATACGGTGGGGTATTAGAACCATACCAATTAAATCAAGGTAGTGGCCTACAGATCTGCCATTTCCTCGTTTCAGAGCTTTGATTGACTCCTTCCATATTTCGGCGGCTGCCTTCCGTAACATCGCGCTCAAACCGCTTCTAATTTTCGCGGTAATCAGCCTTTCCTGCACACCCACCTACGCGGCGAAAGGACATCCCAAGACCAGCGGATGGGACCCGCTCTTTGTCGATGACCTCTCACTTCGCCGACTTCAAAGGCGTGCTCCAAAGCGATGCCTATCGACCCTATATCACTTTCGAGAAGTCAAACCAGTCCTAGGGGGCAGATCCTGTACCGCTTACCCCAAGCCGCTGGCTGTAATGCCTTGTCCCCGATAGGTTTGGCCCCCACCTGCATGGATTGCAGAACTTGATTCGTGACAAGAATGGTAACATCTGACTTTGGTTTCGGAGGCGTCGCCTCCAATTTTTATTTTAAGATCAATGGTTTTTGCTGTGGCTGCCTGCTCGTCAAATGAGCAAGCGGCGTGCTGTTACCGGGTAACGTACGTTTCAGAACGTCTCCTGGTTTCAAAACGCATTCAAATAACATTTGGCAGTGCCAACAAGTCCGTGTGTCCCACGATACAAGTGCCGGTTAGCATGTGGGCTTTTCTGAACTGAAACCAGTCCCAAAGCGAGGCCGCGTCCAGTGCCGGATCTTCTCCCACCGCGTCGCCTATCCCGCTGATTAGCGTATTCACCAGATTGCTGTCAGTCCCATCCAGCACCCAGGGACTATTGGCGGTAAACACCCTGAAGTCTGAGCTATTGAAAGCCCGTTCCATATAGGGGCCGGCATCCGGTCCCAGCGCCAAACCGAAACCCTTGTCCCGTTGCTGGTCGTGGTTGAAAGCGATGAGTACGGCTTCGTCCAAAGGATGGGCGGGTGTCCAGCGAGTCGTACCATCGTAGTTCAGCGCCGAGTAGAAGCCGACAGGCTGTTGCAGACACCGGCTCTGCAGCACCGCGGCGAGCGTTTCGATAAAGTCGGCGGACACCAGGTCGAATAGTGCCGAGGCGGTAATGAGGTGGGCGCCTTCCAGTGGCAACGCCGCAAGGTCGTTGAGATCAAGCTCATAAGTCTCTAGCTGGTGCGAACCACCATGACGAAGCCGGGCTTCTGCAAGCAGCTCCATATCTTGATCCACCAGACGCCAGGACAGTGACTCTAAATCAGTGGCCTGAGTAGAGGACATGGAGAAAGCGCGCAGAGTGGAGCCGGTGCCGGCGCCAAGATCCACCGCGGTCCTCGCTGCTCCCTGCGCAATATCGGTTTCCAACCAATGCCTTGCCTGTTTCAGCAATTTATCTTCGCGAGCACGCCGGTCCGCCGCTTCGCGCAAGTCCAGCCAATCGATGCTGAAACTGGTCATGAGTTGCTAACCTCTTCGAGTTTTCGAGCCACAAGGGTTGCAGTGTCAGTCCAGGAAGGCAGTGTCGCGGCCGCTTTCCTGGCACCGGCTTGCAGGCGCCGACGTAATGGGTTGCTGGTCAGTATCTGCTGCAGGGCTTCGGTTAATGCCTGAGTATCGTCCGGGGCCACCAGCAGGCCGGCCGCTTCGGGCACCACGTCCGGCACGGCGCCGGAACGTGCCGCGAGCACCGGTAATCCGGCCGCCAGGGCTTCGGCGAACACCATGCCATAGCCCTCGAATCGTGAGGGTAAAACAAATACATCGGCCTGCCGATATTCAACCTGCGTATCATCTACCGTGCCGACGAAATGGATACGCTGCGACAATTCCAAGGTATTTACCTGCTCCTGCAGAATCCTAGCCCAGGACGGGTCGAAGTCGTGGCCACCCACGAAGCGTGCCTGCCAAGGCAGGGATTTGAGTGGGGCAAGCGAGTTGATAAGGATGTCATGCGCTTTGCGCCGGGTTAGTGATGCCACGGTTAGCAGTCGGATCGGGTCGCCGTCGCCGGGTGCGAAGGGAACCCGGTCGGTACCGGGAAGCGCTACGCTGATCCTTTCGGCCGATACGGCAAACTGATCAATCAGGATCTGGCGAGTGTTCTCGCTGGTAACCACCGTGGCTCGAGCGCAATTCAACGCGCGGCGCTCCGAGACCATCAATGCCTGCCTCCGTCGCTCGTCGAGCCCGGTTTCCAGTGCCAGAGGGTGGTGGCACAGCGCAACCAGTTGCAGTCGCTGAGCCTCTGCGACAGCTAGGTCATCCAGAACACCAAAGGCCAGCCCATCAATTACGACAACCGCCTGATCCGGTATAGCCGCCAGTGTCTGCTGAACGCTCGATAGGATCTGCTGATCTAACATGCCAGAGCACTGCGGCAGCGCTACGGTTTTTACCTTGATCCCCATCCTGCGTAGCTCGCCAATCAACCGGCGATCATAGCGATAGCCGCCGGTCGGGGTTTCGAGATCACCCGGAAAGGCGAAATAAATCGATAAATCAGTCATGCGCAATCCCGTCTATTGTGCACACGTCCCTCAACAGGAGTGAAGACAATAAGAACCTAGGGCGTGTTTTCGAATGATCTCTTTGCTGGTTCGAGCCCAGATCGAAGCAGCACAAGGCAGCGCACTCCTTGCTACACGAGTGTCGGATGGAGTGCGCGAACGCCGCGACCTTCAATCTGGGCCAAATCGCGAAACGACAGGCCCGATATTGACGGGAACTGCGTTCGCCCAATGGGACAAGAGCTCGCTCCAGCCGCCATTGGGGCCGCCTTGTTCTCGCCAATATCGGTTCCTGCCAGCTTTGAGATCATTCGAAAACACGCCCTAACCCTTTTGATTTGAAAAACACCGACAGCAACCGTGTTATTAACCGATTCCAGACACTTTGAGCGTAAACGACCAACAACCGATCGGAGCATCACTCAAGCGCGAGTTCACTCGCATTGGCTGCTGGGGCGTGGTTGGACTGGCGGGCGGGAGCATTCTGCTAGGCCTGAGCTGGCGTTGGCAAGGCGCACTGCAATGGTTAGTGATAGCCGAGCTGATTTGGGCTTTCATCTGTTATCAGACAAAGCGGCGCTTACCTCTTAACCGCCCGAACCCAGAAGCGCCGCTTTATAATGAGCTGGGCTGGGCCAACCGGCTCACCTTGCTGCGGTCCTGGTTAATAGCAGCCGTGGCGGGTTTCCTGTTTCAGCCCTGGCCCGAAGGACCAGCGCTGGCCTGGTTGCCGGGCATGCTGTATTTCTTCGCCGCAGTGCTGGACCGGGTCGACGGGTATGTCGCGCGCCGCGCCGGGCAGAGCAGTTTGCTTGGCAATGAGCTGGATACCGTCTCTGATGCGCTCGGTCTGGCGGTCGCCTCGCTACTGGCATTCGGTTACGGCCAGGTACATTGGAGTTACCTGTCGTTTGGCATTGCCTACTATCTGTTTCACGCAGGGATACTCTGGCGCAACGTGCACGGCTTACCGGTTTATCCACTGCCGCTCGCATTGCATAGGCGCGCATGGGCCGGCTTTCAGATGGGCTTCCTGGTAGTGGCGCTCTGGCCCCTTGTTTATCCACCGATAACAACGCTTGCCGGATTTGCCTTCATGCTGCCCGCTGTGCTCGGATTTTTAGTCGACTGGCTAATCGTCAGCGGACGCATAAACCGACAGGCAGATGCCGTTAACCAGCGCTTTCAGCGTCTTACGGACTTCAGCCAGACTGTGCTGCAACCCACCTTGCGCTTTGTCGTCGTAGTGACGCTGGCGGCGTCTCTCCTTCAATCAGGACTACCGCCTCTGCCTGGCAACAGCCCCCTCTGGATGAGCATTGTAATGATCGGCGGTTTTATTGTGGCGGCACTCATGATTATGCTGGGAGTCGCCGGACGCTGTTTCAGTCTCATACTGGTCAGTCTGCTTGTTTGGTATTACCTTTCCAACCCACTGCTGGCAGTGGACTATCTTTTATTCTGCAGTGTGATCTGGCTGCTGCTCTTGGGCACTGGGCGCTTCAGTCTGTGGCAAGAGGATGATCACTGGCTCAATCGATACGACGGCGCTTGAAATCACTAACGAACTCTTTTAGCTACCTGATCTGGTTATTAGCCCTAGGGCTGGCGGCCTGGATTCTGTCCAGACTGCCATTCGCTGCCCTATTGCAGACCATTACGGATCTGCACTTCTCACAGTGGATGGTCTGGATTGCCCTCAATCTGATTGTCATTATGCTGCTTGCCGGACGCTGGCAGGTGCTGACCCGGGCGATGGGATTACCTTGCAAATTCTTGCAGTTACTACGGGTGCGTCAGGCAGGTCAGGTAATTAGTTTTGTGACACCTGGCCCCCAGTTCGGTGGCGAACCGCTACAGGTGTACTGGTTATGGCAGAGGTATTCTACGCCAGGCCATAACGCCTTCCTCGCCGTTGGTCTCGATCGATTTTATGAGCTGTGGATCAATTTCGCTGTCCTGTTATTGGCAGTGCTTACCCTGCTGACTTCGCGCTCGATGGTTTTTGTGGACTGGCATATCATAGCATTCGTTCTATCGGGATTGATTCTGCTGATGGGGTTGTTTGGCTGGTTTGTTTTGCGCAAACCGCTACGCATCCGTGATTGGATAAAACGCCTGACTAGCCGTTGGCAGCACCACGCTCGCCTGCGCCGCTTGGATACTTATTGGTCGCAACTCAATGAATCGCTGCAACAGGTCTTTACTACGCAGCACCACGCCCTAGGAGTCGCGCTCGGTCTGTCGCTACTGGCCTGGGCTGGCATGATTGCGGAGTTCTGGCTGTTGCTCACCTTTGTCGATGCGCCCCTGGACCTGGCGACCTTTGTTTGTCTATTTGCCGTAGTACGCCTGGCGTTTTTGCTGCCTTTGCCCGGTGGTATCGGCAGTGTAGAGGCCGGCCTGTTTTGGGCATTTCAGACGCTGGATTTGCCCCTGCCGGCAGCGGCCGGTCTGATCGTTCTAATGCGCTTGCGGGACGTGATTATTCTGTTGGCCGGCGCAGCGGTATTGCCGGGCCTGCAGTCACCTTCCCCCGGAGCCGTGGCAACGGAGCCATAAACTGGCTGGTAATGTCAGCTCGCTCAATAGTCCATGGCGTAGGCCGCCCAGCAGCTGTCATTCTCCCAGATTCTCACTGTAAAACGACCTGAACCTGGCGGCTCGATGCCCGCAAGCAGCTTGCCGCAAACAATACGGCTGAAATGTTCAATGCTAGGGTTTAGCTCTTCGAATTCAGGCAAGTCATTGAGCGTACTCTCACCGAAATAATCGACCGCCGCCTGAAGTTCTTTCTCGATTTTAACAATATCCACCAGGTAACCGTGCTGATCTAACTCAGCGGCCTCAAGCCGGACTTCAATGACGTAGTGGTGGGAGTGGAGGTCGTTCTCAGCGCCCCAGTCACCGCCGATGAGATAGTGCCTGGCAATCAGGTCATGTTTTACTGAAACTGTATACATTCTAAAAACCTCTAATCAACGTTCTGATTACCGGACGCTAGTCCCGATAATCAAATATTATCTGTGTTGTGTCTTGTGGTGATTCGTCCAGTAGCCGGTATGCTTCACCCGCCTGATCGAATGGCAGGCTATGGCTAATAAACTGTGCGGGCTGGCACTTCTTTATCATATCCCATACCACAGAGAACCGCCTCGGTTTGTCCCAGCGACCGCTTAGCTCTGGAGCGATGGTGCTGACTTGGCTGCTTACTATTGTCATGCGATTGCGATGAAATCTCTCGCCCAGATTAATCTGGGCGCTCTTGGTTCCATACCAACTGCCAACGACGATCCGGCCGGAGTATGCGCATAAGTCTACCGCCAGGCTCAACGCTGCCGGAGAGCCGGTCAGTTCAAAAACCACATCGGCGCCACCGCAAGCCTCCTTCAGCTTCAGCTTCTCCTGCAAGGCGTTAATATCAAAATCGGAATCGGGACTGAAGGTCCCATGCACTCCCGCCTGGCCTGACAATGCCCGCCGGCCTTCGATGGATTCCACAGCATAAAGGCCAGCCAGCGGAAATTCAGCCAACACACGGGACACCAAAAGTCCGACAATGCCCTGGCCCAACACTGCCACGCGTTCACCGAGGCGTGGATTGCCATCCTGCACCAGGTTCACAGCCGTTTCCATATTGGCCAAAAATACCGCCTCCTTCGAATCTATTCCTTCAGGCAAAGGTATAACGGTGTCCATACTACAAACGTGATGACTGGAATGAGGCTGAAACGAGAAGACCGTTCTACCGACCCAAGCGGCGTCCACGTCCTTGCCGGCTTCTTCTATACGACCAACACAGGCATAGCCATATTGTAAGGGATAGTTAATTCTCTGTTTCTCGAAAGCCGCCAGACTTTCATCCAGAGCCATGTCATCGGGAAGCTGACCCCGGTAAACCAGCATCTCGGTACCGGCACTGATACCCGAATACAGGTTTTTGACCAACACATCATCGGGCTCCAAGGATGGCAGCTGTCGTTCGCGGATTTCGACCTGGTGAGGTTTTACGAAGTAGAGTTGACGCGTGTTCAAGGTACGGGTCCCTCGTATTGCAAATCCCCCCACACTATAAGATCCTTGCCTGCAAGCGCGGTATTTAGGGGATGAATACTCAGCTGATCATCACAGCCCTCTGCCTGCAAATTGCCAACGGCCTTGTAGCCGCCCACAAGCCGGGGGGCGACGGTTAAAACCAGGGCATCGGCCATGCGTGCTTTCAAGAAGGCCGTAATAACTGTGGCTCCGCCTTCCACCATCAAGCTCTTGATTCCTCGCTCCCACAGTAGACTCATGGCCTCCTCCAAGGGTACCCGTCGCTGGCTTCCGCCAGCGCTGTGCACCGCCAAGACATTCACCTGCTCGCCCAGAGATTCAGCGTCAGGTCGCACTGTTAAGATCCAACAATCCTTATCAGGGTGATGACAAATTCTGGCGGACTGCGGCGTGCGTAATTGACTGTCCAGTACAATAGGCTGAGGGTTTGGTCCGGTCCACTTCCTAACAGTCAGTTGCGGATCATCGCTGAGCACGGTACCGATCCCAACCAAGATACCGTCATGAAGACTGCGCAGTTGGTGAGTCAATCCCATGGACTCATCACCACTAAACGTTACGGATTCTCCACAGCGCGTCGTAATGCTTCCATCCCAGCTTTGCGCATAGCAGAGCGTGATGAAGGGCCTTTTGTTAGCTTTAAAAGACGAGGCGCTGGAGTGCAGCCACGTTTCAATCTGCTGATTGAGATTTATGGGGGTCACTTTTGGTTGTCAGAGGGGGTGCATTTGTCAAGGGTAGCAAATGGTTCATGCGTTGGGCCTTGGTCAGCAGATAGCGCGAATTTTCTGGATTGGCGAAGTTATCAAGTTCGACTCGGTCATTTACCTTGATCCCTGCCGCTTCCAGCGAACTGATCTTGGCGGGGTTATTAGTGATAAGGCGAACGGACTTTATTCCGAGATCTTCCAGAATGCGAACGGCCACCGTATAGTCGCGCTCATCTGCCTGGTGCCCCAGTAGCAGGTTCGCATCGACAGTATCATGGCCTTCATCCTGCAAGTTGTAAGCACGAATTTTTTGCAGCAAGCCAATACCTCTGCCTTCCTGGCGAAGATAAACAACTATGCCCTGACCCTTCTCGGCGATAAGTTGCAGCGACCGGTTGAGTTGCTCGCCGCAGTCACATCTGAGTGAACCAAAGACATCACCGGTAAGGCATTCCGAGTGCAGTCGAACAAGAATGTTCTCTCCCGTACCGACGTCTCCCATATAGAATGCGAGATGCGCCTTGTCGTCGTGTGTATTACTGTAGTAGACGAGTTCGAACTCACCGTATTCGGTAGGAATACGGGCGCTGACCGCACGGGTTGTTGATAGGGAATTCAATTGTCGAAGCGGGGTTAAGCTGTTTGTAGGGAAATCAATTGTCAAAGCGAGGTCAAGTTGTTGATACGGAAATCAATTGTCGAAGCGAGATTAAGTTGTTAACCGAAAATTCTATTGCCCACAGTTTGTCAAAGAGGCTGGGAAGCCCCCTGTAGGTGGACCACCTGAAGCACATCTACGAAAAGATGAACGTCAAAAACGCCCCTGAAGCGATACACGAAGCCCACCGACAAGGCCTGTTTTCATCGGACTGAGCTTAGTAAATGCGATCCGGGTTGAATAAGAGGAGCGAGGTTACCACGCAATAGTTTAGAAATACATAAAATTGGACCGCGGGATAAACCCGCTCCTACAGATTAGAGGCAGAGTTATTGGTGCCTATGGTCCAGTCCAGATGAATTAGAGGGTTGCTTCCAACTACAATCCATAAAACTCATACGCATTGCCTGCTAGGACTTTTCCCATCGCGGATCGGCCCTTGGGTTCTAGGAATTCGAATACGACGGCTTTGAAAGAAGCGTAACTGCCGCCACGCATTGTGACCGGCCAATTGCTTCCATAGATCAAACGATCCTCGCCGAACACCTTCCACAGTTCATCGAGCACCGGTTTGTAGAATTCGAAGTCTTTTGGTGAAGGCTGCAGATGCGATTGCTGAAACAAACCGGATACCTTGCAGAAGACGTTTGGATTGCGGGCGGCTCGAACGAGGCTACGCGCCCAGACGGGATCTACCAGTTTTCCATCAATGTTAGCCCCGGCGACATGGTTCATTAGTATCTTTAGCGTTGGGATTCGCTGAGAAATTCGGTCTACATCCTCCAGAGTGAAATTTGCCATGAGAACGTCTAACGTTTGATCAAGATCGGCCAGCAATTCCAGGTCGCGCCACACGGCATCGTTAAAGAAGTCGGCGCCTCTCGATTTATCCCGCATACGAATACCGACGAAACGCGGGTCTGCTGAAAGCTCATTCAAATTTGCCGCAAAATCCGATGTTCCCAGTTCAAGGCTGCCCACCAATCCGATGTATCGTTCTGGTTCGTCTTTAACCAAATCCAGGACCCATTGATTGTCTGCTAACAACGAACTGGCTTCAACA
>Ga0233432_10004394_pt1 | contig 12528 bp, 12 predicted proteins | sample SI_122_August201_6_FD_179870 | JGI IMG/M metagenome (GOLD analysis project Ga0233432, IMG submission 179870) | Seawater microbial communities from Saanich Inlet, British Columbia, Canada - SI_122_August2016_10_MG | ecosystem: Environmental > Aquatic > Marine > Inlet | place: Canada: British...
TAGGAGCCTCTGCTGCTGGTGCTGCTTCTTTAGGAGCCTCTGCTGCTGGTGCTGCTTCTTTAGGAGCCTCTGCTGCTGGTGCTGCTTCTTTAGGAGCCTCTGCTGCTGGTGCTGCTTCTTTAGGAGCCTCTGCTGCTGGTGCTGCTTCTTTAGGAGCTGCCGCAGGAGCTTCTTCACCTTCTTTTTTTCTCTCCTTTTTTGGAATAGCTTTTTTAGGATTGTTACCATTTGCAGGCATAGGCATTAATTCATTTTCACCTAAAATTCTTGCAACTCTAGTAGTTGGTTGAGCACCTTGACCTAACCAATATTTAATTCTTTCAGCTTCAAGACCAACTCTCTCTTTTTTGTCTTTAGGAAGTAGAGGATTAAAAAACCCAACTTTTTCAATAAATCTTCCATCTCTTGCAAAACGACTATCTGCTACAACAACTTTGTAAACAGGTCGTTTCTTTGTTCCACCTCTTGATAATCTTAGTTTTAACATTTGTTCTCCTTTTTATTATTTTAATTGATTAAATAGCTCTGGCGGTATTCCTTTATCAGACATACCTTTCAGATTTCCTTTTGACATCTTCTTCATCATTTCAGACATCATTTTAAATTGCTTTAGCAATTTATTGATAGTGGCTGGATCTGTGCCAGAGCCATTAGCAATTCTTTTTTTTCTAGAACCATCAATAAGTTTTGGGTTCTCTCTTTCTCTTTTAGTCATCGACAAAATAATAGCTTCATTTTTAGTAATAATACTTTCATCAATTCCAGCTGAATCCATTTGAGATTTCATTTTTGAAACTCCTGGCATGAAAGACATTATTCCCTCAATACCACCCATTTTTTTCATTTGTCTCAACTGAGTTAAATAATCTTGCATAGAAAATTGACCTTTTTTTAAATTTTCTTCTGCTTTTTTAATATTTTCTTCACCTAAATCTTGTGCAGCTTTTTCTACAAGAGATACTATGTCTCCCATTCCAAGAATTCTATTTGCTATTCTATCAGGATGAAATACTTCAAGATTGTCAATTTTTTCACCTATACCTAAAAATTTAATTGGAACATCTGAAACATATTTCATACTAACAGCTGCACCACCTCTTGCATCACCATCTGCTCTTGTTAAAATTATTCCAGAAAGATTTACTGTATTTTTAAATTCTTTTGCAACAGATGCAGCTACTTGTCCTGTTAGTGAGTCTGCAACCAAGAATGTTTCTGTAGGATTTATTACACTTTCAATTTGCTTAATTTCACTCATCATTTGTAAATCAATTTGGGTTCTTCCAGCAGTATCAAATAGAATAATTTCAGCTCCATTTAGGTTTGCTGCACTAATTGCTCTTTGACAAATATCTGTTGGCTGTTGACCTTCAATTATAGGAAGTGTTAAAATATCATTTTGTTCCCCAAGTGATCTAAGTTGCTCTTGTGCGGCAGGTCGATAAATATCGAGACTAACCATCATTACTTTTTTCTTTTTGTTGGTTTCTAGATATTTTGCTAATTTTGCAGTAGTTGTTGTTTTTCCTGAACCCTGAAGTCCAACAAGCATCATTGGAACTGGCGGAACAGCACTAAGATTTATCTCGGTGTTTGACTCACCTAATAGATTGACCAGCTCATCATATACGATTTTTACAACCATATCTCCAGGAGAGGTTGATCTTATAATTTCCTGACCTAGGACTTTTGGTTTAACATTTTCAATAAACTCTTTAGCAACTTCAAGAGTAACATCGGCCTCTAATAAGGCCTGTCTAATCCCTCTTAAACCCTCGTCTACTTGAGCTTCATCAAGTGAAGGAGCCTTTTTTAAAGAAGAAAAGATTTCTTCGAATTTATTTGTTAAATTTTCAAACATAATTATTACGCACAGCAGTAACCGCACTAGTGGGCGAAGCCTCGCTGACTAGTGTCGATCTCTTTGTTTCCAAAGACACCGCAAATTTAATGTTTTTGCGGAAACGAGAACAACCTATAATAGAGGTTCAAAAAGTCAATAAATAAGTTAAATATCTACATATGGATATCAAAGCTTTTAAAATGGATGGTTTAGGTAATGATTTTGTGATTATTGACCAACGAAGTCAAAAATACAATCTAACCAAAAATCAAATAATTAAAATATGTGATCGAGAATTTATTGGATGTGATCAGTTAATATTTATCCAAAAAAGTGATGAAAAAAATGCTGGATTAGAGTTCTATAATTCAGATGGGAGTATTTCCGGTGCTTGTGGAAATGGTACTAGGTGTGTGGCCGATCTTTTGTCAAAAGAAAATAATGATAAAGAAATCTTACTTTGGACCTCTTCAGGCGTATTAAAATCAAAAATTTTAGGTAATAATTTAGTAGAAACTGAAATTGGAATTCCAAAAACCAATTGGGATGAAATTCCATTAAAGAAAAATCTAGATACAAAAAACTTGAACATCAAAATTGTTAATAAAAATAACATTGAACATGTAGGTGGCACTTCAATTAATGTAGGAAATCCTCATGTTATTTTTTTTGTAGATAGTATTGAAGATTATGATTTAAAAAAGATAGGACCTGAAATAGAAAATCATGATTATTTTCCAGAAAAATGTAATGTAACTTTAGCAAAAGTTATTGATAGAAAATTAATTAAAGTTAAGGTTTGGGAAAGAGGTGCTGGGCTTACAAAAGCATGTGGAACAGCAGCATGCGCAACGGCTGTAGCAGCAAATATTAATGGACTAACAGATAAAAAAACTGACATTGAATTTGCATTAGGAAAATTATCAATAACAATAGATGAAAACAATAGTATTCATATGAAAGGACCTGTCTCTGATATTAAAAGTATTGAGATTAATATTTAATGGGTATTTTTGATAAATTTAAATCTGGTTTTAAAAAAAGTGCGTCTGCTTTTACATCTGGATTAAGAGATATAGTTGTAAAAAAAGAAATAGATGACAAAACTTTAGATAGAATTGAAGAATATTTAATTCAGTCTGATGTTGGTGTTGTTGCTGCGTCTGAAATTAAAGAGATAATCTCAGATAGTAAAATTGATCCAAAAAATGATATTGCCAATGAAATAAGTGTAATTTTAAAAGAATATATTATTTCTTTAATGAAACCTCTTGAAAACAATTCTTTTTTTCAAAAAAAAGAGAAAATTAACGCTACGTTAGTTTCGGGTGTTAATGGAGTTGGAAAAACAACTACTATTGGAAAAATTAGTAAAATATTAAAAGCAAATGGAAATAAAGTTATGCTTGCTGCATCAGATACTTTTCGAGCTGCAGCAATTGAGCAATTAGAGAATTGGGCAAATAAAGTTGAAGTTGAAATAACAAAATCTTCACAAGGTGCAGATCCAGCATCTGTAGCTTATAAAGCAATAGAAAATTCAATTGCAAATAACTTTACCCAAGTATTGATTGATACTGCTGGAAGATTACAGAATAAAAAAAATTTGATGGAAGAGTATAAAAAAATTGCAAACGTAACAAAAAAAATAGACCCTGAAGCACCTCACGATGTGATTCTAGTCTTAGATGCAACCTCAGGTCAAAATGTAATAAATCAAGTTGAAGAATTTAATAAAATCATCCCAATCACAGGTCTTATAATGACAAAATTAGATGGTACTGCAAAAGGAGGAATTCTTTTAGCAGTAGCTAAAAAATATAAACTTCCAATTATTGCTCTTGGCTTAGGAGAAAAAGAGGATGATCTACAAATTTTTGATGCAGAAAAATTTGCTGATGCTTTTACTCAAATTAGTTAATTAAAGTGCTTGATATTAAAGGCTTATAGAAGCTACACTTATAATTTTCTTTGAAATTATCATGTCCACAATTTTTTGCTATTGATGAAATGATAAAATCAAATTTTCCATTTTTTGGATAAAGTTCTAATTTTTTTTCACTAATATCAAATTTAAAATTGGCATTTAAACTTTTAACGGCACTTATCATTACTAATGTTTTGTTGTCTTTTAAAAGATAATAAGCGAAATCGTCTGGGAATACTGGAAAGTCATATTCTTCAAGAAAATATTTTGCTCTTTTAGGAAACCACTCATAAGAAATTAGTGGAGATGAACTTTTTGTTTTGTAATCATACATATAAAGATCTTTAGGAAAATCATTTATATAATTACTGTTTTCTCCTCTTGCTAATATCGCCTTCTCTCTTGTCTTAAAATATAGTGCAAAATTTTCATTATGTGAGTTCATTTGATCTATATGGAATAAATTATCAACTAGTGATTTATTTTCTTCTGCTACAACAAAGTTTTTAAAAGAAAAAAAAATAACAAATATTAAAAACGCTCTCTTCACACATAATATTTAATAAAAGAATTTGTGCTATATTTGTTTAGAATGTGGCTTAATTTAAACTTTTGATAAATTTTTCTAATCTAAATAAAAGTTTTTTATCATATTCCATCATATGATCGTCAAATTTAGTAAAATAAGAATATTTTGGTTGATTAGCGATTTCATAAATCTTTTTACCCATCCAAAAAGGAACAATTTGATCAGCTTCACCATGCATAACTAAAACTGGAATATTAATATTCTTGATCTTTTTTTGATTGTCATACTTATCTTTTAGTAAAATAGACACTGGAATATATGGATAAAAGTTTTTTGCAGCTTCAACCATTGATGTAAAAGGTGTCTCAAGTACTAATCCAGCATAATTATTGCTTTGTGCTATCTCAGTTGCAACACCAGTTCCAAGAGACTCTCCATAAAGTATAATATCTTTTTCTTTTAAGCCTAATTTTTTGAGCCACTGAATTGTGCTTCTAGCATCTATATAAAGCCCTTTTTCATTGGGCTTTCCTTTATTACCACTAAAACCCCTCCAAGCTATTATTAAAAAATTAATATCCATATCTTTAAAATGATTTAATTTGTGAATTCTATTTTCAAGTTTTCCAGCATTGCCGTGAAAATAAACAATTGTCTTAAATTTATTTAAATCTTTTTTATGGAACCAACCAAGTAAATTTATGTTATCTGCAGTTATGATCTTAACTTTCTCTACTTCAACTTCCAATTTATCTCCAGAGTAATTATTCTCTAGCGGGTGATACATTAAATTTCGTTGAAAAATAAATAACAGAATTAATACAGATGCATAAACAACAATTATTCCAATAATAAGTTCCAAAAAAAAATTCCTACGTTTTAGTTTCATAATTTTTTTTAGCTAAATAAACACCAAAGAATACTAAAACTGTGCCCAAATAATGAAAAGACTCTAGTTTTTCATTAAAAAACATAAACCCATAAATAGCAGCATAAATTGTGAAGATATAAAGTGTGAAGCCAGTTAAGGATGCTCCTAAACTCTTTTGAGCTTTGGTATAAAGAGTAAATGCAATTATTCCTGGTGATATTGCAGCAAATAAAACCCATAAAAAAAATTGTGAATTAAATATAGTTCTTTGAACAACTGCTTCCTCAATTATATAAAAAGGCAATAAGCTAATTGCTCCAAAAAAGGCAACTAATGTAAATCTTTGAAAAATTGGTAGTTCTGACTTCCAATAAAAAAGGTAGATTGAATAAAGAGCCCAACCAATAGCAGCAGCCAGCATCCATAGGTCGCCAATTGTAAAGTTTAAATTTAATAATAAATTTAAATCTCCTTTAATAATAATTGCAAAAACTCCAATTAAACAAGATATTAGGCCAATAATTTTAATGAGATTTACTTTTTCGTTAAAAAAAATTGCTGAAATTAGAATAATAAATATTGGTGATGAGGTATAAATAATTCCCATATTAGTAACCGTGGTTGTTTCCCCTGCTAAAAATGGAAATGCTCCACAAACACCGCATCCCATTGCACCTAAAAAGAAAAGTTTTTTAAACTCTTTTTTAATTATTTTTGAATTTTTGATTAATAATGAATAGGTAAAAGGTAGAAGTAATAAAACAACCACAGCCCATCTCCAAAATGCCAATGAAATTGGAGGAACATACTCAACACCACCTCTTGCAACTATTAAATTAGATGCCATAAAAATAGGTTGAATAAATAACAGAGAGAGAGCTAAAAAATTATTTTTTTTGTTAGACAATTTTTTTTAATTAAAAACTATTTTTTGTCGAAGAATGCTTCGTAGACCATCATAAATATAGCAATAGCCATTAATATATAAACTGGTAACACATCAAAAAAACCTATCATGGTAGAACGTGTCAGAGTTGTTGCTAAACCAATTAAAAAAGAGGCTGCAAGCAAAGAACCAAGTAATGTTGTGAATTTTTGCATTTTATTTATTACATTCCTTTTCTAACCAATTAGCAACACCTAAAAATCTATGATCATCATAACGAGCCCCTACAAGTTGCACTCCTAAAGGCATATCATTTTCACCTTGCAACAATGGTAGTGAGATACATGGGGTGCCAAGATATGACCAAACCTTATTGAATTCTGCCGTACCAGTACTTTTTAAACCTTTGGGAGCTACACCTGGACTAGAAGGTGTTAAAACACCATGATAATCTTCAAATACTTCTTCATAAGAATCGTAACTTCTTTTCATAAAATCTATAGCTTCGGCATACTCTTTGGCAGAATGCTTATTACCTTTTGCAATAGCATCTTGCATATATTTAGATAATTTTTTTTTATATTTTTTGTAATAAAGGCTAAAGTTATTTGCTAAATCAGTTTCGTGAATTATCTGATGATATTTATGAATATCTTTGAAATATGAAGGTGTATCAAAAACTTCAATGTTCTTTTTAAAAGATTTAATAAAATATTCGAATGCTTGTCTGGATTTTTTATCAATTAACTTCCAATGATCTGTTTTGTAAAAGATAAACTTTGGTTCAAACAAAGGTCCTTTTTTTGTTTCACTAAACATATCTTCACTTGAATAATGAATGGTTGCTTTGTCATGATTATCTTTTTTAATCAAAACTTTTGCAAGCAAGGCAACATCTTCAACGGATCTTCCAAATACTCCAATATGATCTAATTTCTCTGATGTTTTTAAAACTCCATTTCTTGAAATTAATCCATATGATGGTTTGTAACCAACCACACCACAATAAGATGCAGGTCTAATAACTGATCCTCCTGTTTGTGAACCTATTGATAATGGGGCCATAAAAGATCCAACAGATGCTGCTGATCCACTTGAAGAACCACCTGGAGTTCTTGAATAATCATGGGGGTTTGTAGTTTTTGAAGGACCAAGGTAAGCAAGTTCAGAAGTAGCTGTTTTACCCATAATTATTGCTCCTGCAGAAAGAAGTAAGTCTACTATTTCAGCGTTTTGGGAGTAAGACTTACCTTTTCTAATTGGAGTTCCACATTCAGTTGGCATATCAACTGTTCCAATAATATCTTTGAGTGCAACAGGGATTCCATGCAATGGACCTGTTGGCTTTCCTGACCGTCTATGTTGATCAGCTTCTTCTGCTTTTTCAATTAAAAGTTTTTTATCTAAATGAACCCAAGCTCTTACATCTTTTTCAAATTCATTAATTCTTTCAATATATTTTTGACAAACTTCTACTGATGTCAATTGAGCATCTTTTATTTTAGCGACAATCTCTTCAACTTTTAGCGAAAGTATATCTATCATTTTTATCTAGTCTGCAAATAATGTTTCGGGTAACCATAATGCAATTCCTGGAAACATATACATTAAAAACATAGCAAAAATTACAATAGCTAAGAATGGCATAATTCCTCTAAAAATTTCCATTAATTCTACATTACTTTTTTGAACACCTTTCAAATAATATGCCGACATTGCCATTGGGGGGGTTAAAAAAGATGTTTGTAAGTTAAGCGCTATTAACATTGCAAAAAAATATGGATTAACACCAAATACTTCTAATAAAGGTAAAAATATTGGAACGAAAATAATTAAAATTTCTGTCCACTCTAATGGCCAACCTAAAAGAAATATTATAATTTGAGTTATTACTAAAAACTGCCAAGTTGATATATTAATTGACGTAAAGAAATGCTCAAACACTTCATGGCCACCTAAATAAGAAAATACTGAGGAGAAAGTCCAAGATCCAATAAATAACCACATTATCATCGCAGTAGTTTTTGCAGTTAAAAATACAGATTCTTTAAAGTTTTGCCATTTTAGAGTTTTGTAAAACCAGGATAACAATATTGCTCCAAATGCTCCGGCTGCCGCTGCTTCTGCAGGCGTTGCTATTCCTGCTAAAATAGTTCCAAGCACTAACATTATTAATCCAAATAATGGGACAAAAGAAACTAAAACCTCTTTTAAAATTTCTGCTCTTGGTGGAATATCTTCAGCAGGGGGTTTTGGTGCAATTGAAGGATTTAACCAAGCTCTAGTAACTGCATAAGCAATATAAAGACCAGCTAACATTAAGCCTGGAAATATAGCTGCTGCAAACAATCTTAATGGAGATAATTGTGCAATCACTGAATAGACAATCAACATAATGCTTGGTGGAATTAATATTCCTAAGCATCCACCTGCACATATAATTCCTGATGCAAACTTTTTATCATACCCAGCTTTAACCATTGCTGGCCATGCAAGTAATCCCATTAAAGTAACCACCGCACCAATAATCCCTGTTGCAGTAGAAAATAATGTACATGTTATTAAAGCAGCAACTGCCATTGATGCAGGAAGCCTGTGTGCAGCTAGTCTTATTGCAAAAAATAGTTTTGCAACTATCCCTGCTCTTTCAACAAGGTAGCCCATAAATAAAAATAACGGAACTGCTGTAAGCACATTGTTATCCATTACTGTGTAGGTATTTTGAACAAATAATTGAAATATTCTATTATCAAATATGTGCTCCATCATCGTAGCATCGTAATAAGCAAAATAACCAAACCCGATTCCCATAGCCATTAATGTAAAAGCAATTGGAAAACCTAGAAGCACAGCAAACAAAAATACTCCCATCATTAAAATTGCTACTTCTGGATTTGTAAGACTAAATAACATTTTTTTTATCCTCATCTTGAGCAGCTCTCATAAGCACTTGCTCTGTTTCTTCTGCAACAACAAGTCTTGCTGGCCATTGACCTGTTTGAATACATATAATTGATCTAAATACTTCACTAATGCCCTGAATGATTAATAAGACGCCTGCGGCTGGTATCATTGATTTAACCATATAAATTTGAATTTGTGCTGGGCTGCTCCAACTAGTTTCTTTTATTTTCCATGCAAGAGCTGCATACTCATATCCATAGAAAGCAAGAGCGACAACACCTGGAAAGAAAAATAAAAAATAAAGAACTAGATCTATCCAAGCTTGAGTTCTTTGACTAAATAATCTGTAAATAACATCGCCTCTTACATGCGCTTCGGTTGCAAGGCAATATGCACCAGACATCATAAGGATTGCACCATACATTTGCATACTAAAATCAAAATTCCATAGAGTAGGTGCATTAAAAACATATGCCATCACTACCTCGTATACTGTTCCACCCATTAAAATTACAATACACCATGAAAATGCTTTACCCATTGAGGTACTTAAAGTGTCAGCAAACTTAATGAAAAATTTCATCATATAAAAATATATTAATTTTACTAAAAAAAAAGGGGGTTTTTCAACCCCCCTCTTCTAAACTTATTTAAAGTTAATTAAATTTTAACTTTTGCAATTGGACCAAACTCGTTTTCATAAGCTAATTTGTAGTTCGGTTGATTCATCAACAGATACTTCATTGTTCTTTTAGCGTATGCTTTTTGTGAGTCTACTACCTTCTTAAAGAAAGCATCTTTTGCAGAGAACTCACCAACGATTTTATCCCAGCCTTTTAACTGTTCAGCTAAAATAGCATCAGATGTTTGGTAAACATTTACCTTATGCTCATTCATCAATTTAGCTAAGTCAGTTGAATATCTAACTAGTGCTTTGAAGTAGTTATCTGAGTTTGCAGCATATGCAGCATTTCTCAAGATAGCTTGGTGAGCAGGTGAAAGGCTTTTTAGTCTCTTAGTGTTCATAGGAATTTCAAACATCTCCTGAGATTGGTGGAAACTTCCTAAGTGATAGTGTTTAGAGACATCTTGCATTCCAAACTGTGAGTCTGATGTTGGGTTGTTAAACTCTGCAGCATCAATCAAACCAGTTTTCATTGCTGGTTGAATTTCACCACCTGGTAATTGTCTTACGACCATTCCCATAGCAGTTAAAACGTTAGTCGCTAGACCAACTGTTCTATACTTCATACCTTTAACATCAGATACTTTAGTTACGTTCTTTTTGAACCAACCAAAAGGTTGTGCTGGCATAGGCATATGAAAGAATCCAGTGTAGTTAAATCCAACACTAGCTACTGCTTCTTCATATAATTTTCTTCCTCCACCATACTCCATCCATCCCATAACTTCTTGAGATGACATTCCGTATGAAGGACCAGTTCCAAAAAGTGAAGCTGCAGCATTTTTTCCATACCAATATGCAGTCACCCAGTGACCCATATCAACTACGCCTGAACTTACTGCTTGTCCAATTTCTGAAGTTTTTACAATTGCGCCAACAGGCTGAAGATCAATTTTTAGTTCTCCTCCTGACATGTCGCTAACCATTTTTGCGTAATCTCCTGCCATTTCAAAAAAGATGTTAGCGCCAGAAGGCCAAGCTGCTTGCATCTTTAAAGTTAATGGAGCACCAAAAGCTACATTTGGCATTGCTACAGCTGTTGCTGCTGCTGCACCTGTTGCTGCTGCTGCTTTGAAGAACTTACGTCTTGAAGGTGTTTTGTTAGCCTTCAATGATTTCTTTTCTTTAATCATTATTACTCCTATAGTTGTTAATTAACTTCTTAATTTAAGCACAAAATTTAATTAGAGTCTTTCTAAATAGGTGCGCAGATTGGCACTTATAGCCTTATTATACAATCCTAGGTGGTACTATTAAATTAATTTATCATTTTCATATAATATCTCAGTAGCTTCAAGAAAACTTGGTGTATCAAGAACAACTATTTATAAACATCTAAGATAATTCATTTACTTTAATTTCATTATAAAAAATAAGTAAGATAATAAAGATGTTATAAGTACAAATAACATTGCTAATTTAAATGAAATTATTTCTGTAAAGTTTAGACTCATTCCTGCATCAATAATCAATCCAATAATCCATTGCATAAAAAATGCTCCAATAAAAATTAACAAGTTAAAAGAAGTTAGAGCTTTACCTGCATTAGACAAGGAGAACGCCATACCAACCGCTGGCTGAGTTAAAGATAAAAATATAGAACTTACTATAAATATTGCCCAATGAATGGACCCAGCTTTAGGGCCTAAATAAATAATTACCGCAAGTACAATTAAACTTATTGGTGCACCAAATTTTAACAATCTAATTGCATCATTTATATTTTTTGAAAATTTTGGAACGAAGTAACCCCAGCACAAAAATGAAACAAGCATAGCAAAATAAATCAAAAAAAGTCCATTTGCACTCTCTTGTGGAGTATAACCTGAAACTCTTATCATCCACGGTCCAGCCCATAGTGTTTGGATTGCAAACAAACCTCCATAGGTAAAAAAACCCATAGGCACTAAACTTAGAAATAAAGGGTTTGTCCAAACTGTACTTAATCTACTTTCAGCTAATTGTTTATTATCAACACTTTTAGAGTGCCATTTAGGAATAAAGATTATTATTAAAATTATACAAGCCAATGTAAGTAGTGCTAAAGATAAAAATATTGCCCTCCAACCTATAATTGGTAAAAAAAACTGAACAGGTAAACTAGATGAGAGCATTCCTATAGCTCCAACCATTAACATCCATGAATTTGCGCGTTGCTGTGTTTCATCTTGAAACCAAATCCTATAAGCAGTTAAAGGACCCATCAAACATGCGCCAACACCAACACCAATTAATATTCTTGAAATTAAAAGCATCGTTAAGTTTTGAGCTAATGAAAATAAAATTAAGCCAATTATTGATAGAGATAAAAAATAAGAAACTATTTTTCTAGGCCCTTTAGAATCCAATAAATATCCCAATGGAATTTGTACACTTGCAAATCCTAAAAAATATCCTCCCCCAAGAAGTCCTAGCTCACCTGAAGTAAGATTAAATTCTGAAACCAATTCTGGTGAAATGGTTGCTGTAATTGCTCTAAGTAAAGTTGAAATAAAATAGCCTAAAGCAAATACTAAAAATATTGTAATAGCTTTTGATTTAGCTAGTACAGGTTTGTTCATAAATTAAAGATTTAATTTACTTTATTTTTGCAATTACCAGTGTTGAAAAATTCATCAATATTGTCTATTGCCAAATTAGCCATTGCGGTTCTGGTATCTTTAGTAGCACTTCCAAGATGAGGTAAAATAAATGCACTTTTGATTTTTAAATAACCTGGATTTAAATTAGGTTCACCTTTATAGACATCTAAGCCAGCTGCATAAATTTTTCTTCTATTTAATGCATCAATTAATGCTTCATCATCAACAATATCTCCTCGAGCAACATTAGTAATTACCGCTCCTTTTGGAAAATATTCTACTGTCTCTTTATTAATTAAAT
>Ga0233432_10004396_pt1 | contig 12526 bp, 8 predicted proteins | sample SI_122_August201_6_FD_179870 | JGI IMG/M metagenome (GOLD analysis project Ga0233432, IMG submission 179870) | Seawater microbial communities from Saanich Inlet, British Columbia, Canada - SI_122_August2016_10_MG | ecosystem: Environmental > Aquatic > Marine > Inlet | place: Canada: British...
AATTGTAGCCATCTGTACACATTCTCCTTCTTCCTTCTATTTATAAGGATTGTGTATTAGATGTGCAGAAGGAATTCTTAAATTATAATTTTTAGGTGAGTTTACTAAACCGCATCCCAAGATTGGGTTTCTTCATTCCAAGTGTATCTTTCGCCATCGTCTGGATATGCAACAGGTGATTCCCAAAGACAAGTTGTCTCATTGAGTGTCCAACTTGGAAATGGTTGTGGTTCATAAAATGCGTCTTTATCAACATCATAAATGTAACCAACCCCAGCAAAGTTTTTTCTTAATGGAGTTCCGCCATCTAAATGAACACCACCTCTAGTGTTATAAGAAGTATGAATCCATTGTCCCGGCGAGGAATCGACAAAGGTTTCAAAGAACTCTGGTTCTGCTACAATAACTTGTGTAACTTTACCATTTAATACTTTTGCGTAATGTGCCATCTACATAATCTCCTTATATTGCCGTTGTGTCATATCTGACAATTACGATACCAGAACCACCAGCAGCTGCTAATGCAACGCCGGCAGACCTTTCGTCACCAGCGCCACCGCCACTTCCTGTGTTTACAGTTCCACTTGTAGCATTGAATTGTTTTTGTGATTTACCACCATTACCACCGCCACCGGCACCACCTTGTGGGATAGTATTATTTGTGCCCGTATACCAAGCACCGGCACCGCCACCGGCACGAGTTACAGATGAACCTGTAATATTTGATGAAAGACCGTTACCGCCATAAGTGCTAGAAGTATTTGGCATCTCAACTTGGTCATTTCCACCGTTACCACCGTCTTGACTGGCACCGCCACCGCCACCACCAGACCGCCATGAGTTTGTATCGCCGTAACCTCCATCATAACCTTGTCCAGCAGTTCCAATCCCTCTAGTACCAATTAGTTGGTCTCGACCAGCACCACCACCAGAACCACCATTTGAAGCACTGATTCCAGATTGAATACCACCTGTTCCACCACCAATAGAAGTAATAGAATCGAAAACAGAATCTCCACCATTTGCCCTTGCAGCACCACCAGAACCCACTGTCACCGTTTTGTTTCCAGTTGAAAGACTTAATGCACTTTCAGCAGAGGAGTTTCTTCCAGATGTTTGTCCAGAAACATTAGTTCGATACCCACCAGCACCGCCACCGCCACCACCGCCGCCAGATGAATCACCTCCGCCTCCAGCGCCTCCGGCAATAACTAGATATTCAACATCTAAAGATGCAATAGTATTTGTAAATGTTCCAGATGATGTGAATGTATGAATTCTATAATCACCAGAAGTTGTAATTGTTCCACCAGAAGGTAATGCAATAACAGTTTTAGATTGTGAATTAGAAGATGGCGTTCCATCTTGATTATTAATAGAAATAGTAATTGTATCACCAGCAGTTTGTCCATAGACTGCACTAGGAACTGCTACAGTGGCAGAACCAGATGATACTGATTGACCAGTAATCGTTGCAATTGTTGTTGAACCTTCTTTAAACACAACATCAATAGTATCTGTTGCATTTGTCATTGAAAGTGTTAAACTAGTTGATACTCCAACTAAAATAGTTCCAGAAACAGAATCAAGTGTAGGAATAAGGTTTGTTGCAATCCAAATACTGCCGTCATAGAATTCTAAAGAGCCATTTGATGAGTTGTATCTAGATTCACCTGTATCTGGACTAGATGGTCTTTGTGCAGTTGTACCAGCTGGTAAAGAAAGTCCACCAGTTGATGTATTGGGTTGGTCTGAAATCGCTGTAGGTGTTACTACAACATTGTCCAATGCAGATGCAATAATGTCGCCATCAGCTTCAAATAGTTCTGCTATAATTTTTGATTTACTTGCCATTAGAGTTGATACCTCACCATTATTTCTGAAGCGTTAGCAGGAGCAAATGTAAACGTAACAACTCCTGTACTTGAATTGATTGCATAATCTACTGTTGGTTTTAAACAAATACCATTATAGAAAACAAATGCGTTGTTTGTTGTTACACTAGTATTACTTAAAGTAAATGTAGTATCCGAACCATCGCCAGTAAAATTGTCGTAAATATAATCTGGGCCTCTACGAACATGAGAACGAAGTCCACCCATATGTTTGATTTCAATATCTGCACTTGTGTCTGGAGCAGATGTAAATGTAACTACATTGTTTGCAAGAGCATAGTTCGTTGCAACTTTCTGAAGAATACCATCAACAAATACCATAATAGAATCTGCATTTGCTGGTGTATCAGAAAGTGTGAATGTTACGTCTGAACCGTCACCAGTGAAAGTATCTGTAGTGAAAGTTTGAAGATTAGATGCAAGTTCTGTTGCCCCAATAGAACCAGCAGGTGGTTTCATATTGTAAGGCCCTACACCTTTGTGAATGACGTAGATGACTGCACCAGTTGGTACTGTCTCTGAGAAGTTTAGAATTCTAGGTTGAGAACTTGAGTTTTCGTGAACTGTATAAGCGGTATCTGGTTCTTGACGAACATTATCTAATACTACTTCAATGTTTGAGGACTCACTGCCTGGAACATCAATGCTTAACTCAACAGCAGCAGCATAGGTTGTCGAACCAACTGAAATACTTCCAAAGTCTGTTTTTACAAAATCTTCCTTTGGAAAACTTGTAGAGACTTGATTTATAAATGGTACGCCCAAGTAACTTGACATTATTTTCTACCCCTTATGCAACATCTTCTAGAATTGAACATACTACATCAACAGTTGATGCAGATGCATATACTCTAACTTGATCATCACCGTTTAACACTACTTTTTGACCTGACACCACTTTTAATGCACCGCCCGAAGGGATTGGTGCATTTTTTACAATGTGATAAGATGCAGTTCCAGATGAATCATATAACTGAACAGTAACCTGTACAGCAGATGAACCTGTGTTTGCAACGTCAAGTTCAATTAGAATTGAGTTAACGGCAGAACCATTGTTTGCAGTATAGACAGCAGTTGGTGAAGAACTATTTGTACTCACACTTGTCGCAAATGCGTTTTTAAAATTGTTTGCCATTCTGACTTCTTCCTTTTTTTATATACTCTTATTTATAACGATTAACCAAGTGCAACACCAATTGCAATGGAAAATCCTTCAGTTGCCATAACACCACCAGTAGTAGGATGTGACATGCTGATTCCGTTTTCGTCTATCAATGCACCATTAATATATAAGTTTCTCCACTCTTTGCCACTCTCACCTAAGTCATAAGTGTTTGTTGCATTGGGGACAATATTAGATGTCAAGTCTGCATTGAAAGTTACACTATCTGTATCTCCATCACCAAGTGTAATGTTTCCATCAGCAGTTATATTACCTGTTGCATGGACGTTACCAGTTACTTGGATACCGTTAGTATCTGTTGTTAATTTTGTGCTTCCATTAAACTGAAGTTTAACTCCACTCGTAGAATCTACATTTAAAGTTCCTGTACCATCGTGTTTGATGATAGAGTTAGAAGCATCATGGTATAGTTGCAAGTCATCACTTATACCCATCTTAATACGATAGGCAGATGCACTTGTTGAATCTTCAAAGTCAATTACGTTAGGTAGTAATACAGTAGACAAACCATTTTGCAATTCTTTGATTGCTTCCAATGCATCTGTTACTGCAACACCGTTAACAGTTGAAGGTAAATTTGCAATATCACCTAAATCTGTAGCGAGTCGATTAAACTCAACTCTCCACTCTTCAAAAGTAAAACTTGCTGGTGCGTTTCTATCTGCCATTATTTTTTATCCACTAATTGCAATAAGAGATTTTTAATTTCGTGCATCTCGCACTTTAGATTATTTATGTCTCTCACTGCACTCCTAAGTTCATCCTTTGATGCTTTTGCATTTCTTGAACGAGTTACTGCTGCTTCGTAAGCTGCCATATTAGTATTGACAATTGCTCCCGAAACTGTATCACGGGCAAGGTCTTGATGATCTTTAACTTTTAAATAATCCGTCATATTATGTTGCCAATGCAATTGCCCGTAAGTCTTTCATACGAGGCGGTTCTGCACAGTTTGTTCCTTGCATTCTAATCTTGATTGCGAAAGAAATAAACTCTGGTAAGTTGTTTACTGTATATTCTCTTTCAATGAAATCATCGAAATCAACTGAAGAGTTAACATTTGAATCTGGTTCACCAGCAGTATTGAAGTACGTCCAACCAATTTCATCAAAGTCAGATGCATCATCTGAACGAAGTATCTTATACATTAGTTGAATTTCTGCACTATCAAACTTAACTGCATCAACGAAACATTTCAGAGATGTAGCAGGTGTTTTCAATTGCGCCTTACGAGTAATGTAAACCACTTCTCCAGAATCACCTTCTGGTTCGTTTGCAGAATTAAACTCAGCAGATGGATAAACATCAGAAGATGTATCTACATTGTCTAATCTGTTTGCAACTGTAACGATAGTCTTTCTATCCAAATCAATGATTGGTGAAAGGTTCTCTACAGATGAAGTCATAGTGAAGATGAGTTCAAATGATTTGTTACCAGATAGTTCGTTTGTTTCGTTAACTTGTGAACATATAATCTTAGGGTCTTCAAAGTAATAGTTATCAGTAATCGGTATTTGGTCTGCTTGTGACAGAGTTTGTTTAACGAAAGACTGTTGAGCACCACTTGGAGATGTACCAGTTGTTGTTCTTGTCTTAGAAGAAATAGTTGTATTTGGATGTTCAATAACTGGAACAAGAGTTTGCATAGTATCAATCAATGCGTTCTCTGTTGCAGTAACACTTGTGCCACCACCTGTGATATTACCAGATGCACTAGCAGTTGTAGAAACTGTGTATGAATCAATTTGAATATCTTGTAATGCAACATGTGTCTTATTGATTTCTGTTAGTGGAATGCCACTTAACATATACAACTCTACCACTGAAGCATCTGCATGAAGAACATCTGTTCCTTCAACTGCACGAGTCAGAGAAGATATAGTTGTACCAGAAATAGTTCCAGATATAACCTCACTACCAATCTTAACAAAACAAGTTCCACTATTTGGAAATCCTGTATCTGTTGCAAGAGTTAATGATGTTGCCGCTGCAGCGAGAGAACCATTTAATGTTGTCGCAACATTAGAAGATACACCACTAATTGTAACATTATTAGATGTGTTGTACATGTGATGATCTGGATGCGAAACTTTAACTTTGTTCGTTGAAGCAAATGTTCTGATTGGGTTTTCTTTAAGTGTCTTAACTGGAAGTACATCGTTTACCAATGTAACTGCCGCAGACTTAGATGTATCAAAGGTTGCACGATATAGAGTAAACTTCAAGTCCTCTAAATCATATGCAGTCCATGTAGTATTGTTCTGTGATTTAAATAGAACACCAAGATATGGTTGTTCTGAAACCAAACGTGAACCACCTACATCAGTTTCACCCATTCGTGAAATCCATGCAAAGTATTTCTGTGAGTCTGTAAATAATACAACACAATACTCAACACCATCTTTAACATAAACAGGTTCATCAAATGTAACTGTAGTTGCTACTGAAGCATCATCAGAGATTGAAACCTCTGAAGGTTCAAGAGTTTTAGAACCGAATGGTAATACCTTAGTTGTAGGATACCCATTATCCATTTCTCTAATTTGAATAGTAACTGGAAGTGAAGGGTCTTTGCCTTGGAAAAAAGTATCAATCTTAGTAATATATTCTCCACCTTCTGCTTGTGGCATAAAGGATTGTGCAAGCGGATCCCACCAACCAACAACTTCTCTTCTAGTATCAGTTCTACTTGTTGCTTCTGTTTGAGATACATTACGAACCTCAACTCTTGCATTACGAGTAGAAATAATAGTTTCTTGAATTGTACTTAGAATACCAGTTGCAGAATAAATTGCTTGTGCAAATGTTTCTGGTTCTGGAGCAATTTCATTTTTGTCCGAAGAAGTTAATCTGAATACCCTGTCACCAGTTCTGAAACGAGCATTTCCTTGAACATTAGGGTCTGGAATTGCAAATGTACCTACAATTTTACCAGCCGCTGATGTAATCAAATTACCACCAGCACTTCCACCTGATGGAGTTACTAATGATGATACATTTGATTTATCAAAGAATGGATAAACTTTTGTAAGAGGTTTCATTCCAGTAACATTGAATGTGATGTTTCTTGCACGAATGAAAGGAATCAATGCACGAGATACAACTCTATCACCTTGTGACTCTGTATCGATTTGTGCAACAACTGTTGTATTAACCCCTCTTCTAGAACGTGTTCCAGTTTCAGTTTCAGTTGTTTGTCTAATAACAGCACGCCCAGGCACAGAACGAGATTCAGCAGAACCGAATGAATGGTCTCTCCAAGTATTCGAAGTGGATGTTGTAACACCACTCCACTGTGTTTGCCATGCGTTCCATACTGTACCCAATGCATTTGCATTCTGAGCAAGTATTGTGTCGAAGTTACCTTCTCTGTTAATAATCAAATCTGGGATTCTAGTAGTTTCAAACCACTCATCACCAGATGGAGATAGTCTACAAATACCAGCCCATGCAAATGATAGTACAGGGTTTAGGTTTTCAATACGAGTTGCATATGGTTGCTCTACTGCAACTTTGTGTGTGTAAGGAAGTGTTAGAACGTCACCAGTTTTTTGATATTGGTCATTAGTTCTATCAGTGTCCGTTGTGTTTTCTTCTGCAAGAGCAACACCCTTCATAAAGTATTTTGGACGAAGTTCACCGTTCTGCATATCTATAGCATTTCTATAGTCTGGATGCTTCACGTTACCAGTTGCATGTCCTTTAAAGTTATCTACCAAGAAACCAGATTTGAATCTATCAAATCCATCTGCATCTTGAATTTGTAAAGACTTTGCATCTTTCTCTAAAAGGTTCAATGCAGTGTAGTATTCCATATTCTCAATACGAGCTTCTAGTTTACCAATGTCACGCATTGTGTATCTGCGGTTATTTACTGAAGTATAAGTTACATCAGCAATATCAATAACGAAAGCAGGCAGAGTGATATCAGCAAGTTTCATTGCATCATCAATCGGTTTAGGTGTTTGTGGAACTTCTGAATCTGCACCACGAACCACTTTAAACTTACCATCTGCAGCAATAAACAATGAGTCTTTTCTACCAACATAAAAATCAAAGTCATAGATAAAGTTTGAGTTATCTTTAGGAATTGATACTGTTGATGAACCAGTTCCAGCAAAAGAACGAGATTCAATATTGAAAGAATATGAAGTCACTCTATAAACAGTTTGGTTTTGTAAAGTCTGTGTAGTTGTTGTAGCATCTGCAACACGAGGTCTAAAGTCAACTGTATCACGCAAGTCATATTCACCTGTAGGTTCTGCAACCTCTGGGTCAACACGAGTTGCTGAGTATGTTGGGATATCTTTATAACTGATAGAACTATAGGAGTCTACATTAAAGAAGTCTCCTGTACCGTGTGTAAAGTAATCAGCGATAACCATCAATCGTCCAACAGGAGCAACTGTATTTGGTTTACGAACTATTCTACCGATATCATAAAAGTTGTCTCGTTGTCCAGTGTCTAATGTAAAATTGTTTGTTGCGATTCTAGAACCAGCAGTAAAGGTATCTAGAGTTGCTGTTTCAGCACTCTCTGCACCAGTGATAGTTTCACCAGATTCAAAATCTGTATTATTGATTGGAACAAATGTGACAGGAGAAATTGTGTTTACAACTCTTGCCTTTGCACCAGAGGTAGTACCAGTAATCAATTCACCTTGTGTGAAGTTACCAGATGCACCTGTAATAGTCCACTGTGGAAGAACAGGGTCAGTACTTGCATCTTCTGAATCAAAGACTGCCCACAACTTATGAATATCTGCAACACCCAATGAAATATCTTTGTGGTGTCCAGAAGTACCATACTTCTCTGTACCAGCAGTACCATTATGTACAAGTACTTGATACATTCTACTTCTTGTCTTAGATTTCTCTTGAACTGTAGTTCTTGTAATCGTTGAGATAAGACGTACTGTTGCACCATCACCAAATGGGGAATCTGTATTATCTTCAATCTGAAGAGAACCAGTACCAGCACCAGTGACAGTTATATGTGAGTTTTCTAAATCAATCTTGTCGCCTGCGACAGCAGTACCACCAGTACCAGCTGTTAAAACTGTAATAACATAATCAGTATTAGAGACTGCATTGAATGTTTCGTTTGCCCCTGCAGCGAATGAAAGTTCACCAGAGGAGTTAGATTGTCCAACGAAAGACCTACGAATAACAACTGAAGAGTCTGATACTCCGTTGTTTAGTTCTGTCTTTAATGTTTTAATTGTATTCTTTTGTAGTTTACGAAGAAGTACGTTCTTATTTTGGTCACGAAGAGATGCTCTTTTACGAACAAAGGATACTGAGGATACTGCGTTAGTAACGTCAGCACTCAAGTCTAAAGTTTGTCCACTTATTGAATCAACTCTTCTTTCTTCTAATGCACCGTTTGAACCAGAAGGAATAGAGATAATATCTCCAACCTCAAGTTCTGTTCCAAAGTCTGTTTGGAAACCTTGAACTGCATCTTTATCACCAGTAAGAATTGTGTTAAGTCCTGCTATAGTTGTACTTGTTTCGAGAACAACATCAGATGTAAAGTGTGGGTCTGTTCCACTATCTGTAGAAGGCATGTATGTTTGTTTAACTCTACTGAAATCAAATCCACTAACTACTGAGATTGTTAAATCTGCGTTAGAACTATTTTCAATAATTTGATCTGTTTCTGTAGAACTTGTACATGTAACCTTTTCACCAGCAGTGAAGTTACCAACAACAGAAGCAACCGTAATAGTTGTACTACCTGTCATATCAGTTGTACCGTCAACTTCATGTGCTACTACGAAACCGTATGCACCTGTACTTACTCCAGTAATCTTATCACCAGCAACAGGGACAGCAGAAGGAGTACCACTCATTGTGAGTTTAGTAAACATTCTAATGTCAAAGAGGTATAGGTTATACTGTGCGTCTGTACCAAATTCACTTTGTGAGTTTGCAACACCAGAGAAGTGTTCAAATGCTCTTGCACGAGCAACACCAATTTGATTACCAGACTTAGAACCTGCTGAAGTTGTTTGAGTATCAAACAAACCAATTTGTCTGTACGGTTCTGAAATGTCACCAGAGATGAATGGAGATATTTCTGGAGAAGAGTATGCATTTGTTACACGAACAAAGTTACCAACTTCTACAGGAGTAACTGCGGCATTATAATTCTCAAAAATTCTTGGTTTAAGAATATCGATATATCTTGGTGCAATTGTTTCTACTTCATACCCACGAACATATGCTTTGCCTGGCGATACTTGAACTGTCAAGTGGTTATCAGTAGCAGAGTTCTGATCATCAGTAATTGATAGAGGGTCATAGATACCATTATTCAAACCATCATTCGAAGTTTCACGAATATCAAGTTGGAAAGGACGTACAGAGTAATCTCCAGATTCGTCATAAGTTCTACGAGCAAGTGTCTCACCAATAACAGAGTATTCTGTATTTCTTGCTTTCTCTTGTATGACACCTAAGTCAGTACGAAGAAGTTCAATAAAGTTTGAATCATCAGTAGATGTTAAGGAAAGTTTTGCAAGAGTCAAAGTTATCTTTAAACGATGAGCACCCTTTGCATTTAAATTTGTTGAACCCTGAGCGTTATCCAAAAGAGTTGTATCTTCTTCTGGTGTTTCTAAAGATTCTGTAACTGTAAGACCAACACGATAAGAAGGTCTATCAGTGTATTTGTCTAGAATAAGTCTTTGTGTTGCAACCTTAACAAAATGTCCACGAACAAAGTAAACACCCTCTTCGATATTTGCAGAAGAACCTGTTGCAGTTGCATCTGTTGCTTGAAGAGTTGCAGAGTCTACACCACTTCCAAAAGAACCCACTATACCATCTGCATTAATATTTTCACCGTCTGCAAATTTAGCAGTTACGTTGTCAGTACCACTACTTACATACTTTACATAAAGAGTAATAGGGTCAGAAGTAGTTGCGGCAAATGCTTCGATAACCTCAGCAACAACACCAGTTGTTCTACCAGTAATTCGTTTACCAACATAACTTTGAATCTGTTCAGATATGTCTGAACCAGAGATTGTTGATTGTAACTTTACTGCATAGTATTCATTTGTAAAACCAGTTGAGCCTGGGATAACCACTGTTCCTTCTTTGAACATGTGGCGTCCAAATCTTTCGATTTGGCTCTGCATAATACTTTGGAGTTGTGTCAGCTCACGTGCTTGTACTGAGAAGCCAGGGCGAAATAATACCCTATGAAAATTTTTATCTTCAGTAAAGTCATCGTAATATGGACTGACATTGAGGTTTGTCTTTTCCATGTTTTAGAATTCCACTACAATTTTAATATCTTCTGTTTGGTCAGATGCTCTTGATATGGGGCGTCTGTTTTCCACATATAGAATGTGTCCACTATCTGCTTCAAGTTCTGGATTTGCATAACCACTTGTAAAGGTTAATGTTGAACCACCAGACAATGTTACTGTTTGAGATGACGTTGACGAAACCGCTGCAGCACCTCCAGATGTACCACCAGTGATTGTATGAGTACTACTAAATGCAACTGTATTACCAGAAGAAGCAATACCATGATTTGCATATTGTTCTTGTAAGTAATAAAGAATGTTATTTGCAGAATCAAATTCAACAACTTTACCTACAGCACCAGTAGTTGATTGAGTAATCTTTTCGTCAATCTCATATGGTGCAGATGGGTTTGCTGCAAGTTTAACTGCATATGTTTGTCTACGAGTTGATGCACTTGATACTGTTGTAGTACCAAAGTTGAAAGGGTCTTTAACAATACCAACTTCTCTGAAGTCGTTTGCAACTGTTAAATCATCTCCTTCTGCTTGTTCAAGTTTAACATTCATCATTACAAAGTGTCCAGCCAATTCAGAAACAGCATTGTCTCCATGTCCACCTTTAGGTGAAATGATTGGTTGAACTGAACCACCACTACCACTACCAATGTTACCAGTAATAGAAAGTGCAGTGTTTGTGAATACTGTAGATAGGTCTACTGTTGCGAATGTGTATCCCACACCTGCTGCATAGACGTTTGAACCTGTTGAACTTTGTTTTACAATTGCGCCACCGTTGACTCTAATCTCAACGATACCACCAGATGAACCACCAGCATTTGTACCATCACCATCAATCGCTGCATAGTAAGTACCATCTGTATAACCAGAACCAGCAGTTACTCTAACTGTATCGATTGAACCATCGACTGCTGCATTACCAACATTAGTATCAGTTGATACTGGAATAAAATCTGAAGTAACAAATTTTTGAACTTCTGAAGTTGTAAGTTTGTACATATACTGAAGTGTATAACCGCCCAATTCAAATGGGCCTGTAACTTCAGATGTAGGTTCTGCACCAGAATACGCAACACCACCATTATTGTCAAGTACTTTATATACTCTGAAATCAGTGGTCATAAAGTAGAATGTTGAATCGAATAAGTTTGATGCGCCACTAGTTGTCGTATTTGAACTACTAATGTCATGTTCGTACATATCGTAAGTTGTATTGTTTGCCCAGTTCCTACGAGGAATAACATAAGAAACGTCAGAAGAAGAAATCAACTTAGCAGCAAGCATTGAATCCCACTTGTAAAATTCTGTAGTTATATCGTCACTAGGGGTTGGGGGTGCGTTATCGTTACCACCAGATGTGCTGGTACTAAACGGTGAACTCTTACCTATGAATAGGTAGTATGTAGATGCTGCAGCTTCGCCGAACGATTCTTGGAATTGTTCTGCGTTGTGCAATCTAAATTTTTCTGTAATAATCGCTGCCATGTTATTTTTCCATTATCCTTTTATACTTTTATTTAGGTGAGTTTCTAATGTACCCACATTTCCCATGCAGTAAATGTAAGTCTTTCAGTACCAGAGTCACCACAGAAACACACAAATTTTGGGTTATCTACTTCCGAACTAAATGATGCTGTATTAAATCCACTGTTTACTGTTGCACTATTTGGGGTGACGAGACTTGTAAACTCGGCGCCCGGCTTAGGATATATTACTCCACCGTTAGTATAATTAGCATTACTAGCGTTGTTCCATATCGCAAACGGATAACCGCCTATGTTTGGAGTAGTTGGAGTTTTTAATGCAACATATGAATTCGTGTCAGTGCCTGGATAAGAGTTTATCCAGTTTGTATTATCGTCCGGCGATTGCGCTCCAGATGCTGTTGCAGTTATAGTAGTCATTCTTGCAGAAGTACAATCTGGAACTTTCATTTGAACATATGCCATAGAGGTATTGGATGTAAGAGAATTAGCATTATCACCAAGATAAAATCCGTTGCCACTGTAACCAGCAGTTACACCTGCCTGGCCAATATTTGACGCTGATGTTCTAAGGGATTGATTAGATGCAAAGAAGTTACCATTCAATCTAACCCAACCGACTTTACCATCACCAAACTTATCAGTATTATCAAATGTCAATTCATATGCAGTACCTTCAATAAA
>Ga0233432_10004397_pt1 | contig 12524 bp, 10 predicted proteins | sample SI_122_August201_6_FD_179870 | JGI IMG/M metagenome (GOLD analysis project Ga0233432, IMG submission 179870) | Seawater microbial communities from Saanich Inlet, British Columbia, Canada - SI_122_August2016_10_MG | ecosystem: Environmental > Aquatic > Marine > Inlet | place: Canada: British...
TCCATTGACTAAATCACCTACCGTCATAACCAGATCCGGCTCGATGAGATTGACGTCCCGAACAGCATCCGCCAATACGTCCACGCCTTCTGGTTGACCTCCGGTTCGGTCTCCAAATACGGCAAAAGTGAAAGCCTCTTCTTCAGAAGGAATTGGTAACACGATCTCACTTGAACGCGTTGTAAAAAATCGTTGCGTATTTGGCTGTACCGTCGGATGAGGAACTCCATGACGATGCAAATGCCGTCTATGAGACAGATTAGGGGTTTCTCCTGTTTCTCGAACATTGTCTTTCCCGGAGGAAGGACTAACAGCTGTCCCCTGACGAACACCCAGCAAAAAGAACATGCCAACGCAAGCAATAGTCGCCAGTACACGGACTTCTATTCGTAGAACACCACACTGCAAGATTCTTGTAGCCACTTAATTCCCCCGTCTCCAAAGATAAAAAAGAATTGATTGTTTTCAGACATCACACAACATAACTGCCTCCCGCAGACCCGCAAATGCATCCCGCGTCGGGATAAATTCCTGGCCAACATATCCCTCGTATCCAATCGCTAGTAGTTTCTTCATTATAGGTGGATAATTAATTTCCTGAGACTCATCGAGCTCGCCTCGCCCTGGGCATCCAGCCGTATGCACATGACCGATAACGTCTTTGCATTCCTCTATCCGACGGATAATATCACCGTTCATGATTTGGACATGATAAATATCAAAAAGTAATTTCACACGGCCAGAGCCTACTCGACGAAGCATCGCGGCTACAGCATCAACGTCATCACCCTGATAGCCCGGGTGCCCTTTCATTGGATGGGAATCATCTCGGGTGTTCAGATGTTCGAGACAAATTGTCACATTCTGCTTTTCTGCATGGCCGGCTATTTTTTTTAACCCAACAACACAGTTATCAAAGGCTTCTTCATCAGTCATAGCACCACTACTTGAGTCTTCAGCATTTCGCCATTTAAACCCGGTGAAAGCAATGACTGCTGGAATATGAGCTGCCGCACAGGCGTCGATCATCTTGGTCGTCCGAGTGATGACTTCCTCCTGGTATTTCAAATTATTAAACCCTTTGACATATGGCGCACCAGGCATGCCATTAGGAGCTATTGCACAGGTAAGCCCATGCTTTTTGAGGATTGGCCAGTTTGTCGGCTGGGTCAGCTCAATAGAAACACAGCCAAGTTCATTCGCGACCTGACACTGCTTTTCAATATCCCACTTGTCACCCATCGAGCTAAAGCACCAAGAAACAATTGACTGCTTAATATGCCCCTTGCTGGCGACAGACGAGGCCCTCCCCCTCGTAGAAGCTGTTGCGATCGCTGCTCCAGCAGCCGTTACAAAAAGACCTCGACGATTGATCAGTTGTGATTTGTGTTTCATAGCATGTTGCCTCCTCTCTGAATTAGACCAGAATGCGATATGTTTCGCTTCAATAAAGAACTTTTAAGCCTTGATATTGTGCTTTGTGTACCTTTCAAAAACAATGAGTTCTTGATTCTAGTTTTGTGTAATAAAATATTTTTTGATCGGAAATTCATGTCTCAGCTTAAACGCATTCTTATTACTGGTGGTGCGGGGTTCCTTGGTAGTTATCTCTGCGAGCGGCTTGTTGAGAGTGGTCATGATGTCATTTGTGTTGACAACTTTTTCACCAGTCAAAAAACGAATGTCGCCCACCTGCTCGAACTTCCAAATTTCGAACTCCTACGACACGACATCATCCATCCATTCTGGCTTGAGGTTGATGAGATTTATAACCTTGCCTGCCCAGCAGCACCGGGTCATTATCAATACAATCCGATAAAAACCATGAAAACTTCTGTGTCTGGTGCGATGAACGTTCTTGGCATGGCAAAACGATGCCGAGCAAAGGTACTTCAGGCTTCTACAAGTGAAATATACGGAGACCCAGAAGTTCACCCGCAGCCTGAGAATTATCGAGGATCGGTAAACCCCATAGGGATCAGAGCCTGCTATGACGAAGGGAAGCGAGCCGCAGAAACTTTATTTATGGACTATCACCGCGCGCACGGCGTAAACATTCGGCTTGTACGCATCTTCAACACGTATGGACCAAGAATGCATCCGTATGATGGCCGTGTGGTGTCAAACTTTATTCGGCAAGCTCTTACGAATGTGGATATCACGATTTATGGGGATGGTTCACAAACACGTAGTTTCTGCTACCGAGATGATCTTATTGACGGACTGATAGCGATGATGAATAGCTCAGATGATTTTGTCGGGCCTGTGAACCTTGGGAACCCTCACGAATTCACAATACTCCAACTCGCAGAACTAATTATAAAACTTACAAAGTCAAAATCCAAAATCATAAAAAAACCGCTTCCAGAAGATGACCCTGTACGAAGACAACCAGATATTACACTCGCGAAGCAAAAACTTTTTTGGGAACCGAACGTTTCCATAGAGGAAGGTCTCACAAAAACAATTGACTGGTTCCGGTCGATCAACTTCGATGAATTTCGTGCACCCACACCGAACCATGGGTAACCGTAGGTTTAACACGACACACCTACTTAATCTTCATATTATTTCCAGCACATGAAATTACAAAAGCGTGCGATTTGCATCTGTAAATCCAAAAAAGAGTTCTCCCGCGATTTTCTTGCAAATTTCTCTTTCTCTGTCTATTTCTTCGACGAAATGCACCTATTTTGCCCTTCGCTCCACCCAAATAATTCGCTATCGTCCTGCTTCAAGTGAGCGTCAGTACTCTTCGTACTGTCACTCGCTCAAATGAGTCCCTGCACCCTGAGGATCTGCTTGATCATGGAACGCACGCAGTTGTCGGCAATTGTTCTCGACTTACTCGAAAAAGAAACCGGCGAAACTTACGACGCTCTCGAAGATTCAACAACCCTGAATGAGGGTCTTGGCCTGGACTCACTTGATATGGCAGGCCTCATCCTGCATATCGAAAGCCACTTTGGCATTCAAATCGAGACTGAACTCCTCGAAAACATTAAGACCGTTGGACAGATACTCGACACGCTGGAAGAAAAAATCGCTGTCAAGGAAGGAAGAAAAGCCGCCTAAAAAGCCTGGCGGTGTCATTCGCAGCGTACCTGTCGAGTTGCTCATCACAACTCCTCTTCGTTTGCACGTATTGGTATGAACCACTCACCGTCTCTACCAGCTGACTTCTCTGCTCTTTGTCAAATTGATTCATGCGCAACAGTATGTGCTCATCTATCTGAAATTCAGGCATTAGCCCGTGAGAAGCATGCCTATGGGTCACACTCCCTACCGACCCGATTCCTTCGACATGCAGACGAGCAAACAGTCATTGGCGTGCGGTCCATTCTCGAAGCAATGGCTACGGACACACTGGAAAATTCAGATATCAGCAACGATGCTGTCATTGCAGCTACATGCTTAGCCGGTCAGCCAGCTGCAGCACGAACGATGATCGGCCTTAGAGATAAAGGACCGGTTGCAGTAACTCCTCATATTGTTCCACAATGCTCACTGCACTCAGTTGCTTCAGCGGCAAGCGTGGGCTTCGGCATGCATGGTCCCAACTTTGGTGTTGGTGGTGGAATACACGCTGTCTCTGAAGGCTTGTTGCTCGCGGTCACTCTTGCCCCAATGCTGGCGATCACTTCACCGTCGGCTCGTATCTGGCTCATTTGTACGGGCTGGGATCAACAACCATCTCTTGAGCCAAACGGCGAAGTCAACAACGACCCCCTTTGCCGGGGCCTAACTCTTCTACTAAAGCCCACTCCGTCGCATTCCTTTGACAACACACGTCCGCAAATACGAATTATCTCTCAGCAGGATTCCTATTCCCGTGGTCACTGCCCAGCAGACACCCCGCTCAAAGAACTTTATGAACGATTAGAAAATCGTACCCGCACAACTGTGGCTATCACCAACAGTTGCGTAATAGAAATTACACCACCGAAACTCTCACCAAAAGTTTACAAATCAAATGAAACGGTGTTCCGAAAGGAGGCTCCCTAATGGTTTCAAAATCTTCGCAGATTGTCATTACTGGAATAGGTGCCACAACCCCACTCGGCAATTCATTCGATGCTATTGGAGATGCTCTGCAAGCGGGCCGTTCTGGTATTGATTGGTGTGATATCGGAACTTTTTCACGTCAGCAGGAGCATGTTGTTGCTCAGGTTCAATCAGTAAATTTGACAATGGAGAATGCCGTCGTCTCTCCGTCGTGGCGCATCGACAAATCTTCTCGACTGGAACAGTTCGCAATAGTTCCAGCAGCCCATGCCCTTGCAGATGCTGGTATTCAACCAAGTTCTTGCACTTTCGAACAGAAAAACCGTATTGGATTCATTGCAGGCATCGGAGCAGAACAACTCAAAGATTGGGAACGCGACTTTCTTGATGGTGGCCATGATGTTTTTCATGCAAAGCGTCAGCCGTCCCTCGTCCATCGGGCCGCTCAAATACTTGATATACATGGCCCAGCAGCAACAGTTGCAGCTGCCTGTGCCTCCAGTGGCTATGCGATTGCACTTGGTAAAACATGGCTTGAGACTGGACTCATAGATGCCTGCGTCGTTGGTGGGTGTGATGTCCTTAGCCCAACAGCTCTTGCTGCATTCCATAACCTTCGAGCATTGTCGAGACGAGATGACAATCCTGAAAAAGCCTCTCGGCCATTTGATCAGGATCGTGATGGCTTTGTGATGGGGGAGGGAGGTGTTTTCTTCGTACTCGAACGATCTGACTCAGCACTTAGCCGTCAATCCAAAATCTATGGAGTATTAGCCGGAGTCGGAATGTCGAGTGATGCTACACACATGGTGACACCATGCAGTGATCCCGTTCAAGCGTCTCGTGCAATTACTGAAGCACTTGCTGATGCACGTCTTTCTCCAGCAGATGTGGACTACATTAATGCTCACGCCGCAAGTACTCCGGTTGGTGATGCTGCCGAAGCAGGAGCTATCCGCGATGCCTTTGGTGCTGCGGCCATGAAAATACCGACAAGTTCCACAAAAAGCATGTCTGGTCATCTTATCAGCGGTGCAGCGGCTTTCGAGGCACTTGCATGCCTTGTGGCAATACAGCGAAATATTATTCCTCCAACTATCAACCTCGACACCCCCGATGAAGACTGTCTGCTTCGGCACGTTCCTCATCATTCAATCTCTTTACCGGTTCGCGTTACCGCAAGCAATTCGTTTGGTTTTGGTGGTTCGAACCTTTGTCTCATTCTCAAAGAAGCTGCTTAACAACTTCCTTTTTCGATTACCCTTTGGAGTTTCACTGTGCCTCATTCATCACCATCTCTTCCCTCGCTTACGCTTCCTGAAATTGGCTCCAGTACCGACAAGACACTCGAAACCCTTGTGGCTCATTGGCACGACGTTGAACCACATCATTCGGAAACCGAACTTGCCGGAAAAGTCTGTGACCTTCACCAATTTAATTTTCTCTTATGGCATGAAGAAGATATTGCGAGATCTCCCGACGTCAGCGATACAAAAATAGCCGCTGTCAAGCGGGCGATTGATAAGTACAACCAGGCTCGTAATGATGCTATTGAAAAAGTTGATGACTGGCTCATTCAGGACCTTGCAAATCGCGGCATCGCGGCTGAAGACGATGCACCAGCAGCGACAGAAACACCTGGTGCTGCAATAGATCGGCTATCGATTCTTGAGCTTCGACGCTACCACATGCGTGAACAACTCGAACGAGACGATGCCTCACAAGAACACCGTGAGAAAGTTGCTCAGAAAATGGTCATACTTGATCAGCAGAGAGATCATCTCACCACTGCCCTTGACCGACTGCTTCAAGAAATATTTTCTGGGAAACGTCCTTTGCGAGTCTTCCGGCAAATGAAGATGTATAACGATCCGGCAATGAATCCATATCTCTACAAATCCGCCTCAAATCCAGTTACATGATCAAGAGAACAGGGTCGTCTGCGTAAAGAAATGCGTATTACACATTCGGCCTTATGAATGATTCAACCTGAGATCATAGAAGAATATCGTGCACAACATCTCCGTGAACATCGGTGAGACGATAATCTCTACCTTGATGACGGAACGTGAGTTTTGTGTGATCGAATCCGAGAAGTTGAAGTATTGTGGCGTTGAGGTCATGCACGTGAACAGGATCATTCGTAATTGAAAACCCTAATTCATCTGTTGCACCATAGATCGTTCCAGGCTTCGTACCACCACCAGCAAGCCACATCGTAAAAGCATTCTTATGATGATCACGACCCGGTTCCCGTTTTTTTGCAGTGGGTGTGTCTACATTTCCTTGGGCCAGTGGCGTGCGGCCAAACTCACCTCCCCAGACCACAAGGGTTTCATCAAGTAAACCTCGTCTTCTCAAATCGGCTACAAGCGCAGCCATACCCTGATCAACATCACGGCATTTAGCAGGCAATCTAATTTTGAGATTCCCATGATGATCCCAGTCGGAATCAAAAAGCTGCACAAAGCGAACTCCACGTTCGATGAGCCGGCGGGCAAGGAGACAGTTGGCTGCAAATGACGGCTTCCCTGGTTCCACGCCATAAAGTTCCAACGTCTCAACAGTCTCAGTCGACAAATCAGTAAGATCTGGAACGCTTGCCTGCATTCGAAACGCCATTTCATACTGGCTGATTCGTGTCGCAATTTCTGGGTCTTCAGTTTCGGCAAGACGTAGAGAATTGAGACCGTTGACGGTATCAAGCAATCGCCGCCCATCTTCACGAGATCGACCGGCTGGATTGCTGAGGTAAAGCACCGGGTCACCACTGGAACGAAAACGAACACCCTGATGAATGCTTGGCAAAAAACCGTTTGACCACAGCTGTGAACCAGCACCACCGGCAGGACCAGAGAGCAATACAACATATGCTGGAAGATTCTCGTTTTCACTTCCTAAACCATACGTCGTCCAAGCACCAAGAGAAGGCCGTCCACCTCGCCCGAAGCCACTATGCATGAACATCTGGGCCGGAGCATGGTTGATTTCATCGGTGTGCAGACTGCGTACGACACACAATTCATCTGCCACACCCCCGAGGCGGGGAAGGTGTTCAACGACATCAAGCCCAACATTACCTTGCCTCGAGAATTGAAATGGTGAACCTGCAAGAACTTTTTTATCACCGATAAATGCCAACTTTAAACCATCAAGAAATGCTTCCGGACAGTTTTCACCATGTCGCTTTGAAAGGACGGGCTTTGGATCAAGCATATCGATCTGGGATGGTGCCCCCACCATATGGAGATGGATCACCGACTTCGCGCGAGGGCTGAAGTGAGAAGCATGCCCAAGAGACCGATTTCTTACGCCGGGTTCTTGAGCCACCGGAGAATCGCTTGCCAACAATGTCGATAGCCCAACTGCTGAGAGCCCTAAACCCTGCCGAAAAAAATGACGCCGAGAAACATCAAGGAAATTCATTTTCTGCTCAGGCTTTGGCTGTCTCATACGACCTACCGTGCTCTCAGTTTTTAGTGATTGTTTCGTCAAGATTTAAAATCGTTGCGGCTATCACATACCATGCTGCAAGCTCATTCGAATCCATGCTTTCCGGTATATCGACTCCAGAATGATCTTTCATTATCACTTCAACTTTTTTTGGATTCGCTACCAACGCTTGTCGTTCTGAATTCAATAATTTTTGCAACAGATTCACTTCACGTGCTGTTGGCTGCCGGCTGACTGCAATACGGAATCCATAGTCAATACGTGATGTATCAGTATCCTCCGGTGACTCAGAGAGCATCCGTGCCCCAAAAGCAAAAGCAGCCTCGGTGTACACTGGGTCGTTCAATAGAACCAGCGACTGCAGTGGTGTATTAGACCGAGAACGCCTCGTTACACACGTCATACGTTCAGTTGCGTCAAAGGTCATAAAACTTGGATATGGGCTGCCTCGCTTGAGAACAACATAAATGCCACGACGGTATTGTTGCTCACCCGGACTCACTTCATATATATATTTCTGACCACCAAGCTTCGTCCACAAACCATTTGGCTGTGGTGGACGAATCGACGGACCACCTTTTGCAGTACTTAGTAAACCTGCGATAGCGAGTGCATTATCCCGAATGCCTTCTGCATCCAGACGAAATCGCGGGCCTCTTGCAAGCCATTTATTCTGAATGTCTTGCAACCGTTTTTTTGAAGTCACGGTTGAGGACTGCCGATACGTTCTGCTGGTTACAATGCGACGAACTAGTTTTTTGAGGCTCCATCCATCTTCCATGAATTCGACTGCGAGACTGTCGAGCAATTCTGGATGTGTTGGTCGTTCACCTTTAACGCCGAAATCCTCGAGTGTAGTGACAATCCCTTGGCCAAAAATCTCAAACCAGACTCGATTGACAAACACTCTGGCGGTTAATGAATTGTCTTGTGATACAAGCCACTTGGCAAGCATGAGTCGGTTTGCGAGACCTTCGGTCGTTCCACCGAGCACACTCGGTGTACCTGCATCAACCTGCCGTAAGGGGTCAGTAAAGTCACCACGGTTAAAGACAAAGGTTTCACGTGGCTTCGCCCTTTCTTGCATCACGAGTGTCTTCGCCTCTGGAATCGAAGCCAGCTTATTTTGTAATTGCCTGACTTTCTTTTCCATTGTCTTCAAACGCACATCGGCGTCGTCCCGCTGATCCTGTTGATCGACGAACGTCTCTCCACCACAGGTAGTAGGTTGTTCGCTTTCATCTTGAATGACATCCTTCTCTGTTTTGCCCCCCTTAAATTTTTTCACATCTTTCCGAGCATCACTGAGACTTTGGCTGATGGACTTTCGTTCTGTTTCCCAAGGATCATGGCTTAAGTTTATTGATGGGCCAATGAACTTGATTGAAGATGGCACCTTTGGATTGGCACGTTCTGCTTCTGCTTCTGTTGAATTAAAATACGCTGCGAAGCGGTAGTACTCTTCTTGAGAAAATGGGTCATATTTGTGATCGTGACACTGAGCACATTCAAGTGTGACTCCCAACCAGACAGCAGCCGTTGTGTTCACTCGGTCAAAAACCTGATTAATGCGACTCTCTTCTGGATCCGTTCCTGCTTCTACGTTGGTTGGTGCGCATCGATGGAATCCCGTAGCGATTCGTGTTCCTTGATTTGCTTCAGGCAGTAGATCACCAGCAATTTGTGTAATCGTAAAACGATCGAAGGGCATGTCGTCGTTCAACGCATCCACGACCCAATCTCGATACGCCCACATATCCCGCAGGTCATCCCGCTGGAATCCATGGGAGTCTGCATAGCGTGCAAGATCGAGCCACATCCGTGCCCATCGAACGCCAAATTCTTCACTTTGGAGGAGCTCATCAACAAGATTTTTATATGCGTCATCACGGCCGTCTGCCTCAAATGCCGCAACTACCTCTGGGCTTGGTGGCAAGCCAGTCACGTCAAATGCAAGACGTCGGATCAACTGACTTTTTTTTGCTAAAGGAGCAAACTGGAGACCTTCATCTTTATGCGCCGCAACGATCCAACCATCGATAGTCGGATCAATAATCGATAGGTCTTGTGAGCCAGCACTTGGAGAAGAATGCCGAACTGGAGGAACATATGCCCAGTGCTTTTGCCGTGGAATCGTATCTGGCAGTTCACCACCCTGTTGTATCCATTGAAGAAGTATGATTTCTTCGCGGTCTGAAAGCCCCGGCCCCACAGGGGGCATTGCATCGTCATGCAAACGATCGAGTGACACTCTGCGAAGCAGCTCACTCTCACGGGGCTTATTAGAGTTTATTGCCGGTCCTGAATAACCACCAGACAGGAATTCATTTCGATCATCAAAACGCAGGCCGCCCTCTTGCACGTCCGGGCCATGGCATTCGAAACAATGTCGTTGAAGGACAGGCAGAACATTCTTCGTAAAGTCAACATGCTCAGCCCCCTGGGAAACTGAAAATGCAAGCAAGAACGGAATAGACAATTGAGTGGCTTTATGCATGCTTCCACTAAAAATTGATTCTATGGGACCGGCCTTAAGCGACGGCAATTACGGCCTGTTCACTCTAAAACATTACCTGTCAATGTTGCCATACCTTTGATAGTTACACGTCCTACACCCTCTTCGTGGACAAAAAATACCTGATTAGTAAAAACCAAGGGCATTTTTGTACATTTGCGCCCATACTTCTTTGTAAAAGAAATCGTGCAATTGTGCATTAAGATAAATTGATGGTGGGCACGCACTTTCTAATTTTTTCTTTTTCTTCGGAACGTACGGCATGATCTCTTCCCAAAGCACGTCGCTCGATGCTCTCAAGGCACTTCGAAGGCTTCTTATACTTTTTATTCTGACAAATATCTGTTGTAAAAATGCTGGGTGGGCTGTCGAGAAGAATACTGAAGAACGACCAAACATTTTATTTCTGTTCGCTGATGATTGGGGCCGACATGCCTCGGTTCTTGCAAAAATTGATGGAGCCGGTGGCATCAACGATGTCGTCCAAACACCAAATTTCGACAAGGTTGCTAGTCGCGGTGTGATTTTTCGTAATGCACACGTGAGTGCACCATCGTGCACTCCTTGTCGTAGCGCAGTACTTACCGGTAGACATTTTTGGCAAACAGGAACTGGCTCAATATTGCGAGGTGCTGTCTATGACAGTTCGATCCCGAGTTTTCCGCCAATCCTTCGAGAGCAAGGCTACTGCGTCGGCTACTCCCATAAAGTTTGGAGTCCCGGTACTCCGGCAAATTCACCATTCACACAAGATGAAAGCTTTAACAAAAACGGCGGTCGGATAAATCAATTCTCTCAAACCGTAACAAAGCTCATCACTAAGGGAACACCTCGCGAGACGGCGAAGCGCACAATTCTCGACGAAGTCAGAGGCAACTTCCGTGACATGATCAATAGCTGTAAGGACAACGCTCCTTTTTGTTACTGGTTCGGGCCTACCAATGTGCATCGAAAATGGATTAAGGGAAGTGGCAAAGATCTTTGGGGAATCGATCCCGATTCTCTTCAAGGAAAGATGCCTGCTTTTCTGCCTGATGTTCCGGAAGTACGACAAGATCTTGCAGATTATTTCGGTGAAATAGCTGCCTGGGATGCGGCTGTTGGTGTTGTGCTTGATGAACTCGAGAAAGCCAACCTCTCTGACAACACACTTATTGTTATTAGTGGAGACCACGGAGCACCTGGTTTTCCTCATGGAAAATGCAACTTGTATAGTTTTGGTACCGGCGTATGTCTTTCTGTAACCGGGCCGGGTGTTGTTGGTGGGCGTGTTGTTGACGACATGGTGAGCCTCATTGACCTTGCCCCCACATTTCTTGAGACAGCACATATCAAGCCACCGAAATCAATGACTGGCCGGTCACTATGGCCACTTCTTCACTCGAAAGAATCGGGTTTTATTGACCCGACACGAGACTGCGTATTTACAGGCCGTGAACGACACGTCGAAAGTGCACGATCTGACTTTACACCATATCCTCAGCGAGCAATCCGTACTCACAATCATGTTTTAATTATGAACTTTCGCCCCGACCGGTGGCCCCTTGGGGACCCGTATCGCCTTGAAGAAGGGCCAGAGCCAACACAACAGGAACTCGAATCAAATACACGAGTAACGTTGCCCGATGAAGATGCTGGCCCAACCAAAGCATGGCTTGTTCAATCTCGTAAGGAGGACTCGTGGAAGAGCCTCTACAACAAAGTATACGGAAAGCGAATGTCCATCGAGCTATTCGACCTGAATCAGGATCCAAATGAAATGCACAACCTTGCTGGTGAACGAACATATGCTGAAGTTGAAAAAAAGCTCACGGACAGGCTTCTGAGTGAATTATCAAAGACGGGAGATCCAAGGCTCATGAATGATGGTGAGTTCTATGAGACACCTCCTATGGCAGGTCCTGTAAAAGAAAAATCTCCCGGTTGGAAAAATCAAAAAAGAAAGCCATGAAATTATGAAAAATATTATGACGTATTGTGTCTTGGCTATCGCTAGCTCATCTGTGTATGCAGCTGATAAGCCAAATATCCTATTCATAGCCATTGATGATCAAAATGATTGGATTGGTCATCTCGATGGACATCCTCTTGCTAAAACACCACATATTGATGCTCTTGCCAAACGGGGGACGACATTTACAAACGCACACTGCCAAGCACCACTGTGCAATCCTTCCCGAACAAGTCTCATGCTTGGATTACGCCCAACGACAACGGGTATTTATGGACTGAGCCCATGGTTTCGCACAGTCCCCGAATGGTCTAATCGTGTCACGCTACCACAACACTTTGCGAATCAGGGATACTACACCGCATCAACTGGAAAGATTTATCATGGTTTCAGACGAAACGCCAAAAAACAACCACGGAAAGGGCAAGCGGGGCAGCCCATTCAGACCGAATTTGAAGTAACTGGTAAATTTGGTGGTGTCGGAACAAAACCACCAAAAAAACTGATTCCCGAGACCCCCATGGGAAATCACCCACTTATGGATTGGGGCGTGTGGCCGCTGGATAATGACGACACGCAAAAGGGAGATTATCAAGTCGC
>Ga0233432_10004399_pt1 | contig 12523 bp, 11 predicted proteins | sample SI_122_August201_6_FD_179870 | JGI IMG/M metagenome (GOLD analysis project Ga0233432, IMG submission 179870) | Seawater microbial communities from Saanich Inlet, British Columbia, Canada - SI_122_August2016_10_MG | ecosystem: Environmental > Aquatic > Marine > Inlet | place: Canada: British...
TACTAATATAAATACGCCTGGGATGCTCCAAAACTCTATGTTATAATAACCATCAAGATGACTAAATTGATAGGTATTGTGAAGCCAATTGAAGACTTCCGCACCTTTGCCTGTATGTAAGAAGCGATCAAAAAAAGAAGCCTCTATAAAACTCATAATCCGTGAATGAAATACAAAAGATAGGCCCGTAGCAAGTGCGCTCAAGGAAATAAGGATGCATGAAGTTAGCCAAAATTTCATTTGTCGTTTGTGTATTGCAATTTTTCTTTTTACATTCAATTCACGTGCATGAATAGTATCTTTATCATCAGCAGATTTTGCAGGATTTCCTATTCCCAAATGATGACGTATCTCAGAAAGAGTATCTTCTATCTTTGTGGCAATTTTTTTTCGTGCATTAAAAAAATGAACGACTTTATGTTGGAGGTCGTTAAAATTCTTCAGAGCTTTTGCACTGTCAGCTTTGAGTTCTACTTTATTCAAACGAATGAGCATGGATGAACATTCAGATTCAAAAACCTCAATTTCATCACCATCAAATTTTGTAGGGATATGTTTAGCTTCTTTTTCAATCACACTCACTTGGTGTTGCACTTTTTCCATTTCATCATGCATCATTTTTAAATCATTTGTTTTGGCAATAACCAAATTATCATATTGATCTTTTTCTTTACTATATTGTAGCTCTAAACTGGCATTGTAGTCCAAACTATTGCGTTCATTGTCGAGCTCGGTTGTTTGTACATTAAGTTCTTTCAACTTTTCAGTTACTTTTTCGGCTTCAACAATAGACAATTCATTCACTTTTTTTATTGGATTTAACCCAGACATAAGAGCAATATGCTCTGATGTTTTTCCTTTAACTGATTCAGAAAGAACACTGTGATCAATCAAATAGGTATGTAATAATTGTTGTGGCGAATAATCAAATAAATCTATAAATGCTTGCGATAATTCCTGATTACCTTGAGCCTTATCCTCGCCATCTACTACTAATTTTGAAAAAGTAGAGCCATCACGATCAACTTGTCTAATAATCTCTACTTTCTTGTGATTGTGTAATAGAGTGGCAGATACTCGCATTTGACCACATTCCCAATTGATTAAGTCCTCAACCTTATCTCCGCTCGAATTATTACCTGAGAGTATATAGTAAATCAAATGTCTAACGGTAGTTTTACCTGATTCATTAGCACCAGAGATACAAACAAGTCCACTACTGGGAATGTTGAGTAACTTAACCTCACGAAACCTCATGAAGTTTTCAGCCGTTATTTCTTTAAATATCACTTCTTAACACCCCTTTAAGTTTGAAAGAAGTTCAGACCCTTTTGCTTTTGCCTCATTGTAGAGTTTTATTTGATCGTCATCTAGCGTTAACTTTAAACCTTCGATGCGTTGATTAGAAAAGTTTATAAACTCTACTTCTGATTTATCTACGATTTTATTTTCAATATAAAAACTCATTTTAAATCCCTATCATTAAAAAAAATTTTGAAAGCATCTTGAAATGTTGTTACATAAATTATTTGAATATGTTCAATTTCGTGTTTTGGTATTTCCAGTATTTCTTGTTTATTTTGTTTTGGCAGTACCACACCACTAAAACCCTCTTGCTCAGCTGCTAACACTTTTTCTTTTAGACCTCCAATAGGCAACACTTTTCCATGTAAACTTATTTCACCTGTTACTGCCCAAAATGGTTTTGGAGTTATTTTTTTGATAGCAGAATACAACAATAACGTTAAACCAAGTCCCGCGGATGGCCCCTCCTTAGATACAGCACCAGCAGGCATGTGAATATGAAAATCATTTTTTGCAAAATCATCTTTAGTCAGTTTGAAATTAGCCATATTATTCTTAATAAAAGAAAATGCTGCATGGGCTGATTCTTTCATTACTTCACCCATTTTTCCCGTAAGTAAAAGTTTACCAGAGCCAGGAGATAAGCTGCATTCCATTTTTAAAATTGTACCACCGTGCATTGTCCAAGCTAAACCAGCCATAACGCCTGGGGCCCATGTGCTCTTAACCCATTTGGGTCGTTTAATTTCTGTATTCCCCAAGGTCTTTTTTAATAAGGGCATGGTGACTTTCCAAGATTTACTTGCTTTCTTTTTCCTGAGATGATTTAAAGCGAGTTGTTGAATCAGAGTGTTGATTTTCCTATCGAGTTCTCTAACTCCTGATTCACGAGTATAACTCAAGATTATTTTACGTAGAATATCTTGACTGATATCAACGTTATATGTTCCTAAATTTTGTTTTTTTAAATTCTTTTGAATTAAATACTCTGAAGCAATATGTGCTTTTTCATCAATCGTATAACTGTTAAAATCAATAATTTCTAAGCGGTCTCTTAGTGCAAAGGGGATACTGTTTTCATTATTGGCTGTTAATATCCAAAATACTTTTGATAAATCATATTCAACTTCTAAATAGTGGTCACTGAAGTTTTTGTTTTCTTCAATGTCGAGTACTTCTAATAGAGCATCTGCTGGATTACCTTTGTGATCTTCAGAAAGTTTATCTACTTCATCTAATAAAAATACGGGGTTGGAAACTCCAGCTTTTTTAATGCCTTGCATAATTCTACCTGGCATTGAACCTACATAAGTTCGCCTGTGTCCACGAATCTCGCTTTCATCACGAACCCCTCCAAGAGATTTCTTTATAAAAGGCAATTCAAGAGCACTCGCTATTGCTCGGGCAAAACTCGTTTTACCTACCCCCGGTGGTCCAACTAAACAAATGATACTCCCCTGGGGTTTTTTAGATAAATGGTGAACTGCTAAATATCGCAAAACGCGATCCTTAACTTTTTGTAACCCAAAATGACTATCATTCAAACTTTTTTCAACGACCTTCCAATCCGCTTGTGTTTCAGCATAACTATCCCATGGCAATGCGATAACTGTTTCAATATAGTCATACAAGGTTGCCGAGTGTGGTGAATGGATGCCTGAACGACACAATTTTGTAAATTCTTTATCGATACTTTCTTTTATGCTCAAAGGAATAACTGCTTTAGTTATTAACTCAGAGAGCTCTTTATATTCAGAGGGAACTGAAGGTTTGTTTTTGTCACCTAACTCACCTTCTATCACTTTTTTTTCTTCTTGTAAGAAAGCGTGTCTTTCGATGCGATTTATTTTTGCACTGGTTTTTTCTCTTATTTGCTGGCGTATTTTAAGAGTTGCTAACATTTTACTCAAGACTTCTATTAATTGAAATACACGTCTTTTAACTCCCCAGCCATCGATAAACAATAATCGATCTTCGTGTTTAAAATCAAGTTTGCGAGCTACGTCACTAATATAATTATCAAACACATCAATTTCGAAATTTCCATTTAAATTGTGAGTATCTTTGTGTTTACTTATATCCCCGATGATTTGTTGGATTTCTTCTTGCCATGCATTTAATTCTTGAGTTTTAATATTAGGTTTTCTTTTAATCTCGACTATTGTTCCCTTAGAGATACCAGCCCGTTTAGAAATATCTGTTAACTCGACTCGTTTTGAAAATTTCAGTTTGAATTTAAATTTCCCTTTTTCTTTTTGGTTTATTTCTGATATGGTTGCCAATACTCCAAACAAGCCTAAATCATTTTTGCTTTTTAATTGTGTTTTGCAAGTTGTGAAAATAATTTGATCCGTTTGATGTGCATTTTGAACTATTTTTATTAGATTTTTGTTCCCAAGATTAAAAGCAATGGTATCTCCTGGTAAGCCTACGACTTGATTGAGTGGAAGAATCGAATAACTCTTGATTTTTGACTTTGCTTGTTTTGAAACTTTTACTTTAGTTGAACTTGTTTGCGGTTTTTGGTTCACTTTTTATTTTTTCCCGCTGAAAAGTTTTAAAAGTTTTGTATGTTCGATAACAGGAAAATTAATCATAAAGGTTGTACCTTCTCCGTATTTACTTTTAACGCTAATATCTCCTCTATGAAGTTCGACAAGTTGTTTAACAATAGTCAAACCTAAGCCTGTACTTTTTTCTCCTTCAGTTGAACGTGTACTCGTCATTTGGAATTTATTGAAAATCCCATCTAACTCATCTGTTGGAATGCCTTGTCCGCTATCTTTAATTTCCAAATAAATTCTTTTTTCTCTATGTTCAATATTCAACTCTATAGAACCATTTCTAGGAGTGAACTTAACAGCATTGCTCAATAAATTATTAATGATTTGCATTCCTTTTTGTAAGTCGAGTTTTACTCTTAATTCTCCTTTACCGATATTAATTTGATGTGCAATTTCTTTTTGTTCAAGAGTGCCTTTGATATTGTTTAATGCTTCATCACATAAGTCACTTAATAAAACGGGCTCTAAGTGAAACTGTGCTTTGCCAGATTCATTTTTACTAACTTCAAGTAAATCATCAATTAGGTCAAGCATGTGATTGCCTGCGCGATCCATGCGTTGCATAATATTTTTTATTTCTGAAGCTTTCATGCTTTTCCACTCGGAATCTAAAATATTGATATAGCTCAAAATACTTCCCGTCGGACTTTTTAAATCATGAGCACAAGTTGAAATGAGTTCACTTTTAAATTTTCTTAGCTGGTCTAATTCTTTTTTAACACTGTGGAGATCTTTATAAGTTTTGTTCAATTCGAATTGAAGGTTATCGTGCTGATCATTCATCGCGCTAACTTCGTCTTTTATCTTTTTGATAATATTAACATCACCCTTTCCATCGAAATGGCGAGTTAAGTCATTTAAGTATTCGTTAATTTTAGAAACGCTTTCAGACATGCGTGTATACTATAAAACTGAAACCAGCTATAAAACAGTATATTCCCCAGTATTTGAATGCATTAGATTTTACGATTTTTAGTAATATTTTAACTGAAAACCAACCTGCGATCACTGCAATCAATGCACTTAATAATACAAAACCTGGATTTGAAAATTCACTCATTTTGCGAGCTTCTAACAAAACGGCACCAGAAATTACAGGTAAACTGGCGATAAGGGAGTATTCAACCGCATTTGAACTTTTCATACCCAATAATTTTGAAGCACCTATAGTTAACCCTGACCTAGATAATCCAGGTAAAACGGCAATCCCCTGCACAATTCCAATAATAAATGCTTGAATAGGGTTGGGGACTTCGAATTCAGTAGAACTCTCATCGGGTTTTTTCGTAAAAGCTTTAGCAATAAAAAATAGATAAATGCCATTAATCATTAATAAATAAGCACTTAAAGAGGCATTTTCAAAAACACCTTCACAAAATTTTTTAATTCCCAACCCGATAATACCAGTTGGAATACATGTGATGAAAATAGCTAAGAGATAATCCTTTTTGAAGGGTGAAAATAATGAAATTATTTTTTTGCGATAAAAAATGAAAACAACTAATAAAGTTGCTGCATGTAAAGCAATATTTAACGTTAATGGAGCCTCATCAATATTAAAAAAATACTGACCTAAACTCAAATGCCCCGAGCTGCTAATCGGCAAAAATTCAGCTACGCCCTGTAAAAGCCCTAAAAAAATTGTTTCGAAGACTTCCATTTAATAATAATATTAGATTAAGCTTTATATCCAGAGGGATTATTTTTTTGCCAGCGCCAGACATCTTCACACATGATCTCTATATTGCGTTCGGCAACCCACCCTAACTCTTTTTTTGCTAAAGAAGCATCTGCATAACATTTTCCGGCATCACCTTCTCTACGAGGGACTACTTTATATGGAATTTTAATATTTGAAGCTTTTTCAAAGGCTTTGATTATATCTAGAACTGAACAGCCCTTGCCTGTACCTAAATTGTAAATCACTAAACCCGGATTTGTTTTTAATTTATCTAAGGCTTTGAGATGACCTAACGCAAGATCCACCACGTGAATGTAATCTCTTACTCCTGTCCCATCGTGTGTATCGTAATCATCGCCATAAATTGAGAGTTCTTTGAGTTTCCCCACGGCAACTTGAGAAATATAGGGTAAAAGATTATTTGGGATTCCATTAGGATCTTCCCCTATTTTTCCGCTTTCGTGAGCACCAATCGGGTTAAAATAGCGTAAAAGTGCAATATTCCAATCTGATTCAGCTTTAGCTAAATCGCGCATCATGATTTCGATCATTAATTTAGTTTGCCCGTAGGGATTGGTTGCAGATAATGGCGAATCTTCAGTTATTGGCATTACTTCAGGAGAACCATAAACTGTCGCAGATGAACTAAAAACCAAATTAAAAACACGATGCTTTTTCATTATGTTTAGTAAAACCAAAGTGCCTGTGATATTATTGTGATAATAATGCAATGGAATACTATTTGATTCACCAACAGCTTTTAAACCAGCAAAATGAATGACTGCATCTATTGAATGTTTAGAAAAAATTGTATCGATTGCTTCAGAGTTAATTAAATCTTCTTTATAGAAGGTTATTTTTTTTCCTGTAATTTCTTGAACCCTGTTTAGGGATTCTTCTGAACTATTATCGAGATTATCGATTACGATCACTTCGTTCCCGATTTTGAGGAGTTCTAGACAGGCATGTGAACCTATAAAACCAGCGCCACCAGTTACTAAAATGCAGTCTGCCATCAAACTATTCCAATATTCAAAAAATATGGATTAATTTTCATGTGAAACCTTGCCTGTCTAGTCACAGAAGTTAATATTCTATCAAATAAAAACTTGCTTAAATATGAAATTAACCGACTTAGTAGGAAACACGCCCCTTATTGAATTATCCAATATTTGTAAAAAACCAGGGGTAAAATTATTAGCCAAATTAGAAGGTAATAATCCGGGTGGTAGCGTTAAAGATCGTGCTGCTTTATCCATGATTTCTAAAGCAAAAGAACGTGGAGATCTACCTCCTGGAACTAAATTAATTGAACCTACGAGTGGAAATACTGGAATAGCTCTGGCAATGATTGCTAGTTTAATGGGTTATGAAATTGAGTTAGTCATGCCAGAGAATGCTTCACTAGAACGTATTTTGAACATGGAAGCCTTTGGAGCGACAGTCACTTTAACATCTAAAGAAAAATCGATGGAAGGCGCAATCGATTACGCTAGGGCTAAGGTAGCAAAAGGTGGTTATGTTATGCTTGATCAATTTTCGAACCCTGACAATTGGGGTGCTCACTACGAAAGCACTGGCCCCGAAATTTTCAAAGATACCAATGGTGAAGTCACTCACTTTGTGTCGGCAATGGGAACCACAGGTACTATTATGGGGGTATCTCATTATTTAAAAGAACAAAATAAAGATATTCAAATTATTGGAGCACAACCCACCGATTGTTCGAGTATCCCAGGCATACGGCGTTGGCCTAAAGAATATTTACCCAAAATTTTTAATCCGGATTGGGTAGATACAACTGTCGATGTTTCAGAAACAGAAGCGGTTATAATGACACAACGCCTTTCTGTAGAAGAAGGAGTGTTCTGTGGAATGAGTTCAGGTGGTGCTGTTTGTGCTGCTATGAAATACATGGAAAAAATAGAAAGTGGAACTGTTGTCGTTATCATATGCGATCGAGGTGACCGCTACTTATCAACAAATTTATTTAAAAGGAAGGTCTAATGTCTTACGATTTAAGCAAAATAGAAGATGAAGTTAAAGCGGGAACAGCAAAGTTACTCGACGTCAGAGAACAAGAAGAATGGGATGCGGGTCATTTGAAAAATGCTGAGCTTCTTCAACTTAGCCTAATCACTGAAGGTGAGATACCTGAATCACTCGATAAGTCGATCAGAATATATCTTCACTGCCGCAGTGGACAACGCGTTCACATGGCCGCACCTTTACTCCAACAAGAAGGTTTTGGCGAAGTGATTCCACTATCAGAAGGCTTCGAGTCTTTACTTGGAGAAGGATTCGAGGAAGCTTAATGACGATAATATCTTTAAAAAGAGTCAGTGGCTATAAGTTCGAAGCACAAAACTCATTAGATAAAACCATGGTCCTGGATGGACCTGCAAAAATTGGTGGCACTGACGATGGTTTTCGTCCCATGGAAATGCTACTCGTTGGATTAGCAGGATGCAGTAGCTTTGACGTTTTACACACCCTCGAAAAAGGAAGACAAGAAGTTGAAGACCTCGATATACGAGTCGAGGCCGATCGTGCTGATGCCATCCCTGCAGTCTTTACAAAAATCCATGTTCATTTCAGTGCGAGTGGGAAAGTTACTGAAAAAAGGCTCGAGCAAGCTGTCGCACTATCAATTGAAAAGTACTGTTCCGTAGCTGCCATGCTTTGCAAAACAGCTGAAATCACTCACAGCATAGAAATTCGATAATGGAAAACTGGCAAAGAGAATTTATTCAATTCATTTTCAAAAATGAAGCCTTACGTTTTGGTGAGTTCAAAACAAAAAGTATGCGTTTAAGTCCATACTTTTTTAATGCAGGTGGTCTTAATACAGGTGCAGCAACTCTGGAACTTGGAAAGTACTACGCCAAAGCGATCACTCATTTTATGGGAAAGAAGCAAGATATTATCTATGGTCCAGCGTACAAAGGTATTCCTCTCTCCGTAATGGCTTCGATGCAATTGCAAGCTATAGAAAATGTTGAAAGTGCTTATTGTTTTAATCGGAAAGAAAGTAAAGATCACGGCGAAAAAGGCCTTCTTGTAGGAAAGCAGCCAACGGCAGGTTCAGACATAGTTATCATTGATGATGTGATAACAGCAGGAACTTCTATCAGAGAGACCCTCGACCTGCTTACACCTATTGCAGGTATTAACATTAAAGGTGTTATTGTTGCAGTCGACAGGCAAGAAAAAGGTATCGAAAAGCCTATTAGTGCCCTTCAAGAAATCAAAGAGGACTTTGGTATTGATGTATATTCGATCATAACCATGGAGCAAATTATCGAAATGCTAAGCGAAGGAGAATTCTCCCAAGTCGATGCATCGATTCTTAAAAAAATGAATGAGTATCGCAGTCAGTATGGAGTTTAGTCTGAAAAATATTATAACATAAATAAGACTATTTTATCTAACCCAGTGAAAAAAAATAAAAATTTCAAATTAACGGTTTGTCCAATTTAAAAGGAAAGTTGTCCAAGCTTCTCGTAATTTTTTCATATCTCCCATTTGAGCATTGATATGTGCTTTATGGAAAGCTGCACCAGCAAGAGGAAGCCTCCGATCTTCTTTTGACCGATTGATAAGTAAAGGGTCAGAATCTAAAGGTGAAATTTTTAATATTTTATCGATAAGACTGGATAACCTCTTGCTGGTAAAGGGGGGTGGGATGCCGTCAGTCCAAATGCGTAAAGATTTTGGCGACATGTATTCTATAAGAGGTCTATCATCTGTATTGATTGGATATTCTTTAAATAAAACACGTGCTTCAGATAAATTACCACAGTAGTATACTAGAGCAGTCTGTTCATTCATAATAATCTGTATATTAGAAATATCGTATACAGTCTTGCCCGAAACACAGTTCCGTTTATCTGCCGTAGAATTGAGTAAAGTTTTATGCAATGGAGTCGTATCTCGGTGACCAACCAAAGCGATTATTTCACCATTAGGCTGAAAATTATTTCTCCACATAGTTACCATGGGAAAAGCTTTGAGCATTGTTTTGGCTATAATGCCAAGTTCATTTTTTGTTATTTGATAAAGAGGTAACCACTGAACAAAGACTCCTCCTTGATTGAGCCGCTCTTTTGAAGCCATAAAGTGTTCATAACTGTATAGACTACCTGCTCCTGAACGGTAAGGTAAGAATAGGTCAGCATTAATCATATCATATTTTTCTTCAGTAATCATTAAATGCTGACGACCATCTTCAACGAGAACTTTAGCTCTAGGATCTGTAAATAATCCGAAAGTAAAATCCCTTTCCTGAAAATTACTCATATGTTTTTGAGCAGCTTGTACCACATTGGGGCTGAGTTCACAAACCACAACTTTCTTAAGGCCAAAAGCCTTGTTTAGCGAAGAACCCGCTGTTGATCCAGTTCCCATACCAAGATAAAAAATAGTTTCTGTTTTGGGAAAAGCTAACAATGGTATTCTAGTCTGAAAAACTTGTTGCAATAACCCAGAAGTAGACCCCAAACTATAATTTGAATTAATTCGTAGCTTACGATGACCATCATGCGTATCGACAACGGCTACGGTTGTATCGCTGGCTTCCCATATTTCTACTATTTTTTCATTTGCTCTAGATGGATATGCTCCTATTAATGGTAAATCTACAGGGCTGAATTTTGTGAACAATAAAATGAGACTTAGAGCAGGAATGGCTTTAAAGAAATACCCCTTTTTATTCCAGATAAAACTCATCAATAGACTTATTAAAAGATAAAGTGCAGATATGAATTGTAAGGTTTGCCACATACCAAACTTTTCAAGAAAAACAAAACCGCATGCGAGAGAACCTATGATAGCACCAAAAGTATTGATCGCTGATAACTTACCCAGACTCATGCCAGGATGTTTAAGAAAAGATTCCTCAATTCTCATTAAAAAAGGAAAAACCGTTCCAAGAATTGCAGCTACTAACCCTATTGATATAAAACCATGTTTAAACAGAGTTGTCATAAATTCATAAAATGTTCCTGCCGTGGACATTGTCGATAAGCCATCTGTAACATACATGAAAAGAAACGGACAAAACATTACCGCAATACCACTGAGGAGCATTAGGACGGTTAATATTATCATTGATTTCTCAGTTTTTTTTGCTAAGATCGAACTTATCATAGAGCCAATTCCCAGAGAAATTAAAACGACAACAAGCACGACAGATAAACTATAAACAGAGTTTTCGTGAACCTGAGCAAACATTCTCGTCCAAATAACTTCAAGGGCTAGCACACTAAAACCGGATACAAAACAAATAATGAGGAGTGTGAGTTTTTCTATTTTGAGCAGAGAATTGGGTTTGTGGTTTTTGGGATTTTGACTAGATTTATTTGTTTCATTATGTAATATATTGTTATTCATTTCCTTTTCCACCGAAGAGGTTTTAAAGCTAACTCCACGCGAAAGGTAAAATGAAATAATTGCAACGGATAGCGATAAAAATATTGCACCAATACAAGTGTTTTGAAAACCAAATAAAGGCACTAAATAAAAAGCAGTAAAAAAAGCACCGCAGGCTGCTCCGATAGTATTAAAAGAAAAAAGCAAAGCCGACACTCTTCCAAATAAATTACGATTAGATACAAGAAATTGACCGATCACAGGCACTGTACCTCCCATACAAAATGCTGGGGGAAAAACCAACATAAGAGATAACAGTATTTTAAATAGAAATAATAATGAAGAGGAGTCAACTGACTGATATAAAGAAGGATATAGTGAATAAAATAAATTATGAATAGCAAAATAAAGCAAGGCTGTCATTGCGACAGCTCCCTCAAGATAAGCATACGTCCGCAACGGATTTTTAGATTTAATAGATCGTTTGCCTAATACCCAACTACCGATGGTCAATCCTGTGAAAAAAGCACCTAATGTGATTGCTGCAGCTTGGGAAGTATTACCAAACAATAGACCAATTTGGCGCATCCATAAAATTTGATAAACAAGACTGGCAAAGCCAGAAATGAAAACCATGGTATAAGTAACTAATAGAATTCGTTTACTTATATTGTGTTTATTAATAAAATTTTCAGACAAAGGTTACCACTTTCAAAACAGTTAAACAATATATGAAAAACAAAAACCTTACAACAAACCTTTGCTTTGTAGATTGATCTTGTGATTAAATTAGTTTAGCTATCTCTCTTCATTCCAATCTGGGTTGTCATATTTCTTATCTGAAAGTTCTTCAGCTTGAACGATTTGTTGAGACTGAATTTTAAATTCTTTAATATTTTCAAATTGATTACAAAGTGCACTGATAAAATCATCTTGGGTAAAAGATAATTTTTCACGTTTAAAAGTGGTGATAAAATCTGCATGCGTTCTGTGACTACGGTAATCAGGTCGTTTGTTTGGTTCACGAAGTAATTCTGAACATAAATTAAAATCTAAGTCCCATAATAAAGTTAAATGGTGTAAAAGTCCATGACGTTTTCTGGATTGTGCAGTACCAGAAATTTTCTTCTCACCTATAACTAAATCACTAGTTCCATTTATGGTAACTTTTATTTCACAACAAGCTTCAATTGCCTGAATGACCCATTTTAAAATTAAACAATAGGACTCTTTGATATTCTCTAAACCTGCTAAGTATGTGTAAGGTAAAAAAAAAGAAATATTAAGATTTCCCTTTCCATGAATAACCGTTCCACCGCCACTCGTTCTTCGTATAACGGGAATACTTTTTTCTTTTGCCAATTTCAAATGCACCTGTTTGTTGATCTCTTCTGCTCTTCCAATCACAATACAATCCTCTGCATTATCCCAAATACGTATTAAGGGTTCTGTATTTTCATTGTTAATAAACGGAGATAAAAGAACTTCTTCTAGAGCTAAATTGACCGAAGGTTTTACGTGGCTATATCTTAGTAGATGCATGATTATTCGATAAAATTAAGTCCGAGGTTTTTACAAATTTCCAAATCATCACCTGACAACT
>Ga0233432_10004402_pt1 | contig 12521 bp, 11 predicted proteins | sample SI_122_August201_6_FD_179870 | JGI IMG/M metagenome (GOLD analysis project Ga0233432, IMG submission 179870) | Seawater microbial communities from Saanich Inlet, British Columbia, Canada - SI_122_August2016_10_MG | ecosystem: Environmental > Aquatic > Marine > Inlet | place: Canada: British...
TGGTTTCCTATGGTCACGCCCTTGATGGCGACGATCGCAAGATTGGACATTTGCGCAGTTCTGCGGATGTCGCGGACGATATGCCTGAATTACGCCGTCGATTAGAGAAGGACGGGTATTTGTATATGAAGGGTTATTTAGATCGCGATAAAGTGCTTGAGGCGAGGAGCAGTATTTTGTCGGAGTTAACTGAAATGGATGTTCTCGATCCGGATTTCCCGGTTGAAGACGCAATATGCAAAGAAGACGCGGCTACCTTGCAGTTCGTGCCTGATATCGCCGCTCGCAGCGCGTCGGTTCAGTCGCTTCTTTATTCGGGTCGTCTCGCGAATTTCTATCGTCGGCTTTACGATGAACCGACTCGCCATTACGATTTTACATGGTTGCGAGCGATGGGACCTGGGAAAGGTACGAATCCGCATGCGGATTTGCCTTACATGGGACGGGGAACCGATCGACATATGACGTGCTGGCTTCCGTACGGAGATATACCTTTCGATCTCGGTGGACTGATGATCTTGGAGGGCTCGCACAAGCGGATGGATCTGTTGAAAAATTACGTTTATCGCGATGTCGACAGCTATTGCGAAAACAAACCTGAACAAAAGAAGCGAGCCGATGAAGGTGGTTGGACGTTTACCGGAACCTTGTCGCATAACCCACCGGTCGTGCGTAACAAATTTGGCGGACGTTGGCTAACGACTGAATTCGAGGCTGGAGACTTTCTGACTTTCGGTATGTTCTTGGTCCATGCGGCGGTCGACAATTGTTCGGGCAATCAATTCCGGATTTCCAGCGACAGTCGCTATCAACGGGCTAGCGAGCCGATCGACGAGCGTTGGATTGGCGAAATCCCCCCTGGGCATTCCAAAGCGGCTAAGAATGGAAGAGTCTGCTAGGTTTGGATACAATTTGTTCTACTAAATATATGACACATTCACTTACCGCTGACGCTCAACCGCGTTCCGTTACTGGCCGTATGGTCGCTGTTAAAGAAATGGCGCAGCTCCAACGGATGCTGTTCGAGATTGAACGCGAATTCGTTCGAACAGCTACAACCCTCGTTTATCGAGTGGGTGATGTCGAATTGAAGTATCTGATTTGCCAGCACGTTTGGGAATCCGCGGGGCACGCGCGGTTTCTTCGCGAACGCGGACGAGAGCTGAGCGGTTTCGGAAAAGACGAATGCGTAAGGGAGTCGTATAGCGCGATTTTCGAGGAAGCTGTTCGAGCGGAAGACTCGCTAGTCGCTCTTGTGGGTTTTTATCGGGTTTTGAAACCCGCACTGTTGGCAGCGTATCGCCATTATCTGGAAACGACTCATCACTTGGCAGATTGGCCCTCTCGGAAATTAGTGGAGGAATTCATCCTTGACGAGGAACGTCACGCGGATGAGGTCGCGCAATACCTTCAGGGCGTCGGGGGCGATGAATGGACGCAGCATCTTTCGATTGCTCTAAGCGCTATTGGAGGATGGCTGGGAGAGCGGGAATCGATTGCCGCGCCGAGTGATTTCGAGTGGATTAGTCGCACCGTCCCTTATCGCCATTTGGATACATGCAATCGTGGGGATTCCCCAATTGCGTCAACTGCGTATGGGTATGATCCCGAACAATTTCCAATTGTCCGTAGTTGGTTGGAGGATCCGGAGACCGATGCCCGCGTATTGCGTGTGATGGTGTATGTTTGGCTAATGATGGAGTTGGATGCGGTTGATTATCTAGCGACCGTTTTTTATGAAACCCCTGTGGCTCCGTTTGATATGCATTACGATCTGGCCCGTCACTTGTGGGACGAGTCACGGCACAGCGCATTCGGTTATCGTCAATTGCCTAAGCTTGGAGTTGATCTAACTCGGCTCGAGCACTCTCTCGACCTCTATAATATTCTCGTGCAAATGTCTCCACCGGAGCGATACGCGATGATGACGATGGAATTTGAGGCAGGAAGTTTCGGGACGAAAGCCCAGATAATGGATAAAATTAGGGAGCTCAATGATTTTGAAGCGGACACGCTCTTAGCTTTTGATAGAAATGACGAGCAACAGCATGTTCGTTATGGTCACCGTTGGCTACCAGAGATCATGCGACTTTTTAATGTAGAAGGATCGGTTGATGCGTTTGTTGCAAATACTAAGGTTCGATTTGAAGAGTGTTCGAAAACCTATGGAGGGCAAACACCACATAGCTTGAGCGCGGAAGAGCGCTTGACGGGCAATAAAATCTTGGCGCTTGTGGGAATCAAGTAGAGCTTTGCCTACATCGAGAATGCGAATTTTGGATTTATTTGGTACGGGTAAATACATCGAAACTTGTTTCGTTGCTGATTTTGGTAGCGGTCGATCTCCGAGCGGCTACTGAACGACGAAGTCGTTTAGCTATCTTTAGAATAATGACCCCTCGGAGATCGGTAGCTACCTTTTTAATAAAAAATCATTCACTCTCGTGTTCACTGCCCCGGCTCTTCGATTTAATCTCCGCTAATGTTTATTGATTCTTCTTCCGCTTCTTCTGCGAGCCCTAAATCGGGCCGCTATGGAGATCTTCGTCCACCTCAGATTGATGCGATTCGCGAAAAGACACCGATTGCTTTCGTACCGTGGGGGGCATTGGAATGGCATTGTTTGCACGCGCCGATCGGTTTGGATTCGACTAAGGCCGAAGGCATTTGTTTGGCGATTGCAGAGGAAACCGGTGGAGTCGTGCTTCCAGCGATTCCCTTGGGCGTGAATACTATAAAACCTTTCAAGGGGTTTGCCCATTCGATCGATACGTCGGCGGATTTGGCGGCTCGTGTTGCGGAGGAAATTTGTATCCAGTTAGCGGATGAGAGTTTTAAGGTGGTGATTCTGTTTACGGGGCACTACCCGCCGGAACAGATCGATGCATTGGAGGAGGGAGCTAGGCGTGCTCGGAAAATGGCGAAAGGTACCCGATTCCTGGTATGGGCGGATAATCAATTTCTCGGCGACCAGTATGTCGGCGACCACGCTGGGGCAACGGAAACTTCGTTTCAGATGTTTTTCGACCCGAAGAGTATTGTTCTCGATTCGCTTCCGGATAGGCCGCTGACCTTGGATGGAGATGGAGTTATGGGCGATGATCCGCGTGAGGCTTCGGTTGAACGAGGAGAGCTCCAATTGAAGGTGGTTCTCCAAAATGTGGTTCCTAAGGTGAAGGCCTTGTTGGAAGAAATTAAATAGCTGTAATGAAAGAACGTTTACTTGGAAGAACTGGTTTAACCTGCTCCGAAATTGGCCTGGGTACTTGGGCATTGGGGAGCAGCGTGTATGGTGATGTGGGAAATGACGATGCCACGCGATTGATAGGCGAGTCGCTAGATTGTGGAATCAACTTTTTCGATACGGCACCCTTGTACGGAAGTAAATCCGAAGATGGCATCGCGGAAACCGTTTTGGGGAAAGGTCTGGGGTCGCGCCGAAATGAGGCTATTATTTCGACGAAGTTTGGGCGTACGGCAAGGAACGTGATGCCCGGACGTTTCAACGCTGCAGAGGCGAGAGAGTCTTGCGAAGCGAGTTTAACCCGCTTGGGGACTGACCACATTGACCTACTTTTCTTTCACTCTCCATTTGGCCCTGGCGAGATTGATGATGATGTTTGGGAGGAGTTGGGCTGTTTGCGTTCCCAAGGAAAGATCCGATTCCTCGGGCACTCGGTTTCAATGTACGATGACACTCGGGATATGTCGGCCCAGTGGATGCAGGATCGTCGAATTGATGCGATCCAGGTAGTATTGAGTCCTTTCAATCGTGAAACGCGTCCCCTGATCAAGACGGCTATGGAACTTGATTGCGGGGTAGTCGCTCGGGAATGTATGGCGAATGGTTTCCTTAGCGGAGTAATTCGAAAGGATACGGTTTTTCCTGATGCAAGTCTTAATTCCCGTTATTCGAGAGAGGAAATTGCTGAGCGAGTGGATTACGCGGAAGCTTTGAAAACACATTTGATTTCTGGAGATATCGGGTCGCTACCGCAGGCAGCTTATCGTTGGGTTTTAGATCAGGCAGGTGTTTCGTTGGCCCTCTCTGGAGCTAGGAATATCGATGAGGTTCGAGATTCGGTTTTTGCGGCCAATGCGAAGTCGTACGGAGAAGCGACGCTTTCCCTAGCTGAATCGATTCATTCGAAGGATTATTGCCCGGCATGAAGGGCGTTCTTGGTTTTAAAGAAAATTACTGTAGAATGTGGTATTTCGCCTCGGTGTATTGTACCATGCTAGTCTAGAGCCTAAATTATTCCTTGTTTATCAACGAATTGCAGTTCACGCGGTCAGAAATAGCGAGAGTCAAGTGACGCACCCGCTTTACCGGAAAAAGAGCTTTTTGATGACGAATCAATAGAGGTTGTCTAGCATTTGGAGTTTAGAAGTAAGTTAGCCCGTCTGATTGGACATGCGGGCCTCATTTGAATGAATACCCATTGCCCCTTTCAGTAGCTTTTGTGCCCGCTAATATGACAGCCGATCTTTCTATACCGACGCCGATTAGGCCCGAACAACCGTACAGGGTTGGTCTAATTGGCGTGACGGGTTATGCGTTTGCCTATTATGAGTGCTTGAGCGCTTTGGTGGCGGATGGCCGTGCAAAGTGGGCTGCCGTTACGATTATTAATCCGGAAGAGGCGGTTGATCAGGTCACGAAGTTCAAGGAACTTGGGGTACCCATCTATAGTGACTATCGCTCGATGTTAGAGGGTGAAAAACATTCGTTGGATTGGGTGTGCATCCCGACTGGAATTGGCAGTCATACGCGAATGACAATCGAATGCTTGAAGCTTGGACTTCAGGTTTTGGTGGAAAAGCCGCTGGCTCCGAGTTTGCAGGACGTAGCTGCGATTCAAGCGGCCGAACGCGAATCTGGAATAGTTGTGTCGGTTGGTTTTCAGCACACTTATCTTCCTGAAACGTGGGATATCAAAAAACGTTTGCTCGATGGTGAGATTGGCGAAGTGAAACGTGTTGATTGCGTTGGTGTTTGGCCCCGAGCTCAGAGTTATTACGATCGGAACGAATGGAGCGGGCACTTGCATGACGGGAATTCTTGGATACTTGATTCGCCTCTGAACAATGGGCTTTCCCATATGGTAAATTTGATTCTGTTTTGGCTGGGCGAACGCCTGGAAGACAGAGCGGAGCTGAAGCGTGTGAGCGCGGAATTGTATCGGTCGAAACCCGTTGAAAGTTTCGATACGGTACGTACCGTTGGGACGATGGAAAGTGGCGTGGAAGCGGCGATCCTCTTGACTCATGGCTCTATGCATCGAATTGATCCTGAGATTGTCATTACAGGTTCGAAAGGAGTATTTCGTTGGCGCTTCTGTGGTACGCACACGTTTTACGTAGGAGAGAATTCTCAGTCATTTCGAACGCCTGATCTGATTAAATTACGCGATATCATGTTCGATGCGGTGGCGGATCATGTTGGTGGAGGCTTGGCAAGGATTTGCACGACAGAGTTGGCCAAAGGAACCTGCAAGTGGGTGAATGCGGTGCATGATATTTGCCCGATCCAAGATATTGCAAGCCGCTATCGACAATGCGTAGCCGATGACGCTGGAGAGGTTTTCTATGTAGTAGAAGATTTGGAATATTACGCTTTGCGTTCGTATTACGAACGACTTTCGTTGGCGGAGGTCGGAGCTCCTTGGGCGGTTTTACCACGTGATAGGGAGGTTGGCGACTATACGGAGTTCGAGGGAACGTATAGCGTGGTTCCTGAGAAGAAGGATACTAGTTCAGCAATCTCGCAATAGAATCGCTTGCCAGCTGCTCTTCGTCTTGATCGAGTGAGAGGAGATAAGTTGATTTAAAAATGAATAGGAAGAAATTCATAGGCTCGATGGGGTTGGGGGCTTCGGCTATTTTGGTGCCAGGCTGTCGCAAGGGTATTTCCGGATTGAGTGTTCTTCCGGATTACGAATCGATTGATCCATCGGATTATTGGACTGCGGTTAGGCGAGGATATATGCTGGATACGGATCGCGTGTATTTGAATTGTGGAGGTTTGGGTCCGGCTCCATCGCGCGTTTTGGAAGCCGTTGAGGCGAAGGGGAAAGAGCTGCAGCGAATTTCGGAAACGGGTCACTCGATTATGGATAAGGCCAGAGTTGTGGCGGCTGATTATTTGGGTGCCGATACGGATGAGCTTTGCTTCACCCGTAATGCAACGGAATCGAATTCGATTATCGCATCGGGATTGACGCTGGAGAAGGGGGATGAAGTTATTTTTGAGTCGCATGCGCATCCGGGTGGATCATTTCCTTGGTTGAATCGTCAGAAGTTAGATGGGATTGATGTGAAGGTATTCGATCCGGATCCGGAAACGATGCAAGGCTCCGTGGAGCGAATCCGAAAACTGATCACGCCCCGTACGCGCGTTATTCAAGTGAGTCACATTACGGCTCCGACCGGGATTTTGTTCGACGTAAAAGCGATCGCATCACTCGCCCGGGAACGCGGAATCTGGTTTCATGTCGATGGCGCTCAGAGCGCAGGGATGCTCCCTGTCGATTTACGGGCTATCGGTTGCGATTCCTATGCGACGAGCGGTCATAAGTGGATGGGCGGACCGCGAGGGACTGGTATTCTTTTCATTGCCAAGGACCGAATGGACGAAGTGGATTGTAGTCATCTTGGCGGTCATTCGGGATCGGAATACGAGTTGCCTGGCGGTATAACCTATGAGCTAAGCGCTCGAAGACATGAATATGGAACGCGCAATACGGAGCTAGTCGAAGGCTTGCGGGTGGCGATGGAGATTCAAAACTCGATTGGTCTCGAACGAATAGAAGCGTATGGCTCGGGACTGGCGACTTATTTGCAATCCAAGTTATTGGAGATTGATAGCGTTCGTATACTCACGCCATCGGATCCCAAAATGAGGCGATCGATTACGACTTTTGCGAGCTCGAAGGTGCCCTTCGATAGGCTAACGAACGGATTGATGCGTGAGTATCGGATGCGTTGTCGCCAGGTCACGGAACGCGGTTTGGATGCGGTTCGCGTTTCAACGCACATTTTTAACTCGAAGAACGAATGCGATCGGGTTGCCGATGCGGTTGCGGAAATCCTCAAGAGCGTTTGATACGGTTGCGTTACTCGACTTCGACGATCATTTCGATTTCCACAGCAGCTCCGAGAGGGAGCGAGCTGAATCCGCAAGCGGCTCTGGCGTGACGACCTTTGTCACCGAAAACCTCAACGAGCAAATTCGAGCAGCCATTGATCACTTTCGAGTGATCGGTGTAATCGTCTTTCGCGTTAACCATACCGAAAACCTTGACAATACGCTTCACTTTGGAGAGGTCGCCGATTTCCGCTTTGAGAGTCGCGAGGAGGCCAATGGCAGAGAGACGGGCTGCATTGTATCCTTCTTTCTCGGAAAGACTGTCGCCGAGCTTTCCAACCACGAGCGAACCGTCTGAGCGACGCGGTATGTGCCCTGAAAGGAAAATGAGATTTCCGGTTCGAGTTGCGCCAACGTAATTGGCGATGGATTTGGCAGGAACCGGGAGTTCGATGCCCAGCTTAGAGAGAGCGGCGTCAGGATTAGACGCCGCGGATGCGTTGGCTACAAATGCTTGGAGACAAATAATCGATCCAAGAATAGCCGCACGTGAGATTAAGAGGTAGTTGTTTTTTGTAATGCCCATATGTTCGTGAGAAAGAGGTAGGGGTTTTGAAGAGGAGTCGCAAGCTTCTTGCTTTGATCAGGGTGGCAAAGCAGTCGGTTTACCGTAAGCTGGCAGGCTGCTTACCTCGTTTTGAAACATCTATTGTTTTTGGGTGGTTCGTGGCGATGCTTCACGATCTCGTTTGAGCTCGTTATTTGCTTTAACTCTCAACCCCCTTCAATCCATCGAACTCGCCTATTTACGCCCGATCATTGATATTCATACGCATCCCGTTTTTATGAAAGACGGGAGAACCCGATTCGATGTGAATCGATTGGTGAAGCGTTCTCGTAGATTCGGAATTGAAAGGATGGTGGCCTTGGGCGATGTTTTGGTTGAGGGACCTAGGCCCAGCGGAAAGCAGATTCGAGCGATCAATGATGAAACTGCTCGAATCGTATCTTGGGCGCCAGATTTCTTTTTTGGATTTTGCTATTTGAATCCAAAGCTGGGAGAGCGTGCTGTGAGGGCGGAAGTTGACCGATGCGTTGGTGGATTAGGTTTTCGTGGATTGAAACTAGAAATTGCGAATAACGCTGTGGAAATGTGTATGAAGCCGGTTATGCAAGCAGCCGAGGCATACGGCGTGCCGGTATTGCAGCACACTTGGAGTCAGACCAAAATCCGCTTGCGCTCGATGCATTCCGACCCGGAGGACACGTGTCTGCTCGCCAAACGTTTTCCGAATACTCGTGTGATCATGGCTCATTTGACGGGATGCGGTTTTCGTGGCGTTTTGGCGGCGCGTGGAATCGATAATTTATGGATTGATACTTCGGGTGCTTCTCCGGAAGCGGGAATCGTAGAGCATGCGGTATCGAATCTTGGATCTAAACGAATTCTTTATGGATCGGATTTGCCGATTCGGGATCTGCCGGCGGCGATTGGCCAAGTGGCGGGATCTGGTATATCTGAAAAGGCTCGAGATGCGATTTTCTATGGGAACGCGGCTAAATTACTGAAGTTAGTATGAATTTTATCGATACGAATGTTTGGTGCGGGTCTTGGCCGTTTGCCCCCCTTTCTCGGAACGGGGCAGCTGATATCGATCGACAATTGAGAAGGTTTGGGATTTCGGAAGCTTTGGTCTCGCCGTTTGAAACTGTGTTTCAGGATGACCCGATGCCAGGGAACCGAGCGTTGCTCAAAGCGCTGGAAAAGCGAAAGGGGCTTCGGTCGCTTCCGGTTCTGAATCCAGGAACTGCCGCCTGGGAGGACCATCTCGAGGAATTGTCGAAATGCTCGGATGTGGTTGGGGTGCGAATACTGCCTGCCTATCATGGGTATCGATTGAATTCGGTAGCGGTTCGTCGATTGGCGGAACGTCTTGAATCGAAAAAGATTCGTTTGGTTATTACTGCTCGATTAGTTGACGAACGGCATGAGCATCGAGCGTTGACGATCAAACCTGCGAGCGTTGTGCAATTGGCGGGGTTCGTTGAACGAAACCCGAAGGTCAATCCGCTAATTCAAGGATTGGGAACTCATGAGCTTAAGGAAATGGCGAAAGCTGATGGTAGATTTCTGACGGATACGAGTTTTGCAGAGTGGGAAGATACGCTTAGGGTTTTAAAAGGCTTTATGCCGATATCGCGTGTCTTGTTTGGGTCCTTGTCGCCCCTGCAGGTCACTCGGGCGCAAGTGGATAAGGTTCGATTGTCCTCGCTTTCGGGTCGGCAGAGATCGTCAGTCGCTAGGAGAAATGCGGGCCGCTATTTTGGGATTTAGAGTTGTGAACTGTCTTGTTAGAATACGGCGATGAAGGTACTGGGATATTGTTTTAGCATAGGCTTTGTCGGATTGGTTTTAGGAATGCTCGCGGGTTGTTCCGCGGGAAAAATCGAGGACGAACGGTTTCTCCTTTCTTCGGAGGGATCGGGTCGGGCGACTGCCTATTTGGAGTCGCCGAAGATTGTTTCATTTGAAGGAAAGACACATGTGGCCTGGCTTGATTCGCCGAAAGAGGGTTTTCGAATTCGTATCCGAACGATGGATCAATCTTCAGGCGATTGGTCGGAAACGTGGACGATTGGGGAAGCCCAAGACAATCATGGCGGTCCGGCTTTGACGATTGATGAGGAAGGCTACCTACATATTTTGTTTTACTCGCATCATCATCCGTTTCGCTATCGTCGCTCGGTTCGTCCGAACGATGCGTCCGAGTGGTTGCCCTTCGAGGAGTTTGGAGTTGATTTGACGTACCCAGCATTGGTTTGCGCGAAGGATGGGACTTTGATAATGGTCGCTCGACGCAGTTTTGACAAGCAACCCTGGGAATTGGAAATGTGGTCGAAGGCTCCAGGCAAAGCCTGGTCTCCCCAGCGCTCATTACTTCGATCTCGTCATGGAATATACAGTCAATTTGCGGCTTCCCTCGCTTGGGGGCCGAACCACGAGACGCTCCATCTAGGAGCTCGTATTTATGAAATGCCCGCTGATGAAGCTCTCTCGCCACTGACCACTGTAGGTTATTTGAGAAGTTCGGATGGCGGCGTTACTTGGGAGGGTTCGAGTGGGGTTCCGATCAAAATGCCTGCAACGCCTGATACCATCGATGCAATAGCAAGCGGCCGAGCGAAGGAAAGTCGCATTCTCAATGCAGGATCGATTGGAATTGATAGGGAGGGTCGCCCATTTGTTCCCTACAGTATTAGAACTCAGGATACATCGCAGGCATATCTAGCGACTCCGATTGGCGAAGGAAAATGGCGACACGTCCACTTAAATCCGTTTTTGCCGTTAGGGTATCGCGAATGGGATTTGTTTATGCATGGGGGAGTCTCGTTTGGCTCTTCGGGTCAGCCGGTGGTAGCTGCGACTATGATGCACATAGCGGAGGATGGTGTGGATTGGGGAGAAGTGACCACGGAATTGGTTCGGTTTCGCTCGCTGGATGGCGGTGAAACGTTTGTGGGGGAAGCATTCGCGCTTCCCAGTGCAGACGAACCGCGCTGGATGCCGAATTTGGAACGGCCAACGGGGTTCAACGAAATGCCCCCAGAGCCTGCGTTGATCTACACGGATGGTGTTCGTGGAGAGGCTCTTGGGGATCAATTAAGTAATCGCGTTTGGTGGTTGCCGGGAGGGGAGTAAAGTCGATTTTTTGCGAAATCAGAAATCACAATTTCTTGAAACTCTATGGTTTAAATTCCATGGGGATTCGCTAGTGTTTGGGTTATGCGAGGTTTAAAGGATAGAGTAGCGATTATAACCGGAGGACTTGGCGATCTGGGGTACGCAGCGGGCAAGCGCCTTGCGGAAGAAGGTTGCTTAGTTGCTCTCTTAGATATCAAAGACGATCCTGAGCGTGCGGCAGCGATCGATTGTCGAAGTTGGATAGTTGATTTATTGGATGAGACTACGATCGAAGCAACTTGCTTGGATGTAGCCAATACTCTTGGGCCAGCCAGCATTCTAGTAAATTCTGCAGCGCGGTTTATTTTGAAAGGAATCGATGCGTCGCCAGATGATTGGGATGAGATGACTCGGGTTAACATACGTGGCGCCTCGTTGATGGCGAAGCACGTGGTCCCTCAAATGGAACGTTGTGGCAATGGCAGCATTATCAATTTCTCATCCGTAAGCGGATTTGTGGGACAACCTCGGTTCAGCACCTATACGGCAACTAAGTTTGCGATTCGCGGGTTGACTCGTGGATGGGCGACAGATTTGGCGAAGGCGAATATTCGTGTGAACTCTCTCTGTCCTGGATATGTTTATACAAGTGCCTTTATAAACTCCTGCAAAGATCTCGGACTTGATGAGGACGAGGAAAATGAAAAAGCCTCTGCTATGCATCTTTTAGGCCGACAAGGTCGTCCTGAGGAGATAGCCTCCACAGTCGCATTCCTGGCAAGCGATGAATCGTCTTTCATGACCGGAAGCGACCTGATCGTAGACGGAGGTTACCTGGCCCGTTGACAATTTTGTCTCTATAAAACGCGATGACTCCACTACTCAGTATCAGTGTGAACCACTGTCCTCAGTGGTGAAAAAAGCAATTTTATCCATATTCCTAGAAACTGTGTATCTAATTTTTAAACCTTAAAGGAGACTGATGAATCTAAGCGGTAAACGCTTTTCATCCTTCATAATCCAACCTTCATTCTTACAATGAACTTAGTCGACCTCTCCCATCCTCTTGAACACGGTCAGCAGGCCTTCCCTTTCGATCCGAAGTTGAGCATCATTCCTCATGGGAACACGAAAACGCTGAAATACAATATTTCGCAAATTTCGATGGGAACGCATCAGGGGACTCATTTGGATGCAATGTATCATTTTATAGATGACGGAAAAACGCTCGATCAAATGCCGCTTGATTGGTTTTACGGCTCGACGCGCGTGTTGCGTATCCCGAAGGAGGCCAAAGAGGAAATCACCGTTGAGGATTTCAAACCCTACGAAGAGTATCTCACAAAGGGAGCGAAAATTATCTACGAAACCGGTTGGTTCCGGAATTTCGGAGCGGAAAACTTTTTCACTGAATTTCCAACCTTAACGCTTGAAGCGAGTAAATACTTGGCAGAGCGCGAAATACGAATGCTCGGTATGGATACGCCGACTCCTAGCGTCGATTGGTACGAAGTGCATCACGTACTGCTCGGTAAAGAAATAGTGGTTGTAGAAACTCTGACTAATCTCGATCAAATTCCGGATGAAATCGTATTCATGGGTTTCCCCTTGAATATCAAAGGCCGTGATGGCTCGCCGATACGTGCGATTGCTATGGTGGATTAGAGGGTAAGGCGGTATTGGCAATGCCGTATTTGAACCCCGTTTTTTGATAGTCTTTGCTGCGGCCTCGGTGATCCCCCCCCCTTACCT
>Ga0233432_10004403_pt1 | contig 12518 bp, 14 predicted proteins | sample SI_122_August201_6_FD_179870 | JGI IMG/M metagenome (GOLD analysis project Ga0233432, IMG submission 179870) | Seawater microbial communities from Saanich Inlet, British Columbia, Canada - SI_122_August2016_10_MG | ecosystem: Environmental > Aquatic > Marine > Inlet | place: Canada: British...
CTCAATAGCAAGACAACCAGGCAAAGATCGAGGCTTCTTGGGGTTGGTCATTAATTCTGTAAAATCTTCCTTAAGAACACCCTCCCCAACCAGATACTTCGCAAGCATACGAACGGCCGATAGCTTGCGTGACAAACTCGACACCGCATAAGCCTCTTGAGTCAAGGACGACAACCATTTGGAGAGGTGCTCAATTCGTACTTCCCGCCAATTCGGCACGCCCTGCGAAAAAAGACAATCTGCACATTGAATCAGATCGGCTTCATAGGATTTCACAGTGTTTCGGGCCAAGCCTTTCTCCAACTGTACCCAAGACAAGAAACCACTCAAGTTGGCCTCAAAAGCGGAAGGCAAAGCAAGTGAAGGCTCTCCACGTTCCCTTCGCTTAACTTGGCTCTTCGCTCCCATAAGTCAAAATCAGGAAGGAGGAGTTACCGGCGACATTTCACCGGCAAACAATTTTCGGTAAATTCGATTGAGCGGAGTTCGAAGCCGACTGACCATAAACTTTTCTTTCCGAAGAGCTCCGTAGCCAAACCTGTAACTAGCCGCCAAACGGGGATAGGAAAATACGCCCTGACTTTCAAGCATGCCCTTCAATCGTTTGAGGTAAAGCATACCCACTTCTAGGTTGGTCTCCCAATCAAAAGCTTGCCTGTAATGAAGTTCCGTAACGTCGACCCATGCAGCCTCGGTCAATTGCATCATGCCCCTGGCAACGGAGCTTTCTGCATTCGCGTCTAAACTACTCTCTGCGTGACATATGGCATAGACGAATTGGGGGTTAAGCTCCATTGACGGTGCCTCTTCGCTGATTTTTTGCCAGACTTTTTCCTCCGTAATGTAATGAGCGTTTCGGTCGAGAAGTTGGCACGACGCTAAACTTATCGACGCCAGACTGGCAAGCGAGAGAGCTTTCCACCATTTAAACCACACAAGACTAACAAACCACCAACTTTTTGCAGAAGCAAGTATTTTGATCGAATCAAAGATCTCTTTTGCTACAAAGCAAGGATCAGAAGTCCGACAAGAAAAAGCATGCCAACAAGGGCGGTCAAGCCCACCCGGTGAACCCCCAAACTGGTCCTTTTGTGAAGACTAGTCTTCGCCTCCGTTTTGGGTTCCTTTCCGAGTAAGCCCATTGCACACAACGGACCGGAAAAGGAATCGAGGAAATAAACATGACCGGCTTTTGTGAATTCAGTCACCTTCCGAACCACCTTGTCGATGAAGATGGCGTGTGCTTTCTCATTCAACCCATTCCAAAAAACAGAGCTTGATGAAAGAAAGATCCGACCCGCCTTTCGGTACAGCCAATCGATATCGAGATTGACGGAAGGAAGCTCCTTTGGGTATTTGCCCCATAGATTCAGCAAAGTGAAAGCCAAAGCGGAAAAAAGAAGGATCTCAAATTGAGTGATCACATGCGTTGCGTCATAGGGGGAATAGCCTGCGGCTCCATTGGGCAGCATGGAATACAACCACTGGTAATTACATCCCAAGAATACACAAAGGAAAGAAGATATTCCCATCGCAATAAGCATGTTAATGGGGGCTTCCTTAGGACGAAGGCCCGAGTCGTGGGCAAAGAAGGCAAAAAACGGGATTTTAATACCAGCATGGTGAAAGACTCCCGCAGAAGCAAAAAGCAGACAAAGCCAGATAAATGTGTGACCATTTTTTGCGGCTTCCGTTATAATTATGGATTTACTTATAAAGCCACTGAATAAGGGGAATGCTGAAATAGAAGCGGCTCCCACAATACAAAAACCAGTCGTCCAAGGCATTGATTTGTAAAGTCCACCCAAGTGCGAACCTCTGATTTCACCCGTCCTGAAAAGAACAGCACCCATACTCATGAAAAGCAAGCCCTTGTAGATGACATGGGTAAAGGCGTGAGCAATCGCTCCGTCAATCGCAAGCTCGGTGCCAATTCCGATCCCAACGACCATAAATCCGATTTGATTGATTTTGCTGTAACACAGAACTCGTCGAAGGTCGTTCTCAATTACAGCATAAAAAATCGGGAACATCGCCATCACCCCACCAATTATGATCAGAACCTCAGCACCAGGGAACAAGCGGGCAAGCATACAGACGGCACACTTGGTGGTGAATGCACAAAGCCAAACGGGCCCCGTCGGGGTTGCCTCCGCATAGCCATCCTTTAACCAAACATGCAAACCGGGGAAAGCAGCCTTGATTCCGACTGCGAGTAAAATCAGAAGGGCTCCTGGGTCTCCGGCTTCCAGAGCTTTCGTCAAAGGAGCTAAAGTGAGTGCAGTTTCACCTTCTCCATGGTAACGAATAATGATTCCAGCAAGAAGAAGAAGACCCGAAGAGACATGAAAGAAAAGGTATCGGAAACCCGATTCTTCCGACTCCTTGGTTCGTCTCCCCCAAATTTGAAAGACCGAAGTGAGGGCCAGAGCTTCCCACCAAAGAAAAAGGGAAAGCATACCGCCTGCAAAGGCAACTCCCACCGCAGAAGCAGCATATAGAAGTGCCATCGAAACTTGCCAGCGATCGCGAAGATGAAACGAGTAAATACCGGCAATTAAAGCTGCCACATGGAATAAAATACCAAAAAGCTTGGCCTGTTGATCAACCACCACCGATTTGATTTCAAAGCCAAAGAGCGAGAGCGTGGAAAAGGATCCAGTTTCCAGTTCAACAACGAACCAGAGACCTAACAATGGGGCAACGACCATAACAATGGAAGCCGCCCTTCCCTTCAATACGGCTGCCAGCAAGCCACCAATGAGTAGCATGCTCGCGGGATGACTCCCAAGTTCGATACCAGTCGCAAGAAAGTTCATTTCATTTCTCCCAATAATCCTCGTCCCTCATGAGAAACTTTTGCTCTTTCCAACCTCTCATTAGTTTTGAGACATAGACAAGGGCGACGCAGGCTGCGAAACCAAAAATACCATAGAAAGCAGGAATGATCTCTAAGTCGTGAATAAGAAGGTCTGCATCAAAGGACGAATGTTTGTGAAAAAATATACTGTAAACTAAGTCGACCAAAAGAACCAATCCGCAAAGTCCATAAAAGGCAGTAATAACCTTTCGAACATTTTTCGGCTGATCCAACCAATACTCGCTTTGGTCTGTCTTTTTAGTTTTTTTGCTCATGTCTGACACGGCTTTGTTATTCTGATATCCCAGCCAACCGCAAGAGTGGAACGGAAAAGAAAAAGAGAAGGAAGCAACCAAGAGCGGTTAAGGCAAGAGGAACTACACAAGTCCACGGAGCCTCCTTGACTCCAGAATCTTCCTCCGATTCCTCGGTTCGAAAAAAGGCGGTGACGGCCACCGGTAAAAGATAAAAGACATTGAGCAATGAACTGATCAATAAAACAACCACCACCCACAGAGCGTCGCGGTCTAGAGCTCCCAAAGCAAGATACCATTTGCTCACAAACCCACCGAGGGGTGGTAAGCCAATCACGCTGAGTGAGCCGATCATGAAGGCACCCATGGTGATGGGCATCTTCCTGCCCAATCCGCGAAGTTGGCTGACGTACTTCTTGCCTGTGGCCACGAAAATGGCTCCCGCACAAAAGAAAAGAGTGATCTTTCCACAGGCATGCATGGCGATATGCAGGACGGAACCTCCCATCCCGTTTTCTGTTGCTAAGGTAACCCCTAAAGCTACGTAACCGAGCTGACCAATGGTCGAAAAAGCCAGCCGACGCTTTAGGTTGTCTTGCGAAAGTGCGATAAGGGAAGAGATGAGGATGGTGGCACAGGCAATCCCGATCATCCAGTCCTCCCCATTGAGGGATTGAAGAACTTCGGTTCCGAATACATCGGCATAGACCCGATATAGGCAAAAGACGCCGACTTTAACCACCGCCACGGCATGCAAAAGAGCGGATACGGGAGTGGGAGCTACCATGGCACCAGGCAACCAGGAGTGTAAAGGCATGAGCCCAGCCTTGGCGAAACCGAAAGTAAAAAGAAACAGAAGAATGATCTGGGTCGTCTGACTGAAATCTCCAACTTTTCCAACATCACCCAGAAAATCCATTGTGGTTTGCCCTCCGTCCAACCATACATAACACCAACTAAGTGCGGGCAAGAGAAGACACAGCGACGTGAAAAGTAAATACCCAAGGTAAGTCCTTCCACCCGTGCGGGCGTCTTTGTCCTGCATATGAGTGACCAAAGGAAAAGTGGAGACCGAGAGCATCTCGTAAAAAAAGTAGATGGTCAGCAGGTTACCTGAAAATGCGACCCCCATGGTCGCCGAAAGAGAGATCGCGAAAAACGCGTAGAAACGGGTTTGAGCATGTTCGTGTAGACCACGCATATATCCGACCGCATACAGAGTAGTGGCAATCCATAGAATGGAAGCGACGCATGCGAAAAGAAGCCCCGGACCATCCACCCGCAAAAGTAAAGGCACGTTGGTGAAGACCTGCCAAATATTGTATTCGAAATTCACACCGCCGAGCACCTCCGGAACCATCGACAAAACGACGGATGCTTGGGCAATGGCGGCAATGAAGGTGAAGGTTTCGCGTAGGTTCTTGCGCCCCTCTCCCGCCCAGACTATGCCGATCACCCCCACCAACGGAATAAGGAAAGCCAGAAAGGGACGAATGTCCTCGATGATCACGGGGGCGGTCATTTGCTTTCCGGTTCCCCGGGCAGGTCGAATGGGTCGAGAAAGATTTCGATCAAATCGACGACTTCTTGGTTGTAGATGCCGATTACGAGTACGACGGCAGCCGCTGTCAAAAGAGGGACGAGCATCGTGAGAGGACCTTCCGAAAATCGAGTTTGTTCATTGGTCAACCCAAGGTCGCCATGCCCCTTCCCAAGGTTCTCTCCACTCTCGCTAACGGCCAAATGAATTCGCTCGATCAACCGAAAAAACAACACGACCATGACCATCGTGGAGAACAGCAGCGCCACCAAATATTCCCATCGTTGCGAAACCATGGCCCCCGTGATCAGGTACCACTTGCTGAAAAATCCGCAGGTAGGGGGAAGACCGATAATGGAAAACCCACCCACGAAGAAAGCGGTCATGGTCAGAGGCATTTTTGAGAAGAGACCGCGCAAACCATCGAAATGAGTGGTTTTGCATTTTTCCAAGATCAACCCAGCCCCGAGAAAAAGACACAAAGTCATACAAGCATCACTGATGATGTGAAAAATCGAGCCGATCATTCCGTAATAGTTGTAAACCCATACACCGCCCACCATGTAGCCGACTTCCGCCACGATCAGGTATGCAAGCATGCGCTTGATTTCCCGCTGACCCAAGGCCATCACGGCCGCCGAAACAATGGCAATCACAACCAACCAGGGAAGGACCGAAGGCCAAGGGGTATCCACGAAGGAAAAATCTACCCCGAAGACCGTAAGGACCATCCGGATCATAACGTAGATCATCACCTTGGTCACCAAGGGCGCGAGCAAACAAGAGGTCGCAGTTGGGGCATGACAGTAGGCATTGGGCAACCATGCATGAAGGGGGAAGAAGGCCATCTTGATCAAGATACCCAAGCAAATCAGAACGAAGGCGACTTGCATGGTGGCGGAATCTTTCAAGGTTTCACTGGAAACAATGACCTCGTTGATCCCAACCATGTTGAGGGAACCAGTTTTGATGTAAAGGTACCCCACGCCCAACAGGTAAAGCGATGCTCCGATCGTACCGAGGATGACGTAATTGAAGGTAGCCGCAGCGGCCCTTTTGCCGCCAATCGCGATCAAACCGTAGCCCGTCAAAGCGGCAACCTCGATCAGCACGTACAGATTAAAGGCATCCCCGGTCATGCAAATTCCGGCCAAACCAGTTATTTGGAGAAGGAACAGGGGATAGAAAAAATGCTCTTTGCCGGGGGTCTCTCGTTCAACTGGGAGTTTTGCATAAACCGTAACGCACAAACCGATCCCAACGACAACAAGGGTAATCAAGGCGGCCATCAAGTCCGCCCTGAACTCGATTCCCACACCTCTAGGATAGGAGTCAATGATCCAACCACCGAAAACATAGCTGACCTCGTGGGCAGGTGAGTCAATCGCCTGAATCAAGGTCATCACCCCGGCTACAAAAGAACCAATCATACTGACCACCCCTATCGGCCAGCAAAACTTCCGGTTGGCCATACCGAGCAAGGAACACAAGACCGCTCCGAAAAGAGGAAAGAGCAAAATCCATGCGATCGAATTCTCCATCATTTCGAATCTCCTTTTTTAGGGGTGGACTTACGAGCCGTCTTCTTGACCGGCGTCTTCTTCACCGGAGCTTTCTTGGAGGGATCCTTGGTCTTTCGGGTGCCGGAACTTTTCGTGGACTTGGAGGCAATGGTCTTGCCGGCGGGACCCGGAGCAGTGCTTTTCGCCCGAGACGAAGCCTTGGGCTTTGAGGTGCTTTTGCCGGCAGTACGGGTAGGTGGCTTTCGATGGACGGCATCCTCCTTCTCGAGCTTGGCCATAAGCTCGTCTTCCTCCACCGTTCCATACCCTTCATAAATTTTTTGGCACAAAGCCAAGGCCAACCCAAGGGTGGCGACTCCCACCACGATGGCGGTCAGCATCAAAACATGCGGAAGAGGATTGGTATAAGAAGCGACCTGTTCGACGGTCAGGGCTTCCGGTCCACCCGCCGCGTAAGCTTGCTCTCCATGCGGATCATGTTCGGGAAGATAAATGGGGATGGTCGCCCCATCCTTGACCCCGATTGAGACGTAAAAAAGAATGATGGCCGTTTGAAAAACGCACATGCCGATCAACTTCTTGATAAAATTGTTTTTCGAAATCATGGCATGAAGCCCGATCAGAAGAAGAACCACGTAAATGAAGTAGTTGAGCCTCTCCAAAAACAAATCGTTCAGAATGGATCCGTCTTCAAACATAACTACGCCGGCAAAATAAATCAAAGACCGCCTCGAAGACGACCTCCTGAAGATAGGTTTGCGTAAAGAGCGAACATGATAGCGGCAACGGTAAAACCGACCCCTATCTCAACACCCAACATGGCATGGTAGCGGGCCATCTCCGGGCTAACCGGGAGAACTTTATGCAACTCGGCGTAGTCGAGAAATTCCCCACCCAGAGCCATGGGAAGCAAACCGATACCCGCGTAAATGAGGATACCCAAAGCCGCCACGGTCATGCATCGGTTGAGGGAAAAGCGAGCCAACGCCTCGTCCAAATCCCAAGAAAGAGCAACCAAGATAAAACTGGCTCCCATCAAAACACCGCCCTGAAAACCTCCGCCAGGACTAACATGACCGTGAGCAAGGACATAGAACGCAAAAATTTGAATGACCGGGACGATCAGGCGCACAGTGTGGGTAACGATCAAATCCGGTTCCGCCTCCACCTCATGATCGAGCTTGGACGGCTTTTTCAAGGAGGAACTCTTAAGAATGGCAAGGAGAGCCAATCCGGCAATAAAGACAACCACCGTTTCGAACATCGTGTCAAAACCACGGTAGTCGGCCAAAACCGCCGTGACCATGTTTGGCACCTCGGTGTCCACTCCGGTTTTAGCAATAAAATGGGAAGATACGGAAGAAGCCGAGGCGGGTGATTGGACAGCTCCCCATTCGGGAAAATCAATGGATGCGTACAAAAGTAAAAAGCCCAAAGGCAGAACTGAAATTAAGCTAAGTCTCTTCATTAATCCGAAGACTTTCTCTTGAGGTTGAAAATCGTCGCGACCATTATGACGGTACTGATCCCGGCTCCGACCGTGGCCTCGGTAAAAGCAACATCCACCGCTCCCATTTCCGCCCACAGCAAGCACATGAGGAAGCTGTAGACTCCAAAGACGACCGATGCGGTAATCAAATCCTTAACGCGCAAGGCAAGCAAAGCGGAGGCCACAAGGAGGAGCAAAATAAAAGTATTGAAAAGTTCTAGTCCCATCTTACTTCTTCTTTCTTCTTTTCTTGGATTTCTTCAAGTCTTCCTCCGTCATGGGCATCTCGTCATCCTCGAACGCAGCCCTCATGAGGGCATGGGAACTCGTGGGCGTGGAAATGAAGATAAAAAGAACCACGCCCATGATCTTGACGAACAAAAGCCAACTGGACAGGGAGAAATCGTCCATCGTGAAAAGGGCGAAACCGATCAGCATGAGCATGGTCGACAGGGTATCCCCTTTTCCGGCAGCATGCATCCGTGTATAAAAATCGGGAAACCGGAGCATCCCGACAGCGGTACCGAGGAAAAAAAGCAGACCAAGGCAACCCACCAAAACACCCAACAATTGCAAGAAGAACATTCCTTCTCCTTCTGGGGATGTGCTTGCCGCCATAAATTGAAATGATTCTGAAATCATACCTTGGCCTTTTTCTCCTTGGCTTCCATTTCCTTGAGGGAAATCGTGCGGTTCAAGTAGCGCGATACCACGATGGCACTGACGAAATTAAGCAAGGCGTAAGCGATGGCAAAATCAACGAACATATCGACCCGGTCGTACACAGTTCCGATGATAACGAGCAAGACCGCGGTCTTCGTACCGATCACATTCACCCCCAATATCCGATCGAATCCAGTTGGTCCTACCCAAATTCGGTAGACCACCGGGATCATCAGCACGAAAAGGGCAACGCCCATGATCAATGGAAAGTATTCGGTCATCCCTTCTTCATAGCGTCTGGTTCGAACACCTCGGCCACCTTGCGCTCGATCGCACCACTCAACAAGTCGTCTTCCAAAAATTGGCTCATCGTGTGGACATGAAAAACATCCCCCCGAATCAGCATGGTTATAGTTCCCGGGGTCAGGGTGATCGAATTGGCGAAAACGAACTTCGCGAAATCCGTCTTTAAATAAGTCTCGAAAGTAACCACGCGAGGGGACATTTCCTCGTAACCTCTGCGGGTGGTGGCTAACTTCAAAACATGCATGTTCGCTTTGACCACCTCCCAAGTGATCCAAGGGAGGTAACGGATGAAAGACCAAGCCTCGACCAATCGCGATTTCAAACCCTTCTTTCGGTCGTGGTAAAGCAAGTCCTGAGAAAGAAAGGCTACGATCATGCAGGATATCACACCCAGCCCCAAATGGAACGCATCGAACTTCCCAGAAAGAACGATCCAATTCAAGAAAAGCAGAAAAAATACAACAACTGGATACACGAAAGAAAATAAATTGATAAGTTTTGTTAACCTAAAAAAAAGGATTTTAGAGATTGGGCAATCTAGAACGAAAAAAAAGGTGGTTAATAGTCATAGACAAAAGTCAAACCGAATGAAGAGCCCCTCAGATTTCTTGCCAATGACAGATAAAATGATTACAAAAATAATATGATCATTCTTCTGTCGCCTGCTAAAACCTTGGATTTCGAAAGTGAACCGGTTATCGAAGTTTGCACCGAGCCCGATTTCCTCAAGTTCTCAAAATACTTAATGAACGGGTTGAGTAAGCTGAGTTCAGAGGAGATAGCAGAGCTCATGAGCATCAGCCCTAAACTTGCCGACTTAAATCGTCAGCGCTTCAAAGCATGGGCGGCAAAGCATGACAAAAAAACCTCCAAGCAAGCAATCCTCGCTTTCAAAGGTGATGTGTACGAAGGCCTAAAAGCCTGGGATTTTAGTGCGGATGATTTCGACTTTGCTCAAAAACACCTCCGAATCCTTTCTGGCTTATACGGCTCGCTTCGACCGCTCGATCTTATCCAACCCCATCGTCTCGAAATGGGCACAGCCTATGCCAACCCCGCGGGAAAGGATCTCTATTCTTTTTGGGGAGATCGTCTGAGTGATGGACTTAACAAGGATCTTGAGGAATCAGGCTCTGATCTATTGGTGAATTTGGCTTCCCAAGAATACTTCAAGTCCGTCCAAGAAAAAAAACTTCAAGGAAAGGTATTCACCCCGGTATTCAAAGATGAAAAAAACGGCCATTTCAAAATCGTTAGCTTCTATGCGAAAAAGGCTCGTGGTTTGATGAGTTCTTTCCTCATACGCAACAGCATTGACTGCATTGGGGGCTTACTCGACTTTGCCGAAGGAGGCTACCGGTTCTCAACCAAAGATTCGACCGAATTTGCCCCCGTGTTCCTCCGCACCGAAAAAAACCGGATTGCGGCCTGACCATACCCGCCCTGCCCGTCATGTCCATTGCTCGCTATTTTCCCTCATTCGGGCCTATTTTTTTTGCTTTTATGTGCCCGTTTACAGGGTATTCAAAAAATAATGGCTCCTTTCAGGTCGTTGCCTACAATGTCCAAAACCTTTTCGATACCGACGGTATTTCTCTCTACGGAGATTACAAACCCGAGTATTACGGAGACACCGAGTTGACAAACAAACTCAATATGATTTGCAAGGTTTTACGACAAATCGGGGGGGCCACTGGACCAGATATCCTATTGCTTCAAGAAATCGAAGTCGACCGAACTCCCGAAGCCCATCCCTCTGCCACAACTGCCTTGATTCAAGCGTTGCAGAAAGCAGGGATGCCTTACGACTTTTATGAACTTGGATATGACCCGAAGGATTCTCCCGATAATTGGCCTGCCGTACACTGCCTGACTTTATCGAAATTCCCTATCCTCAAAAGCAGGCTCCACCCCATTCGGATGGCCCGACCAATCCTCGAAACCACAATCCAAGTTAAAGGAACTCCATTAACCCTTTTCAACAACCACTGGAAATCCGGTGCTTCTTCTCTCGAAATGGAAAGACATCGTCTGCAAAATGCCCGCACCTTACGAATGCGAGTCGATGAACTAAAAAGAGTGAGCCCACAAGCTGACTTTCTTATCGGTGGAGACCTCAATTCTCATTACAACCAAGCAAACGTCTATAAAAAGACAATGGAACAAACTGGTATCAATCACATTCTCGGCTCAGTCGGACGACCACCACCTCAGAAAGCGGGGAAGCTTTACAATCTCTGGCATGAGCTTCCAGTTGAGCAAAGAGGTTCGGATGCTTGGCGGGGGAACTGGGGTACACTCATGCATATTTTGATTCCGCACTCCCTTGCCGATGGAAAGGGAATCAACTACCTGAATGGATCTTTCAAGGTCGCAAAGTTCATAGGTCTGAATGCTGTAACAGGAAGCGAAGTGCCCTTTGCATGGTCAAACGATCTAGGTGGATTCGGGGCAAGCGACCACTTTCCCCTTGTCGCTCGCTTCATCATTGGGAATTCAAAGTCCAAGGGTACAAAAAGCTTTGAAGAAGTCGAAAACGGACTAAGAAAAGTGGTATATTCTACAGCTATAAAACGGGCTGCGAAATGGAGGCCCGAATCACTCAATCCATCAAATTATGGACAAGTCTTCCATTTCGAAGGAATCGTCTCAAGGAGTAAACCTCTAACTCTTTTGGCCCAAGGGCACCAAATTGGATTATACAGCTTCGATCCGAAAACAAGGGATGCTCTCTTTTCCCTAACGCGGGAGACTCACGTATCTGGTCATGGGCGATTGTCCAGGTATCGTGGGCAGTGGCAATTCATTGTTGAACATACCGACTGGCTCAAGGACATCTAAGTTTCGTTTGCTTTGGTCTGCTTCAAGCGGGCTGCCACGGATTTCCTTTGCATATCACGGTAATAGCTTGAGTTTCCTCTTTTCTTCGAAGAGCCAGTCCCTGATTTACCTCCTTTTTTTCCCATCTGGGAGGCAATCTTAGCGAGCGATGTATGGCTTTTACTCACCATTGTTCTCTAGCCCATACGGTCAAAGACTTTCAGCAAGCGTCCAATACGGTCAAAAGATTTCTCCATCTCTCCAAGAATTTGATCCACCTTAGCACGGTCCTCAGCACATACTACCCGATCGTAAGAATTAATTTTTCTCTTTGTATATAATGGACTACCGTCCTGCGTCCATCGAGTTTGTGCTCCCTTTTTTTTCTTTTTGCCCACTGCTTTCTGCATACCGTCTTTTTGCACAAGCGTTTGTGCATAACAAGAATAAAAAAAAACTTTTTTAACCAAGATTTTTTTAACTAAGATTCGTTAGTAGTTCACCTCGAACTTCCTCTAGACCTTCTTCTAAGACAGCTGATATGAAAAAAGGTTCGATATCCGGAAAACGCTTCTTGAAACGGGAAAGGTTTTCAACAGCGAGTTCCTCATCGCTTTTGTTTCCAACCACCAGGAACGGTTTATTGGCTACTTCAGGATCATAGTCTTGGAGCTCCTTGCGAAGATGTTCGAAGTCATCGCAAGGATCTCTTCCATCCGTTGCAGCCATATCAATCAGGAACAAAAGAAGTCTGCAACGTTCAACATGACGAAGAAAACGATGACCAAGACCTCTGTTCTCAGCTGCTCCTTCGATCAAACCCGGGACATCGGCCATGGTAATTGTACGAAAGTCGTCGGGATAATCAATCACCCCCACTGAGGGAACTAAGGTGGTAAAGGGATACGAGTCTATCTTTGGAGTGGCGTTCGAAAGTACATTCAACAAAGTGGATTTACCAGCATTCGGAAAACCAACTAGACCAACATCGGCAATGGTTTTGAGCGTAAAAACATAATTTCCTTCTTCGCCAGGTTTTCCCTCAGTCGTTTGACGAGGTGTT
>Ga0233432_10004406_pt1 | contig 12515 bp, 7 predicted proteins | sample SI_122_August201_6_FD_179870 | JGI IMG/M metagenome (GOLD analysis project Ga0233432, IMG submission 179870) | Seawater microbial communities from Saanich Inlet, British Columbia, Canada - SI_122_August2016_10_MG | ecosystem: Environmental > Aquatic > Marine > Inlet | place: Canada: British...
CTATGTCATCATCCATAAAATACTCTGGTATTTCTTCTAAATGAATGATGTCAGGTTGAATTTTCTCTATTATATTAAATAGTTCTGTCTTGTCTTCCCCTAATGTAAAAAAATTATTTTTATCTACTAAATCTAAGATTTTATTTTTAGTTACTACTAACCTGCCCCCGGTACAATCAACCCACTCAATAAGATAAACATCAAACTCATTTTTAATAAGTTCAATTTTTTTGGTTAAATATTGTGGTAACCCTCCAGTTGATAGATGTGGGGCTAAAAATAAGATTTTTTTCATATAACTAGTATTTTTCCTATAACATTTAAATATAAAAACAAACTATGGTGTATCCAAGCTACACTCCAATTACTACATTAATATCTGCAGAACTTATAGTATTAACATTATTGATATCCACACCATTAAAACCATTAACTATATTTGCATAACCTGTTGAGAATACACCATTTGAAAAATTTAAGGTAGGGTCTAAATCTATATCTCCTCCTTTTACATTGGTTATAGTACCTGGGGATACACCATTATAATCGTTATCGTATTGTATTAATGCTAAATTAATATACCCATTAGCATTCGCTTCAGATACACAAGTTGCATTTCCTGAAATAACAAAAGTACTTGAAGCTAATGGGGAAAATGCCGAATATGTAACTCCAGGGTCCCACCCAGAACCTGCCCCGAAATCAGGTGGATCTAAAATAGTTGAAGTTGCATTTTGGAACGCAAAACTCTTACAAAGAATACCAAATTGAGGAGCAATGTACACATTAAGCCCTTCAAATTCAAATTCAATTGAAGTTATATTAGGTGCATAAGCTGATAAATCAAACCAGGCAAAAAGTCTTGATAAACGATATTGAGGGGTACCTCTACCAGTTATTGTTTGTGCTGCCACAGTATTAATTAGTTGGCTTGGGTATTGCCAAACAACCCCATCAGGAGCATTAACGGCGTCAATCCAAAAATTATGTGTTCCTGTTGCTGGTGAACCCGTCTGAATTGCTCCAATTGCATTTGCTGTTACTGTAAATACTGCCATTATTTAAAACTGTTTTTTAGGTAAAAAATATTTACTGTGGTTATAATAACTATTTTGTGGGGGGTTTACATCATATTCTTCATAAGTGACATTTTCAATCCCATACCAATTACTACTACTAGGGATACCATTCCACCATGTTGATTTTCCTCCTTCTTTCATTAGAGAAGGTAATACACTTGCAAACTGTCCCATATTCTCATCCCCATAAGTATCCATAAATAACCCATCATATGTGCTTAAAGTATCTTTTATATCATACCAACTCCCTTCTATTATGGTTACATTAGGTTTATCTGCGGCCCATGTTTGAGCTTTTGGGATTATATCTGGGTGGTTTTCTATTATAGTATGAGAATTTATAGTATGGGATTGAATATAATCAGCTGATATGTGCATTCCAAATCCTATTTCTAAAATATCTCCTCCCCCTTCACAAACATAAGCTGCTGATGCTGACATCAATACATCTTCCCAATCCATCATTACTTGGAAGTTTTCGCTCGCATCATTTGGGTTTGGAAATTTTATTTCACTTTCTTCAAATGTTAAACTTTGAGATATATATTCCATAGTGTTTTATTTTATGATACTTGTACCCATGTGTTATCTGGATTAAAGTAAATTGTATTGGTAGGAAGACCATACCCTACAATTCTTGCATAATCTCCTGATCCTACTACACTAGGGTTTGCTGATATATCACCAGAAGTACTACTAATGTATAGAGGGTCTCCTTCTTGGAAAGAATATCCTGTCCACCTAACATTTCCTCTCAGTAAAACTCCCGAAGTAGAAATGTTTGTACCTAAAGCTATACCTAATAATCTTGTTGCATTACTACTATTATTGGCTACTAGAGCCCAATTCCCAGAATTATTCATATATAATAAATCACCGAAATTTGTTGAACTTACAGATGTCCCTGCCAAGTAAATTTCACCCGTTGCGTAGAAATTTGCTGAAGGTAAACTATAATTTATATACCCACCATTACCCGTTTGGTTTAAACCAATTTGTAATGGGTTTCTAATACCTATTGAGAAATCTTGATTTAAGGTAAAATCAGCATCAGAACCATTAATCTGAATGTTTCCTTCATTATCACCTGCACCTCCATCTAAGTATATTTCTAATGGTGTACCCCCAGCACCTGAAGCACCATCTTGTCCTGATGTTCCTGATGTACCTGTTCCTCCTGAAATACCTCCTGCACCTCCTACACCACTAGAACCACTTGATCCTGTTGTTCCTGAAGTTGCACTTAATCTACTTAAACCTGCTGCACCATTATTACCATTAGAACCACTTGATCCTGAAGAACCACTTGATCCTGATGTTCTACTTATACTTGAAGAACCGTTTGAAGTAGCAGCACCTGATGAACCATTTGAACCACTTGAACCTGATGTATTACTTGATCTACTTAAACCGGCATTACCTGTGTTTCCAGATGAACCACTTGAACCACTTGATCCTGAAGTGTTACTTGTTTTACTTGCACCCTTAGCACCAGCAGTACCTGTTGAACCTGATGATCCTGAAGATCCAGATGTTCTACTTGTACTTGAAGCACCATTTGAAGTACTTGCACCTGATGATCCAGATGTACCTGAAGATCCTGATGATTTACTTGCTGATGAAGTACCGTTTGTAGTACTCGCACCTGATGAACCTGTTGAACCGCTTGTTCCTGAAGTTCTACTTGTACTTGAGGAACCGTTATTTCCATTAGTACCATTTGAACCCGAAGAACCTGAAGAACCTGAAGTTCTACTTAATGATGAAGTACCGTTTGTAGTACTCGCACCTGATGAACCTGTTGAACCGCTTGTTCCTGAAGTTCTACTTGATGATGAAGAACCGTTAGTTTGGTTAGCTCCATTTGATCCTGATGTACCTGAAGAACCTGAGGTTTTACTTCCTGCTGATAGTCCAGAAGCACCATCTACACCACTTGTACCTGTTGAACCTGATGAACCTGCACTTCCACTAGTTCGTGAAGCACCCGAACCACCATTATTACCTGATGAACCATTTGAACCACTTGATCCTGAAGTATTACTTGATCTACTTGCACCTGCTACACCTGTATTACCTGATGAACCATTTGATCCTGAAGATCCTGATGTATTTGATGATCTACTTAAACCTGCTGCTCCATTATTTCCACTAGTACCTGTTGATCCTGAAGAACCACTTGTTCCTGAAGTTCTACTTAATGATGAAGCACCATTTGAAGTAGCAGCACCTGATGAACCTGTTGATCCTGATGTTCCTGATGTAGCACTTGCTTTACTTGCACCTGCTACACCTGTATTACCATTAGAACCATTTGATCCAGATGAACCTGATGTATTTGATGATCTACTAGCACCTGCTACACCATTATTTCCACTAGTACCATTTGATCCTGAAGAACCTGAAGATCCTGATGTTCTACTTATACTTGAAGCACCATTTGAAGTACTTGCACCTGAAGAACCACTTGTTCCAGATGAACCTGATGATTTACTCGCTGATGAAGTACCATTAGTTTGATTAGCTCCGTTTGACCCAGATGAACCTGTAGTACCAGATAATCCTGAAGTACCATTTCTACCTTGATCACCATCATTACCATTTGATCCTGAAGATCCTGATGTAGCACTTAAACCTGATGTACCAGCAGCACCTGAAGCTCCTCCTGCTCCTGATGAACCTGAAGAACCGGACGTGTTGCTTGAACCTGATTCTCCTGCTAACCCATCAACTCCTGATGAACCTGATGTACCTGTTGAACCTGCACTTCCACTAGTTCGTGAAGCACCTGAAGCACCATTATTACCTGATGAACCGTTAGAACCACTTGATCCTGATGTATTACTTAATCTACTTGCACCTGCAGCACCATTATTACCAGATGAACCATTTGATCCTGAAGATCCTGATGATCCTGAAGTTCTACTTAATGATGATGTACCATTTGTAGTACTTGCTCCATTTGATCCTGATGAACCTGATGTTCCTGAAGTTTTACTTGATGATGAAGAACCATTGTTCCCATTAGTACCATTTGATCCTGATGAACCGCTTGATCCTGAAGATCTACTTAATTTACTAGCACCAGCTACACCATTGTTACCTGATGAACCATTTGATCCTGATGAACCACTTGTATTTGAAACTGCACTTGCTCCTGAAGTACCTGCCTCTCCTGAAGTTCCATCATTACCAGATGTTCCCGATGTTCCTGTTGTATTACTTAAACCTGACTCACCGGCATTTCCATTTGAACCTGTATTACCTGATGAACCATTTGTTCCTGAAGAACCTGACGTAGCACTTGCTCTACTTAAACCTGCATTACCCGTGTTTCCTGAGGATCCATTTGACCCAGATGAACCTGATGTATTTGATGATCTACTTAAACCTGCAGATCCTGCATTCCCTGATGAACCATTTGATCCTGAAGATCCTGATGAAGCACTTGCTCTACTTGCACCAGCTACCCCAGTATTTCCTGAAGAACCATTTGTTCCTGAAGATCCTGAAGTATTAGATGATTTGCTTGCTCCTGCAGTTCCTATATTTCCTGTTGTACCACTTGTACCTGAAGAACCTGATGTATTGCTTTCACCAGATACACCTGAAGCACCGTCTATACCAGAAGAACCATTTGTTCCTGATGTAGCACTAGCACCTGAAGAACCTGCGTCTCCTGAGGTACCATCTGCACCAGTTGAACCTGAAGTTCCACTTGTTTTACTTAAACCTGAAGAACCTGCATCTCCTGAAGTACCATCTGCACCCGTTGAACCATTTGTTCCTGATGTATTGCTTAAACCTGAAGAACCTGCTTCACCTGAAGTACCATCATTCCCTGATGTACCTGATGTACCTGTTGTATTACTTAAACCTGATTCTCCTGAGTTACCATTTGAACCTGTATTTCCTGATGAACCATTAGTTCCTGATGAACCTGATGAAGCACTTGCTCTACTAGCACCTGCTACTCCAGCATTACCTGATGATCCGTTTGAACCTGATGAACCTGAAGTATTACTTGAAGCACTTGCTCCTGCTACTCCAGCATTACCTGATGATCCGTTTGAACCTGATGAACCTGAAGTTGCACTTAAAGCACTTGCTCCTGCTACTCCAGCATCCCCAGATGAACCTGATGAACCTCCTGAACCTGAAGTTGCACTTAAAGCACTTGCACCTGCTACTCCAGCATTACCTGATGATCCTGATGAACCTCCTGAACCTGAAGTATTACTTGAAGCACTTGCCCCCGCTATACCAGCTGCTCCTGTTGAACCATTTGATCCTGAGGATCCACTTGTATTTGATAAAGCACTTGCTCCTGAAGAACCGGCTTCACCTGAAGTTCCATCATTACCTGAAGTACCTGATGTTCCTGTTGTATTACTTAAACCTGATTCTCCGGCATTACCATTTGAACCTGCGTCTCCTGATGTACCTGAAGTACCTGTTGTATTGCTTAAACCGGATGTACCTGCTGTTCCATTAGATGAACTATCACCTGATGTACCATTTGTACCTGAAGATGAACTATCTCCACTTGAACCTGAAGTACCTGTTGAAGCACTTGCCCCTGAAGAACCTGCTTCTCCTGATGTCCCGTCGTTTCCTGTTGAACCTGAAGTACCTGAAGTGTTACTTTCACCTGAAGAACCTGCTTCTCCTGATGTTCCGTCATCACCAGTTGAACCATTTGTACCTGATGTATTACTTAAACCTGATGAACCAGCTTCTCCAGATGTTCCATCATTACCCGTCGTACCTGCCGTACCACTTGTGTTTGAATCGCCAGACGAACCTGCTTCACCAGAGGTGCCGTCTATACCTGAGGTTCCGTTAGTTCCGCTAGTATTACTTAAACCTGATTCACCTGCATTACCATTTGAACCTGAGTCTCCACTTGTACCTGATGTACCTGTTGAAGCACTTGCCCCTGAAGAACCATTTGTACCTGTAGAAGAGCTATCTCCTGATGTACCTGAAGTACCTGTTGATGCACTATCTCCTGATGTGCCTGAAGTACCACTTGATGAACTATCTCCACTTGAACCATTAGTACCACTTGAGGCACTTGCTCCTGAAGAACCTGCTTCACCTGATGTACCATCATTACCAGTTGAACCATTTGTTCCTGATGTTGAACTAGCTCCAGATGAACCTGCATCTCCTGAAGTACCATCATTTCCTGTTGAACCTGAAGTACCTGAAGTGTTACTTGCTCCTGAAGAACCTGCTTCTCCTGACGTTCCGTCTACACCCGAAGAACCATTTGTTCCACTTGTATTACTTAGACCTGATTCTCCAGCATTTCCGTTTGAACCTGAGTCACCTGATGTACCTGAAGTACCTGTTGTATTACTTTCACCACTTGAACCTGATGTACCGCTTGAAGCACTATCTCCTGAAGTACCTGATGTACCGCTTGAAGCACTATCTCCACTTGTACCTGAAGTACCTGTTGAAGCACTTGCCCCTGACGAACCTGCTTCACCTGAAGTTCCGTCTATACCAGTTGAACCTGAGGTACCTGAGGTAGCACTTTCACCCGAAGAACCTGCGTCTCCTGACGTACCTGATGTACCTGTTGATGCACTATCACCACTTGTACCAGCTGTACCTGTTGATGCGCTATCTCCACTAGTACCTGAAGTACCTGTTGTATTGCTTGATCCTGATGAACCTGCTTCTCCTGAAGTTCCATCATTACCTGATGTACCTGCTGTACCAGATGTGTTTGATAGACCTGATTCACCTGCATTTCCATTTGAACCTGAATCTCCTGAAGTACCTGAAGTACCTGTTGAAGCACTTGCTCCTGATGAGCCTGAAGTACCTGTTGAAGCGCTATCTCCACTTGAACCATTTGTTCCGCTTGATGCACTATCCCCACTTGTACCATTTGTTCCGCTTGATGCACTATCACCTGAAGTACCACTAGTACCACTTGATGCACTATCACCTGATGATCCTGCGTCTCCTGAAGTACCTGAAGTACCCGTTGAAGCACTATCTCCACTTGAACCATTTGTTCCTGAAGATGAACTATCACCTGAAGTACCTGATGTACCTGTTGAAGCGCTATCTCCTGAAGTACCTGATGTACCTGTTGTATTACTTTCTCCTGATGAACCTGCTTCACCTGAAGTTCCGTCTATACCTGAGGAACCATTTGTTCCTGATGTGTTACTTAATCCAGATTCCCCTGCATTACCATTTGAACCCGAATCTCCACTTGTACCTGATGTACCTGTTGAGGCACTTGCTCCTGATGAACCTGAAGTTCCTGTTGATGAACTATCACCTGATGAACCATTTGTTCCTGATGATGCACTATCACCTGAAGTACCACTAGTACCACTTGATGCACTATCACCAGAAGAACCTGATGTACCACTTGAAGCACTATCGCCTGATGAACCTGCTTCACCTGATGTACCATCTATACCAGAAGAACCATTTGTTCCACTTGTATTACTTAGACCTGATTCTCCAGCATTTCCGTTTGAACCTGAATCACCTGAAGTACCTGAAGTACCTGTTGATGCACTAGCTCCCGATGAACCTGAAGTTCCCGTTGAAGCGCTATCTCCACTTGAACCATTTGTTCCTGAAGATGAACTATCACCTGAAGTACCTGATGTACCGCTTGAAGCACTATCTCCTGAAGAACCATTTGTTCCTGATGATGCACTATCACCTGAAGAACCTGCTTCACCTGAAGTTCCGTCTATACCTGAGGAACCATTTGTACCACTTGTATTACTTAACCCAGACTCTCCTGCGTTACCATTTGAACCAGAATCTCCTGATGTACCGCTAGTACCACTCGAAGCACTATCACCTGATGAACCATTTGTTCCTGATGATGAACTGTCTCCTGAAGAACCATTTGTTCCTGAAGATGAACTATCTCCACTTGTACCTGATGTACCGCTTGATGCACTATCACCTGATGAACCATTTGTTCCACTTGAAGCACTTGCTCCTGATGAACCTGCTTCTCCTGAAGTTCCATCCACACCTGAAGAACCATTTGTTCCCGAAGTATTACTTAAACCTGATTCACCTGCATTACCATTTGAACCTGAGTCTCCTGAAGTACCTGATGTACCGCTTGATGCACTATCACCTGAAGAACCATTTGTTCCTGAAGATGAACTATCTCCACTTGTACCTGATGTACCTGTTGAAGCACTATCACCTGAAGAACCTGATGTACCGCTTGATGCACTATCACCTGAAGAACCATTTGTTCCTGAAGAAGCACTTGCTCCTGATGAACCTGCTTCTCCTGAAGTGCCATCTACACCACTAGTTCCTGCTGTACCTGATGTATTACTTAAACCTGATTCCCCAGCATTACCTGTTGAACCTGAGTCTCCTGAAGTACCTGAAGTACCTGTTGAAGCGCTATCTCCACTTGAACCAGATGTACCTGTTGTATTACTTTCTCCTGATGAACCTGCTTCTCCTGAAGTTCCATCAATACCACTTGTACCTGCAGTACCTGATGTATTACTTAATCCTGATTCTCCTGCGTTACCACTTGAACCTACATCACCACTAGTACCTGAAGTACCTGTGCTACCTGCTGTACCACTTGTGTTTGAATCGCCAGACGAACCTGCTTCACCAGATGTACCATCTACACCACTTGTACCTGAGGTACCAGATGTATTTGATAAACCTGATTCTCCAGCATTACCTGTTGAACCTGTATCTCCTGAAGTACCTGATGTACCTGTTGTATTACTTTCTCCTGAGGTACCTGCTGTACCTGTTGTATTACTTAAACCTGAAGTTCCTGCTTCACCCGAGGTTCCATCATTACCTGATGTACCTGCAGTACCAGATGTATTTGATAATCCTGATTCCCCAGCATTACCTGTTGAACCTGAGTCACCACTTGTACCTGAAGTACCTGTTGTGGCACTATCACCACTTGTACCCGAAGTACCTGTTGTATTACTTAAACCTGAGGTTCCTGCTTCACCTGAAGTTCCATCTTCTCCCGAGGTACCTGCTGTACCTGAGGTATTTGATAATCCTGACTCTGCAGCATTACCACTTGAACCTACATCACCACTAGTACCTGAAGTACCTGCACTACCTGCCGTACCACTTGTGTTTGAAGCGCCGGCCGTACCTGCCTCACCAGATGTACCGTCTGCACCTGAAGAACCGTTAGTACCCGATGTGTTACTTAATCCTGATTCTCCTGCATTACCATTTGAACCTGTATCTCCTGAGGTACCTGAAGTACCTGTTGTATTACTTTCTCCACTTGTACCTGCTGTACCTGTTGTATTACTTAAACCTGAAGTTCCGGCTTCACCTGAAGTTCCGTCAGCACCACTTGTACCTGCTGTACCAGATGTATTTGATAATCCTGACTCTGCAGCATTACCACTTGAACCTACATCACCACTTGTACCTGAAGTACCTGTTGATCCTGATGTACCACTAGTATATGATAAACCAGATGAACCTTCTTCTCCGGATGTTCCATCCTCACCTGATGTACCTGCTGTACCTGATGTATTACTTAAACCTGAAGAACCTGCTTCACCCGATGATCCGGATTCACCTGATGATCCGTTAGTTCCAGTTGAACCTGAAGTACCAGATGTACCACTAGAACCTGATGATCCAGTTGCACCTGAGGTACCTGAAGAACCTATACCTGAAGTACCTGAAGTTGAACTTTCACCTGAAGAACCTGCAGCTCCTGAACTACCTATTAATCCAGAAGTACCTGCTGTACCACTTGATGCACTTTCACCTGAAGAACCTTTTTCACCTGATGTTCCTGATGTTCCGGATGTTCCTGACTGTCCTGCTGTTCCTGATGTTCCTGCAAACCCTGACGTACCACTTGTTACACTTACATATCCTATAACTCCTGTACTAACATCATAAGTTACTATTGTAGGTCTGTCCTGTAAAGGTAAAGGTGTTATTACAAAATCTTCACCACCACTTATATCAAAGAAACTACTACCTGTAATACTAAGATCACCTAAAACTTGTGCTGATCCTGTAAATGGAAAACCAGCACCACTACCACCACCTTCTATAGTAATATCAACACTAGTAGGACCTGTAGATGTTACACTTGCTACACCACTTCCTAAAAAGTTTAAACTATTAACACCGGTTTCTACAACAACTCCATTATCTTCTACATTAATTCCTGAAAATCCTGGGATGTTATTTAAGTCAAGGCTATGTGTTACACTACTACTTGCAAAGTAAAAAAGCAGTTCGGAGCCTGCTACAGAACTAGAGTAGTAGAGGGACTGAAAATTGCCATCTACTTCCCCAAAGGTCAATTCTGATCCTTTATTCTGTCTTAGTATTATTCCCATCTAATTTTGTTTATAAATATTAATAAAAAATTTATTATTTAGATGAATCATCAAAAGAAGTAGGATTATTACCACTTTGTATTTCTGTTCTAGGGTTTGGTTGGGGAGGGGTTTGATTTATTTCATTTACTTTTTGGGTTGCTTCCATATTAAATATAATTTTTGTTTTACTAGAAAACTTCTTAAGAGAAGATAACTGTTTTTGAACTGTGTCTGGTACTAAATATCCATATAATTTTAGAGTAAAGGTTGATTTAACTACTCTTTCACCTTTTGCTGGTATTTCAACAGGTGTTGCGAAACTATCTATTCTAGCTCTAAATTTAAACCTTTCAGGATTACCCCAATATGAATCTGATGCATAGTTAATTGCTTCTATAATTTTATTTAATTGTTCAACATAATAAGTTGAAATAATAAAATCGTATGTAATATTAACATAATCTGGTACTACAACAGCATAATTTATTTTTTCGGGTTTCCTATTATTTAATATATCAAAATTATCATAAGCATTATTTACGCTATAGTTTTTAGTCCAAACAGCTACATTATTAGGGCTGTTAGCATCTAATTTATTTGATATACTTCTAATTTTTTCTATATTACTACGCTTAAAAGTAATTAAAGGTAACATTATTTTACCTTTTGAATCTCTATAATATCCATCTTTTTGAACTTGCTTCCACCTTTCAGGAGAACCATAAATAAAAGGTACTTTTTGTACTACTCCATTTTGTTGGACTGTTGGTTTTATAACCTCATCCATATAATAAGCTATAGCTTCATCTATTTCTTTAAAACCTAATGAAAAGGGTTTTGTATTATCATCTCTAAAGGATACTTGATCACCCCTATTAAATTCAGGGGTTTGGTTTGGATTACCAGTTCCAGCAAACCCTAAAGCACCTTCTGGTGGGTTATAAGGTTGTTGTTGAGAAATACTTATTTCTCTCTGTGTTTTAGGTCTTGGTGTTTTTCCTTTATCTGCCATTGTTTCCAGTATATAATCTTTCTTGAGTAATTCCAAGTTTATCTGCAGGAACATAATGTGTTTCACAAATAATTGAAATTGATGATCCAAAGTCTTCTAATCCTGGGTTTATAGGATTAACATCATTAGGATAATCTGGGTTTTTACCCATAAAGTATTGGTTTGCATTAGTAACATCTATCTCATAATACCCATCATTATACATGATAATATCACCTACTTGAGGTACTAAATTAGCTCCATATTGGTAGTTTGTAGGTGAAAAATCTGCATTGAAATCTTCCATCTTATTTAGTAAGTCATCTCTTAAAAATTTAAAAGTAGCTCCCCAAGAAAAATCCGTACCTAAATCTGTTTCTGGGTAGTCTTGGTCTGTTCTTTCTATTAAACAGTTTAATAAGACAGGACCCATATAAAATTTTTCTTCAGCGGCTTCCCCGTAAATATTTACTTTAGTTTCTTCTAATTTATACTTGTAAAAAGAACATTGCTGAGTTATAATATCAGCTAATAGTTCTCTATTAACATGCCTAAATAAACTTATATCTCTTGCTGATCCGAATAGTGCCATATTATCCTATATAAATTGGGAATGGAACCTTTGATAATTCTTTTTCTAAGAAATCACCCTCTGCGGCTCTTCTTTCTAGTAATTTTTCTCTTGATGTTTCATCTAAATATGCTCTTAATCTATCGATTAATCTTTCTTTTTCTGATGTTGCTGCTGTAATTAAGTCGTTTTGATTTAATGTTACAGTGTCACCTGGAATTGGAACTGTTTGGTATTTACCACGAACATAACCTAACATTTCTTTACATAATGCTAAAGCATATTCGAATATCCAACTTCTACCTACTGAATTGATTTTATCATAATCAGGGTTAGTATAAGGTACTCCTGATATTTGATTTATCCTTCCAGTTGAATCTTCAAAAGACGCTGAAGATCTTTCTGAGTTTAAAATATATTCAAACTTCATAGCTGTTGGAGTGCCATCCGGTATAGGGAATATTCTTAAATGATTGTTGTGCATCTCAAAAGAGTAATTAGCTCTTCTGATCATATCA
>Ga0233432_10004413_pt1 | contig 12505 bp, 10 predicted proteins | sample SI_122_August201_6_FD_179870 | JGI IMG/M metagenome (GOLD analysis project Ga0233432, IMG submission 179870) | Seawater microbial communities from Saanich Inlet, British Columbia, Canada - SI_122_August2016_10_MG | ecosystem: Environmental > Aquatic > Marine > Inlet | place: Canada: British...
GGAGTCGATGGGGCCTTGGTTAGATGAAAAAGGTGAGGTTCTTGACTTAGAGGAGAAGCAATGGGACCGAATGAAAAGTGGCCAGGCAAAATTAGGCGTTTTTCATTTTGGTCTTCTTAAGGACCTGCAGGAGAAAGGGCAAGAGATAGAGTCTTTGGGTTGGTGCTGTAGCGTCTATCCTCATTTAGATAAAGAGGGGCATTATCGGATGGTCTGTTGGACCAATGAGAAATTAAATGACTTGCTTTCGGATGATCAGAAGAAGTTATGGATGAAAAAATATCCAGCTGAAGAATTGGACTGGAGCCTTGGTTTTGGGGAGCTCTTGGGTCAAGAAAATAGTGAACCTAAGCCCATTGATGACCTTAAGGCTCTGTTAGAGGGAGTTCCCTCTGCGTGGGTCTTTGCCGAGATCGTCAACTGAGGTAGGGTTGTCGATGTCGAGGACATCGCTAGCTCCGGGCATCTCGTGAATATAGGTTTTGAGGGTGATGCTGACATCACTATGACCGAGGTACTCACTCACGGCTTTAGGGTTCAATCGACGAATTTTTAAGAGATGCATTGCACAGCTGTGTCGAAACGTGTGGGGGTGGATAGAGCCATCTAAACCTGCTCGTTGAGATTCTCTTTGGATGGATCTAAAAATGTTATTTCGAAAGATGGGGGTTCCTCTTTCACTTTCAAAAAGCCATGTTTTGCCTTGGAAAAATGTCCTAGCCATGGATTGAGTTTTGATTTTTAGATAGACCTGTCGCTCTTTGTTGCCCTTGCCAAGGATTCGAATGACGACGTGGTTGTCTCTGGGCTCACAGTCTGATAGTCGAATTCCTAATAACTCTGAGATGCGGCATCCCGTTTCAAAAAGAGCTTGAATGATAACTCCAAGGCGGATCTGCCGTTCTTTTCCATCATAACAGGCCCTGACGAGACATGAAATCTCTCGCTCACTGAGGTATTCACCTTCGTGAACTCTTGGGTCTAAGCGATGTGGCCTAAGGGTTTGGAAATGTTGGTCCAGGGCAACTCTGGCCATGGGTGAATTTTGGAATCCCAATTGATTCAAGAGGAGCTTTTTTAAGGCGTATTTTTTGCTGTTGAGCGTTGCTGGACTTGGGGGCGGATTTCCGTTGACGAGGGCTTGAAAGAAATCTTGAATAATCGGCCAGTCGAGGGAGCGGTTTTGAAGTTCGATGAAGCGATTGAACTCACGACCAACTCCCAAAAGGATAGCTTTAGATGCTTCAGAGAGAGGAAGTTGATCTAGAACTCTCAAATCGAGCTCGAGAGGGGATTCCCCAAGAAGAATGGTTTGGAATGAGCTGTGAATAGGGCCTGGCATGGAGGCGAAAAAAGATAGTTAAAATCCTTATTTTTTAAGGTAATATAAGGGTTTGAGGCGGTTTGACACGAATTGGGTTGATTTAACATCTCGGCCCACATTCGCAAACTTTAAGGTACGTAAAGACGATATGAGTAAACTGGTATATTTCTTTGGAAACGGTGAAAAAGACACCGAAGGTGACGCCTCTATGAAAGAGGTCCTAGGTGGCAAAGGAGCTAATCTAGCTGAAATGTGCCGTCTTGGAATCCCTGTTCCTGCTGGATTCACAATCATCTGTGAAGTTTGTGACCTTTACTCAAAAGCTGACGGAAAGTGGCCAGAAGGCTTGGAGGCTGAAATTGATCAGCATCTAAGCAAATTGGAAAGCGTGATGGGAGCTGAATTCGGCTCTACTGAGAACCCACTTCTCTTGTCTGTCCGTTCTGGTGCGGCTCAATCACTTCCTGGCATGATGGACACAGTTCTCAACTTAGGATTGAATCCCGATACGGTTGCTGGGCTCATTAAAAAGACTGGCAATGATCGTTTTGCTTACGACTCTTATCGTCGTTTCATTCAAATGTTTGGAAGCGTTGCCCTTGAAGTGAACCATGATGATTTTGAGCATGTCCTTGAAAATATCAAAGAAGCAAAGGGTGCAGCACAAGATACTGACCTAACCGCTGAAGACCTCAAAGAAGTTATTGAAGGATATAAAGCCGTCGTGAAAAAGACGAAAGGCATTGAATTTCCTAATGACGTGAAGGAACAACTTAAACTTTCTATCACAGCTGTTCTTAAGTCTTGGAATAACGAGCGTTGTGTTCTTTATCGTGAAATGAATGACATTAAAGGACTTCTTGGTACAGCCGTGAACGTTCAAGCGATGGTTTATGGAAACATGGGTGAGACTTCAGGAACAGGTGTTTGCTTCACCCGTAATCCTTCTGATGGTGAAAACGTATTTTATGGTGAATACCTGATGAACGCTCAAGGTGAAGACGTGGTTGCGGGTATTCGCACACCAAATCCTATCTCAACATTGGATGACACCGATGCTAAAGCTTATGCTGAGTTGGTGGCTCACCGTGAGAACTTGGAAAAGCATTATACAGACATGCAAGATATCGAGTTCACCATCCAAGATGGGAAACTTTACATTCTTCAAACTCGTAATGGTAAGCGAACCATTTTTGCTTGGCTGAGAACTTGTGTCGAAATGGTTGAAGAAGGACTCATCAGCGAAGAGACAGCTATTTCTCGAATGCCTGCAGGAGAATTTTCTAAGCTTTTTGCTCCAATCCTCGACGGTGGAGACATTGACTCCAAAGGTATTGTTGCAGTGGCAAAGGCTCTTAATGCATCACCAGGCGGTGCTTGTGGCCAAATCTATTTTTCTGCTGAAGATGCCGAAGCCGCCAAGGCTCAGGGGCACAAAGTTATGCTGGTTCGTATCGAAACTAGCCCAGAAGACATTGGTGGAATGGCCGTAGCTGAAGGGATTTTGACGGCCCGTGGAGGAATGACTTCTCACGCTGCTGTTGTTGCTCGTGGCATGGGTGTGCCTTGTGTGTCCGGCGCATCAGATCTAAAAATCGATTACAGCTCTAAAACCATGAAAGTTTCAGGAAAGACTTTTAAAGAAGGGGATTTTATCTCTATCGATGGTTTCACTGGTGAGGTTTACGGCGAGCCAATCGAAGTTAAGCCTTCTGAAATCGTTCAAGTTCTCAATGGAGAAATGAAAGAGTCAGACAGTCTTTTGGCAACTCAATACAACAAGTTCATGAGTATGGTTGATTCCAAGAGAAAACTTGGTGTTCGTACAAATGCAGACACTCCTAAAGATACCGAAATGGCGGTTAAATTTGGAGCAGAAGGCATTGGTCTGACTCGAACTGAGCACATGTTCTTTGAGGGAGATAGAATCATCGCCATGCGTGAGATGATTTTGGCTGAATCATTGGAAGAGCGTGAGAAGGCTTTGGCTAAATTGTTGCCCATGCAACGTGAAGACTTTGAGGGCATCTACAAAGCATTGGCTGGTCGTCCTGCGACCATTCGCTTGCTTGACCCACCATTGCACGAATTCTTACCTCATGACGACACGGGAGCCTCTGAAGTGGCTAGTACCCTCGGCATTAGTACTGAGCTCGTGAAAGCGAAAGTCGATGACCTTCATGAAGAAAATCCTATGTTGGGTTTTCGTGGATGTCGTTTGAGCATTTCATACCCTGAGATTCTCGACATGCAAGTTCGTGCGATCATCGAAGCGGCGATCAATGTTACGACTTCAGGTGTTGAAGCTCACCCAGAAATCATGATTCCACTTGTTGGTCACGTCAAAGAGCTTTCAATCCTTAAAGAGCGCGCTCTTCTTGTGATTGAGAAGGTCTTCGCTGAGACGGGCAAGAAGGTTGATTACAAAATCGGAACGATGATTGAAGTACCACGTGCTGCACTGACAGCTGATGAAGTCGCCGTTGAAGCTGAATTCTTTAGCTTTGGCACCAATGACCTGACTCAGATGACTTGCGGATTTAGTCGTGATGACTCTGGCAAGTTCTTGCCTGGTTACGTTAAGCAAGATATCTACCCATACGAACCATTTGCCGTTCTTGACCAAGAAGGTGTTGGTAAGTTGATGGAGTACGCCATCGATCTTGGTAAGAAAGCTCGTCCTGATATCAAACTAGGTATCTGTGGTGAGCATGGTGGTGAACCTAAGACTGTTGGTTTCTGCCATAAGATCGGGTTGGATTATGTCTCTTGCTCTCCATACCGTGTACCTGTTGCCCGTCTAGCTGCGGCTCAGGCTGCAATCTGAATAACTATTGACCTGTCAGGTCAATGGTGAAGCCATGGAGGTGGAAGAGGGATCTTCCATCTCCATGTTACTTCAAAAACTCAATGTTACCTCAGAGAAGGTTGCCGTTGAATTGAATTTAGAAATCCTTCCAAAAGGGGAATATGATTCCCGTCAATTGATGGATGGAGACAGGGTGGAGGTCGTGGCTTTTGTCGGAGGAGGCTGAAGCACTTTCTTTAGTTGGACACGACGAGGTGTTCAGCTTTTTTGCCAACAGTTTTAAGTTGGAGCGCCTTTGCCACGCCTACCTGCTCTGTGGTGCACCGGGTATAGGAAAACGTCGGGTCGCAAGAGAGCTTGCTAAAGTATTGCATTGTCATTCCCCGACAGAAGAATTTAAACCTTGTCGGGAATGTTCTGCCTGTGAGGCATTTGATGAGGGGCAAAACCCTCATCATGCTGAAATTCGTTTTGATCGAGAACAGAGAAAACTCAATTTGGTTCGTCGAAAACGTGGCAAAATGATTGAGTGGGTGGAGGAGTCTCCTAAAACCGAAGAAAAAAAGGGCACAGCGGGTTCAGCCGTTGATCGAGTGAGAGCTTTCATTCAAGAGCTCCAAGGCTCGAGAGATGTTGGACAACGCTGGACCTACCTTTTGCCTAACTTCGAGAGTTACTCTCCTCAAGTTCAAAATGCTATGCTCAAAACGTTAGAGGAGCCACCTGAGGGGGTGCTATTTATTCTAACAACGGACCGGCCTTCGGGCGTATTAGAAACAATTCATTCTAGGGCTCAGGTCCTTCAACTATCTCCACTTTCTAGAAAAGACCTAATGCGACTGGTTCCCGATGAATCATTCAGTACTGGAGAGATCGATATTCTACTGGACTTAGCCGAAGGTCGGGCTGATTTACTCGAAAAATTTCAACAACAAGGTTACCATGAATTTCAGGAATGGTGCGAAGCTATTTTGCTGAAGCCGGGAAATGATTTTATTCAGGTGGCCCAAGTTTTCATGGATTTGGTTAAAAAACTGGAAGTTCCCCCTGATGAAGATAACGACCGCCCTCGAGCGAAAGAAGGGATTGTGATTTTCGAACGGCTTCTTCTGAGAAAGCTACAGTACCGATGTCGATATCACTTTGTCGCGATGCAGATTTTAAATACAACGGTGGAAGAATTGGCTGGGCTTAGGAGAGACATTGAAAACAGTGGTCACCTGATGCTCAGTGTTGAGCATTACTTCCAACAAACCCTCATCCGTTACGATCAAATCCAGAAATACGCATCTTTACCAGAAACAGCTTAAACTTAGGAGACTTCATTTGAAAATCATTTTACTCTCTGTTCTTACACTAACCTTCGTTGGGTGCGAGTACGTTCCTAATAATAAGCCATCCAAACCTTTTGGTGTTTCAAAAGTTAGAAATAATGCCCGACAATACGAACAGTCCGGAAAGACTCCTAGGCATCTAGAGAATTTTCTTTCTACTAAAAGTAGTGAATCTGAAATGGCTGTCGACCAAGCCGTTGAGTCAGTCGCTCCAGAAAAACTTTCTTCGGTTCGTAAGGTTTACGGTATTCCTAGTGCCGAAGGGGTGAAGGTTGAAGACCGAGATGCACTTCTTCAGTTATATCGAATAGAAGCTTCTCGATTGAAGGCTTTGCTGAAATAAACCCAATAGGTTCAGCGTGAGAAAGCTGAACCTTAACGGTAAAGATAGGGATGATTTCCTTCTCGGCTAGGTTATTTCATCGCAAAAGTAACTTCTAGGCCATGCAATACATGGCAACTGCTCCTCCCATCATCATTGCACTGATGAGCTGTTTTAGGAAATCCTGTTTAGAGCGTGGTTTTTCGAGATGGTGCCAGCCAGCATTGACTAAAATGAAAGCGAGGACGATGGAAAGAGGCCCTCGTGTCGCTTGGATAATTCCTCCAAAAACGATCCCCACGGTCGAAAAGGTATAGAACAGACAGAACATGGCCAAAAGCCATACGACGGCGTAAGAGAGAGAGCCTTTGTCCATATTGGCTAGGCAAGCTTTGGGTGTTTTTTCTCGATAGAGGTGAACCCCTAGGCATGGGATCATGATGAAAGCATAGGTGATCAGGACCGTGTGAATTGCAACCCACGGGGTACGTAGGTTAGGGTTTGACTCGAGGCCATCGCACATCCAACTGATGCCTAAATCAGAGCATCCAAAGAAGACTCCAGCTGCCAGAATTCCAAGAAGAGGTTTTAAAGGGATCAACTTCCCTGAGTACTGGACAGCAACACCACCTAGGATGGTGAGGGCCACTGCAATGATTTGAAGTGGTAGTAGGTTCTCTTGTCGAATAAAGACCATCAAGAGAGCTGAGGTTAGAAGTTTTAGCCCCAACATGGGGGAGAGGCGAGAAGCAGGTGCATGGCGGATGCTCCAAAAGAAACAGAGCTGAGCCATGGTGTATGCCAAGGATCCAAGTAGTAGTCCCTTTAAAAACAGCTCGCTGTTTTGGGGAACCATCCAGGTGAATGGAATGCCAATAAGACTGATCGCGCCCATAAAGAGGTGGGAGCGAACCATGAGGTCTATAAGGGAAATCTTTTCGCTGACAAGCAGGTGTCGTGACACCAAGTAAGACAAGGCTTGGAGCAATGCTGCCACAAGTCCGACTAGAATTCCAGAGAGCAACAAGGAGCTAATTTATGGGGTCTTAAAACAGGTCGGAGACCTTATTCAGAAGAACGATGTATTCGCCTTTAGGGTTGAGTCTTTCGGCTTCGAAAGGGCTTGTTGAATTTCCCCTTCTTTTTGCCGTCTTGTCCTCTAAAACCTTTAGAGTAGGAGCTTTTTCGTGGACGATCTCCCTCAGAAGGTTCTCGATCTTCCCAGGGTCGCATTTGAATCGAGTTATTCCTAATTCTCATATTTCGCAGACCATTGATGACATCGTTGGGTGTGTCATGTGGAAGATCAACGGTGCTATAATGGCTATATAATTGAATGTTTCCGATGGCTTCTGATGGTATACCCCCTTCGTTGGCGAAGGCTCCCACGATATCACCTGGATTCAACCGATGCTCGCGTCCGATGGCCAATCTAAATCGTTGCCAGCCTGGTTGAAGAGCTTTGTTTTTTTGATTAAAACTAGACTTCCCTTTGCCGCCTTTGTCATTTAAGGGCCGCATTTTACCCGCTTTTTCTTCAGGAATCACGTCAAGTTTGGGGAAGAGGGGCCGTTCCTCTTGGGCCAGATGAGCTAGTGCAGCAAGGAGGGTTCCATCATCAATTGAGTGGGTTTCTCCAATCTCTTCAATTAGTTTTTTCATGCGCTTTAGGTCAACCTGGCCACAGATTTTAAGTAGATTTTCCTTAAAGGCTTTGATGCGCTGGTCTGAAATCTCTTTTCCACCTGGAATCGGCATAGGGGTGATGGTTGCTCCTGTATGAGCTTCAAGTTTTTGAAGTGAGCGCATTTCATTTCTTGAAATCATTAAAATAGCGGTTCCAGAGCGTCCGGCACGACCGGTTCGTCCAATGCGGTGGACGTAGGCTTCGTGGTCGAAAGGGATGTCATAATTAACAACGTGGGTGATGCGTGTCACATCAAGACCTCGGGCGGCAACATCTGTGGCAACGATCCAGTCGAGAACGCCTTGTTTAAGCTGACGAATGATGTTTTCACGCATATTCTGCATGAGGTCACCATTGAGGGCTGCAACACGGTAATCGGACTTTTTGAGGTGTTCAGCAACCTCTAGCGTTTGTTGGCGAGTTTTAACGAAAATAATACCTGCGTCAGCCTCTTCGCCTTCAATGATTCTTTCGAGGGCAGACATCTTATGACGTCTTCCAACAAGAAGATAACGTTGCTGAATGTTATCGACGGTTTTCACTTCCTGTCGAATTCTAACTTCTTCTGCTCCATTCAGGTAAGTCTCTGCAACGTTGCGGATTCCGTTGGGCATCGTCGCAGAAAACAGTGCCATCTGAACACCTTCTTGGGTTCGAGAGAGAATGTTTTTGACGTCTTCTTCAAAACCCATCCGCAACATTTCGTCGGCTTCATCGAGGACCACCGAAGAGAGTGAGTCCAGATTAAGTTTTTTCTTGTCTAGGAGGTCGATGAGTCGGCCTGGAGTGGCGACAACGACCTGAGGTTTCTTTTTTAAGGCGGTGAGCTGTATTCGAACATCTTGGCCACCATAGAGGCAGGCCACTTTGAAGGATTTGCGATGGGCGGCGTATTTTTCAAAAGACTCAGCGACCTGTTGACCCAGTTCACGGGTAGGCGCAAGAACCAATATATTCAAATCTCGGCCATTGGGATCGAGGTTTTGTAGAAGCGGTAGGGTGAAGGCTGCCGTTTTCCCCGTACCTGTTTGTGCTATTCCTAAGAGGTTTTGGCCTTCAAGAAGCAATGGAATAGACCTAGCCTGGATTTCAGTAGGAGTTTCGTACCCCAATTCGTTTAAGGTCTCAAGAACGTCTCCCTCGAGTCCGATGTCTGAAAATGTGGTGGTGGTCATGTAAAAGCCCAAGGAAGTTGATCGGCACTATATGGAGATCTGGATTGTGAAAGGAAATGGGTATCTGTTGGGATAGCCTTGTGAATTGTTCAAAAGCCGGATTCTTAGGGAATGGATGAGGGTTATGATCTTTGGATATTCAGACGAGACCTTCGTTTAGAGGGTCACTTTGGCTTAGAGGCATGTTTTTCTCAAGGGCGAAGTCTTCTCCCCATCTTCATCTTTGACCCTAATCAGGTAGAGAACCACCCTTATAGAAGCTCTCATGGGTTAAAGTATTTAACTTCAGCACTCCTGAGACTGGATCGTCTTTTGAAGAAGAAAAAGAAACGGCTTCATGTATTTTGGGGAGAACCAGAGAAGGTGCTGGCTCAAATATTTTCATCTTCTAAAATTCTCAAAGTACATTCGTCTCGTGATTTTACTCCTTTCTCAAAAAAGAGAGATCGCTCATGTAAGCTGATTTGTGAGAAAAATGGTGTGGATTTTGTTCTGCATGATGCACTCCTTCTCAACCCACCAGAAAAAGTTCTTAAAGATGATGGCAGCCCTTACACCGTTTTTACCCCTTACTACAAAAGGGCGATAAGGGCGCCATTGGAGATTGATTTTTCAAAGAAGAGCAGAAGCCAATGGGTGATAAATGAAAACTTTCCCACTTTGGAGAATGTCATCTCTAATCATTCTCAGTTACCTAAGCCAATGAAGTTAAAGGTTCCTGATGCTTGGGAGGAAGATCGTCCTTCATCGACTGAATATTTAGGTCAAAGAGATGTTCCTTCTATCAGTGGGACATCGGGTTGGTCCACCCACTTAAAGTTTGGAACCTTATCTCCTCATTTGCTTCGGGAGTCTTTGGAATTGGAAGGGGGAGTTGAACACCCGATCCTGCGACAACTTTTTTGGAGAGACTTTTTCCATCATATCGCTGATCATTTCCCAAGAGTTTTTGGGAACCCTTTTCAAGGATGGACTGAGAAGGTCATTTGGCCTGGCAAAGAAGAGAATTTCCAGGCTTGGTGTGAAGGCAATACAGGTTTCCCAATTGTCGATGCTGGAATGAGGGAGTTGGTTGCCACAGGGAAAATGCATAATAGGGTCAGGATGGTGGTCGCTTCTTTTCTGACGAAGGATTTAGAGATTGATTGGCGCATGGGAGAACGTTTTTTTGCTCAGAATTTGGAAGATTACGACCCCTGTATCAATAATGGAAACTGGCAATGGGCTGCATCAACAGGTTGCGATGCACAGCCCTATTTTCGAATATTTAACCCATGGTTACAGCAGAAAAGGTTCGACCCAGAAGGCCTTTATGTCAAGAAATGGATTCCTGAGATAAACGAAGTGCATCCATCTGTTCTTCACAATGGTTTCAAGAAGCCAATATCACCCTTTTATGTTCCCCCCCTAGTTGATCATGGGGAGGCTTCTATTCGCTCAAAGTCAAGGTTTGCCGATGCAAAAAACCGATAAGGAAGAATCGACAAAAATAAGGATCGCCATCAGTCGATGCTTGTTGGGAGAGAGCGTTCGTTACGACGGAACCCATAAACATCAAAGGTATTTAACGAACACCTATGGTGATTATTTTGAATGGGTTCCTTTTTGCCCCGAGCACGAATCTGGGATGGGAACCCCAAGGGAGTCGATGCGGTTGGAGGGAACATTGGAAGAGACTCGATTGGTGACAAGTCGAAGCAAAAAAGATAAAACAGAAGAGTTATTGTCATACGCAGTGCCTAGGTCTGAACAGTTAGGCCGCGATAATATTTGTGGGATCATCTTAAAAAAAGGTTCCCCCAGCTGTGGAGTCTATGGCGTGAAAATCTTCAATGATCAAGGAATGCCCGGGGACAATGGGCCAGGGCTTTTTGCGAGAGAAGTGATCAAGCGATTTCCAAATCTCCCCATTGAGGAAGAGGGGAGATTAAATGATGCGACCCTTCGTGAGCTATTTATAGGTAAAGTGTTTACTTACCACCGGTATCGCGAAGAGGAGGCAAAAGGTTGGACGGCAAAATCTCTTTTGAAATTTCATGAACGTCATAAATATTTACTCATGGCCCATGATCAAAGGGGGTTGAAAGACTTGGGCCAACTTCTCTCAGATCTAAAGTCCCGCCCACTTGAAGGGACCGTGATGATTTATTTTGGTAAAATGATGCAGCTGCTATCAAAAGCCCCTGGGGTGAAAGGGCACTTGAATGTTCTGATGCATTTAATGGGGTACTTCAAAAAAGATTTAAGCCCTGATGAAAAACAGGAAATCCTTGAACAGTTTGAACTTTATAAGAACTCTCGAGTTCCACTAATTGTTCCCGTGACTTTATTGAAGCATTATGTTCGGAAGTACCAGCAGCCTTATCTACTGGAACAGATTTACCTCGAGCCCCATCCAACAGAACTGATGATCCGCAATAGTTGTTAGCTCAAAAAGTTGAGTGAAGATCACTCCTCATTTTTTGTGTCTCACCTTTGATGAGAACTTGCCTTTTGTGTTCTAAGACTGACGTGTTATTTAATGCGTCTTTTGAAACAAATTGAAAGTTAGAGGGAGCGCCCTTGGCCCATTCTACTTCTTGATCAAACCAGAGTTTGTAAGAAGCAAAACAAGCCAGGTCAAGAAGATCCCTTGCTTTTAGTCCACCTTCTTCCATGAGGGTGAGTTCTTTTAGAAAACCTTGCCCATGTGGAACTCCGAAGGATCCAGCATCACTTCCAGGAAGAATTCCTACGCCGATTTCCTTAGCATGTTTGAGCATATTTCGGTGTTGGAGAAGAATGGCTTCAAGGTTTCTGCGACTGATATTTGACCAGCCCATTAAGTCTGCCTCATCGACTTGAACTTGAACTGGGGCAAAGGTAGGGACCCACAGAGTTCCTCTCTCCTTCATCAGTGATAAAATTTCTTCACTCATAAAGAAACCGTGCTCGATGGAATCAACTCCACCCAAGACGGCTGTTTTGACGCCTTCTTCTCCAGATGCGTGAGCCATCACTTTGAGTCCCTTACGATGGGCTGCATCGACGAGGGGTTTTAAGGTCGGTACGTCGAACTGTGGTGACCCTTTAACTTCTCCCTTTTCAAAATCGATGATACCAGTGACGACGACTTTTAGATGATCAGCTCCACGACTCAACCGGTCTTCGACGACTTCCTCGGGATTGGAGAACTCCTCTAGATTTCTTGCAAAAAAACTTCCATACCGCTTTATACGATTGACTCCGGAACCTGGACTTGCGACTTCGGCATGATCTCGATCAAGATTACGACTGGACAGAGTGAGTCCGACATTGGCATTATCACCACCATCTCTGAGGTGTCCGATTCCATATTGGAAAAGAGCTTGGGCACGTGTTGTGGCGATATCGAGAAGTTCATTTGAAGGCAATCCCTGCTCATGTTTTCTTTGGGCAAAGTCCAACGTTGAACCTTTTAAGAAAAGGTGGGAGTGCGCTTCAAAAAAAAGAGGGAGAAGTATTTGATCCTTAGCCTCTTGTTGGGAAGTACTTTGAACCATAGAGGGATTTGGTTCCTCTTGACCAAGATAAAGTATTTCCTCATGATTGAAAACGAGGTTCAATTCCGAGTCGATGAGGTTTTTGTTCTCATCAAACCCTCCACCTAAGGTCCACCAGGACACGTCGTTGTTATCTTCCATGACAGAATTTGAAGGCTCTCCTGAAGATTTTAGTTCATTCTCACGCCACATCTTCCCAGAGCTCCATTAATTCGTCCAATTGTCGAAAACCTGCATCTTCAAGGCTCTCTCCATTGAGAGGGCGCCCTTCTGCTAGAACTTGTTTTACCCCTACGACCAAAGGGTCATCTGACTCTAAGGGTTCGGTATTCT
>Ga0233432_10004415_pt1 | contig 12501 bp, 9 predicted proteins | sample SI_122_August201_6_FD_179870 | JGI IMG/M metagenome (GOLD analysis project Ga0233432, IMG submission 179870) | Seawater microbial communities from Saanich Inlet, British Columbia, Canada - SI_122_August2016_10_MG | ecosystem: Environmental > Aquatic > Marine > Inlet | place: Canada: British...
AGTCATGGGCTTGGCTATTCAAGCAGTAAGTTGGGTAACTGAAATAGGAATAGGTATTTCAAAGCGAAGTCATCTCAACTTGTATTCATTCGCCTCGAATCTAATCGTAACAATCTTAGGGATTTATTTCCTTACGCCCATATTGGGCATATTGGGAGTTGGTCTGGCTGTTATGGTTGGCTTTCTGACCAAAGCTTTAGTTGCAAGTTATTTAGCCCAGGATGCTTATAAATTAGATTGGTCTTACAGACCAGTAATTATGATTATGCTGGTTACACTACTATTTGGCTTAGCCTCTGTGAGTATGCAGCATATTTCTGATTTTACTTCATCCAACTTAATTTTATTTTTAGGGATAATCGTCATAATATCTGTAGGGTGGATGGTTTTACTAAACCGTAATGAAAGAAAAAGGGTTTTGTCTATCATTCGAATTAGTTGATGAATTTCTTTCCAATTTTTAAAATTTTCATTAAGTTCACCGACTTATTTTCATGATCAATGCTAAAATAAACTTTTTGGAAGGTGCGGTTGATTTAAAACTCTATTCCACAAAAAAAAATCTGACTCGTCACTTAGAATTTTTTTTCCAAAACACAGAATTGAAGGGGAAACGAGTATTAGATATCGGAGGTGGCTCTGGGTTGTTATCCTATTGGGCAATAGTCAATGGGGGATCTGCTGTATGCCTTGAACCAGAATTTGATGGGAGTTCAAAGGGAATAAAGGACAGTTTCTTCCATCTTGGTAAAAATATTGGAATGAATCCATCTAGGGCCGAGTTTGAAGCAATCAAGTTCCAAGATTACAAGCCTAATGAACTGTTTGATATCATTGTCCTTGCTAATTCAATTAACCATTTGAATGAAGATGCTGTTCAAAGCGTTACTAAAGATAAAGCAGCCCGAAAAGAATATATTCAGTATTTTAAAAAAATGTATAACCTTTTAAATGATAATGGTACATTGATAATTACAGATTGTAGTCGTCATAATTTCTTCAATCTTTTTGGAATGAAGAACCCACTAATGCGAACTATTGAATGGAAGAAACATCAGTCACCATATTATTGGAGTAAATTGCTTAATAATGTTGGTTTCAAAAAGAAAAGCATTAATTGGTCGGCACCAAACAGCTTTGGTGAACTCGGTAAGCTCATATTAGGTAATCCTATTTCTTCATTCTTTACTTTGAGTCACTTTAGGCTCGAAATGAAAAAATAAAAATTGAGAATTCTTCTCGTCATTGATTCTTTTGGTTCAGGTGGTGCACAACGACAAATTATTAACTTAGCAATTGTTTTAAAAAAGCGCGGTCACCATATAGAAATTTTCAATTATTTTCCTCACCTAGATTTTTACCGCAGTTCTCTTCAAGAAGAAGGTGTAGTGATACATGATTGTGTTAAGAAAAACAAATTTTCGATCTTACCTATTTTTGCTTTAATCAAACTATTGATGAAGGGGGATTTTGATGTGGCCTTATCCTATCTTGCTTCTCCCAATTTATATTTAGAAATTGCTCACTTATTTTCATGGAAAACTAAAATAATAGTTAGTGAAAGAAGTAGTCACTTAGGCTCGGGTTCCATACCATTACAAAAAATGTTTCATTCTTTAGCAACAAAAGTTGTGGTAAACTCACAGAGTCATCAAACTTGGCTTTTGCAAAATCACCCTTCTATTAAAAGCAAATTATCTGTAATTTACAATGGGGTTGATCTTGAGAGTTTTCAGCTAGCAGGTCCAAGTCAGAAAAGAAAGAACAAATTGAGGTTTTTAGCCATTGGAAGGGTTGGTCCTGAAAAAAATATTTTGTATGTTGCTCATGCTCTTTTTCAATTTCATCAAAAATATGGGTGGTGTCCAAGTGTGGATTGGGTCGGACGGTTGGATGAATCAGATGGGGGCAAGAAATATATAAACAAAGTCAGTCAATTCTTAGATAGAAACACGGTGATCAAAGAAAAGTTAACTTTTATGGGTCCTAGAAATGATGTTCACTTACTTCTTAAAGAATATGACGCTCTTTTACACCCATCTCTTTACGAGGGTTTGCCGAATGTAATCTGTGAATCCTTAGCTGTTGGTCGCCCTGTTCTTGCTTCTAATGTATGTGATAATGGAATTTTGGTTGAAGATGGTAAGAGAGGCTTTTTGTTTAATCCTCAAGATCCATCATCAATGGCATCAGCGATCAATCGATTTAACAATGTAGATGGAGCATACTACCTAGAAATGTGTCAGAACACTAGGGATTTTGCTAAAAAGTCTTTATCACTTGAGAAAATGGTAAATGCTTACGAGTCACTCTTTTTTAAAATATGTAACCGTAGCTATGTTTAGTTTTCCGCAGCTTAAGTGTTAGAAAAGAAAAAAGTCTTAGTCGTTGGTGCTTTCCCTAGTTCTAAGGGGGGAATATTTGGGGGTTTTCTTACAGTATGTAATGCCCTTAAATCCTCTTCCTTTGCAAAAGAATTCGAGCTTTTACTGATAGATACTACGCAAATTAGTAACCCAGCACCTAGTTTCCTCGTTCGATCGATTTTGGGGGGTAAGCGTGTTATTCATTTTTTAGTTAAAGTTGTCTTTTGTCGACCCCGCGTAACGATTATTTTTTGTTCAAGTGGGTTGAGCTTATTGGAGAAAGGCCTCATGGGTCGCTTTACTTGCATTTGCGGAATTCCCACCGTCATTTCTCCAGGTGGCGGACAGCTTTTCAAAGATTTCAACCAATCCTTTGCTTTACAGTTGTTCGCGAGGATTGCTTTCAAAAAAGTAGATAAAGTTCTATGCCAGGGAAATGAGTGGCGACAATTTTTATCGACTAATTTTGACAGGGATATTGAAGATCTTCCTATTGTTGGAAATTGGACAGCTACAAAGGAACTTCTTCAAATCGGCAAATCTCGAACTTACGAAAGAAAAATGGGAAAACTAAAAGTTTTATTTGTTGGTTGGTTGGACCGTTCAAAAGGGGTTATGGATACATTGGCAGCGATCCAAAATACAAATGTTTTAGATCATGTTCTTATTGAATTTGTAGGGGAGGGTAATGTATCGGAAGAAGCGAGAAATCTTGTCAAAGATAGAAACCTTCGGGACTCGGTGAAATTTGCAGGTTGGTTACACGGAGATGAACTTCTTAAGGCTTACGAAAAAGCAGATGTGTTTATTTTACCTTCTTGGATGGAAGGCTTACCTAATGCAATGATCGAAGCAATGGCTGCTGGTCTATGTGTGGTTGTTAGTTCAGTCGGGAATATTCCAAGCACAATTCAACATCTAAAAAATGGAATGCTTATCCCAGCACAAAGTCCTCCTGCGATTGTTGATGCCTTTGTGAGTTTGATTGAAAATGATCAAGACAGAATTGAAATGGGAAAGAGAGCCTACAAATTTGCTGCACAAAATTTTTCGACGGAAAAAGCGGTTGGGAAACTTACTAAAGTAGTAAACGACCTTCTGCATTAAAAGTTTTACCTGCAATTAAAATACTTTCATCATCAAAGAATTCGTAATCACTTTATTTTGAAACAAGTCTTACAATCATTAAGGAATGGGAAAACCGAGGTTACTAATGTGCCAGTTCCCGCTTTTGATAAACGAGAACTCTTGATAGAGACTCGGGTATCCTTGCTTTCAGCAGGCACGGAAAGAATGCTTGTGGATTTTGGTAAGGCTGCGCTATTAGCTAAAGCGAAACAACAACCTGATAAAGTCCGTATGGTTGTCGATAAGATGAAGACGGATGGTTTTTTGCCTACATTGGAATCAGTTTTGGCCAAGCTCGACCGGCCATTACCTATGGGGTACTGCAATGTTGGGCGAATTCATGATTTAGGTAAAAAAGTAACCGGCTTTAAGGTGGGTGATCGGGTTGCGAGTAATGGAAAGCATGCCGAATTTGTAAGCGTTGCCCAAAACCTTTGCGCTCGGATTCCAGAATCTGTATCTGATGAAGAAGCATCCTTTACTGTTCTCGGGTCGATTGCTTTACAGGGTATTCGATTAGCTCAGCCAACATTAGGGGAAAGTGTCGTGGTTTATGGCGTTGGCATGGTTGGACTACTCACTGTTCAATTACTGCGGGCTCAAGGATGTCGTGTTCTGGCCCTGGATTATAATCAGAGTCGGTTGAAGCTAGCTTCCGACTTTGGAGCTGCGGTTTATAACCTTTCCGTTTCCGAAGATCCCGTAAATGAGGCGATGCATTTTTCACGTAACCGCGGGGCAGATGCAGTTATTATAACTGTTGCGAGTCAAAGTAACGACCCTGTTAGCTATGCTGCAAAAATGAGTAGGAGACGTGGTAGGATTATTCTAGTTGGAGTCACTGGTTTACAACTGTCCCGTGATGATTTTTTTGAAAAAGAATTGAGTTTTCAGGTGAGTTGTTCATACGGACCTGGTCGATATGATCCAAGCTATGAAGAAGGTGGAAACGATTATCCAATTGGTTATGTTCGATGGACTGAGCAAAGAAATTTTGAGGCTATCTTAGATATGATGGAGATGGGGAAGTTGGATGTAAGGCCATTAATCTCTCATAGATTTGATATTTCCTACTCTGTGGATGCATACGGTTTACTTTCAAGTGATGAGGATTCACTTGGTATCTTACTGACCTATGATTCGTCGGGAGATGGCAAACAAGACCAAACGATCTTATTAGAAAAGTCTGAAAAGCTTGATAAGGAATCATGCATCAAAGACTTAAAAGTCAGCTTGATTGGCGCTGGTAATTACGCATCCAAAATTTTAATCCCTGCCTTTAAAGATACAGGTATTTCTCTTCGCAGTATAGCTTCAACTAAAGGAGTTAATGGTTTGTATGCAGGAAAGAAATTTGGTTTTGCTCAAACGACCACTGATGTTGATTCCATATTTGAAGATCCCAATTGCCGGATTGTAGTTATTGCCACTAAGCATAACACTCACGCAGATTTTGTGCTAAAAGGTTTACAGTCAGGCAAGCATGTATTTGTAGAGAAACCACTATGCCTGTTTGCTTCTGAATTGGATGCAATTTCCAAGCAATACTGGAATAATAATGCCGAGGGAGTTCGCCTTATGGTTGGCTTTAATCGTCGCTTCTCACCTCATATTCAAAAAATTAAGTCTCTCCTTGCAGATAAAAAAGGTAAAAAAGCATTTGTTATGACCGTGAATGCGGGTGAGATTCCTTTAGAGCACTGGACCCAAAATCTTGATATAGGGGGTGGAAGGTTATTAGGAGAAGCCTGTCACTTTGTTGACTTATTGAGGTTTTTAGCCGGGGAAAATATTACCTCATTCACATGCGTTTCAACAAATAATGAATCGCTTGATACTTTTACGATTCAACTATGTTTTGATGATCAATCGATTGGAACGATTCATTATTTTGCCAATGGTTCAAAGGCTTTTCCCAAAGAAAAACTTGAGGTTTTTTGTGAAGGAGGAATTTTACAATTAGACAATTTTCGTTCTCTTAGGGGATTTGGATGGACGGGTTTCTCAAAAATGAACTTATGGAGACAAGACAAAGGCCAAAATCATTGCGTTAAGTGCTTCGTGGAATCCATTGAGAAAAGTTTGGATCCTCCCATACCTTTTAATGAAATTGAAGAAGTTTCCAAGGTATGTATCGAACTTTCAAGTCAACTTAGTAAGTCGTAGTTACGATAAAATTCTTTGAAAGTTTGTAACCCTTTCCACTTTCCCAAAGAAAACAATCTTGATCTGTTACGCCTTATTTTTGCCGTCCAAGTAATCTTTCAGCATTCAAGTCAGCATCTTGGAAGTAATGTGCCTGGAATCCTTAAGCATTTCCCGGGTGTGCCTGCTTTTTTTTTTGTCAGTGGTTTTTTGATTTATTCTTCTTACCAGTTTACTTCTCCCACTCATTATTTTAAAAACCGTTGTTTACGATTATTTCCTGCTCTTTTTTTTGTCGCAATTGGTGGTGTGTTGATACTTTGGATTGCGAAAGGCTGGGGTTACTTATTTGATCATTTCCCATTAGTTCTTCTTTGGTTTTGTGGCCAAATTACAATTTTTCAAGCTTTTAACCCTAGTCAGTTTAATGATGTCGGTGTCGGAGTTATCAATGGTGCACTTTGGACTATCACAACAGAAATCCTTTTTTATTTATTTATTCCTCTGCTAGTAATTTGTGAGAAAACATTTCGTCACTCTTTATTTCTCTTTATTTTGGCCTCTTTTTTTTTCTATGCAATGGGTGAAGATCTTCTCGGTGAACTAATTTACGCTGATAAATCAGCATATGATTACTTATGCCTTACCCCTGTTGTTTGGGGTTGGATGTTTGGCCTTGGTATTCTCTCAGTTAAGTACTTTCACTTTTTAAAGGATGTCTTACCTTATTTAGTTCTTCTAGTCCTGCCAATGGTTTGGATCATACATGGTGAATATGGTGGTCTATGGCTAGAAAGTAGTGGGAATAAACTTGGCTTGCTATATTTTATATTCTACTCGGGTTTGATTTTGTGGGCAGCCTTTTTTCTTCCTCCATTCTTGATTAAATTCGACCTGAGTTATGGTCTTTATATTTGGCATATGCCGATAATAAATCTTCTTTTGATATTGAAAACACCTAGCATTGGGTTGGCTCTTAGTTACAGTTTACTACTAGCCTTAGCCTCCTGGTTCATTATTGAAAAAAATGCTATTAAATTTAAAAAATCTTCATTAAAAAATGTGTTGTAAATTAATAATAAGTTGTAAGTGAATATTTCCACCAAGAAGATTGATTTAATTGTTGGAGCACGGCCAAACTTCATGAAGGTCGCCTCACTTTTTCTTGCAAAAAGGATGAGTGGAAATGCTACTTCAAAATTCGAATTTAGGTTGGTTCATACTGGACAGCATTATGATCCAAGAATGTCAGATACTTTCTTTGAGCAATTAGGGATTCCTCAACCGGATGTGAATCTGGAGGTTGGCTCTGGTACGCAAGCTGAGCAAACTGCAGGAATTATGATTGGGTATGAAAAACTGCTACAACAAAATCCGCCAGACTTATGTATCGTTGTAGGAGATGTAACGTCTACCATGGCGTGTACGATAACAGCTCAAAAACAAGGGGTGAAAGTGGGGCATATAGAAGCTGGAATTCGATCAATGGACTGCTCGATGCCTGAAGAGATTAATCGAATGGTGACAGATTCAATAAGTGATTATTTTTTTACCACCAGTGAAACGGCTAACCAAAATTTATATTCTTTAGGGATTTCAAAAGACAGGATTTTCTTCGTCGGAAATACTATGATTGATACTTTGCTTCATCATATCGACCGGGTGCGATGTCCTGATTTTTGGCAAGACTTTGAGCTCGCTGTAAAATCTTATTTTGTTCTTACCTTGCACCGACCGACTAATGTCGATCAAACCGATGACTTTCACGATTTACTGCAAGCAATCGGGGATAGTTCGAGAGAATTACCTGTTATTTTCCCAGTTCACCCTCGATCTGCGAAAAAGTTGACGGAAATGGGCGGCATTCCATCAAATATTATCTTAGTTGATCCTCAGCCTTATCTAGAATTTACATATCTGGTGAAAAATGCAAAAGCCGTAATCACTGATTCTGGAGGGATTACCGAGGAAGCTACTGTGATGGGCGTTCCATGCATGACCCTGCGGGATTCAACCGAGCGGCCTGAAACGATTTCGATCGGTACCAATGAACTGGTTGGAACAAAGCCTCAGGCTTTAAAGCCATTTATGGATAAGCTTTTTGCGGGCAATTGGAAAAGGGGTGGTATTCCAGAAAAGTGGGATGGGCAAGCGGGTAAAAGAATCCTTAGGCATTTAGAAAAAATTCTACATTCTTGAAATTTCTTTTCCTCTATTGGAACACAATTCGTTATTTGAAACCTGTTCAGGTGTTCGGGAGAATTTGGTTCATTCTGAGAAAACCAAAAGGTATTAAGCAAATACCTCATGAAACAAGTCTTCCTCATGGCAAATGGTGCTCGGCACCAACAAAAGAAAAGTCAATGTCAGATCTTCAGGTATTTAACTTTTTAAATGTTGAGAGGAAATTAAAAGATATCACTTGGCAAGCCCCTGAAATGAGTAAGCTTTGGAGGTACAACCTACATTATTTTGATTATCTCAATAGTGAACCCGGGAATTCTAATAATGAAAAGTATCATTATTTGCTTTCAGACTGGATTGTAAAGAATGAGCAGTTCCAAGGTGATGCCTGGGACCCATATCCCACTTCTTTGCGAATTGTTAATTGGATAAAGTGGTCTATCCAAGGTAATGAGCTGAACTCGGCATGTCGGGAAAGTTTAGCAATTCAATCGAGCTGGTTAAGCAAAAGGTTGGAAAAACACATGAAGGGAAACCATCTTTTGGCGAATGCCAAAGCTCTTATTTTTGCAGGATTATATTTCAAGGGACAAGACGCAAAAAAATGGCTCCATATGGGGGGCGAAATTTTAGAAGAAGAAGTTGAAGAACAAATCCTTCAGGATGGCGGGCATTTTGAGAAAAGTACTATGTATCATGCGGTTGTTTTAGAAGATATTCTCGATTTATTAAATATTCTAGGATTTTATAAACCCTGCAGTTACATCGTGGGTGGATTGTCAGAGAAACTTCGAATAAAGGCCGCACAAATGGTTACATGGTTGAAATTCATGACTCACCCAAATGGAGAAATTTCTTATTTTAATGATGCAAATTTGGGCTCTTGCTTAAACTTGGGTGCCCTTTATGACTACGCAAAAAATTTGGGTATTGGAGAAATTTCACATAATCAAAAAGACAGTATTGACCTCCAATCCTCTGGTTTCTGTCGCATGGCTAATGATAACTTTTCCGCTCTTCTTGATGTTGGGTCGATTGGAGCATCATACTTAGCAGGTCACGCTCATGCTGATACACTCTCTTTTGAAATGTCACTACAAGAACACCGAATTATAGTGAATGGGGGAACATCAACCTACGAAAATAACCAGCAACGGCTTATTGAGCGCGGAACAAAATCTCATAGCACTGTTACCCTGGAAGATATGGATTCCTCAGAAGTATGGGGTGCTTTTCGCGTTGCTCGCCGTGCCAATATTGTCGACAAGGCATGTGATTTGCATGGCAACCCTCAAACTGTCAGGTCTTCTCATAATGGCTATGTAAAACGCTTGCCGGGTAATCCGGTCCACCAAAGGACTTGGAAGTTAGATGGGAATGAACTTTTGGTTTCTGATCAGGTTAAGTCATCTTCCTGCAATGAAGGGGTTGCCCGTTTCATTTTACACCCTGATATTCAAATCAATATTTTGAAAGAGGGCAGGTTATGGTCATTGGAAAAAGGAGGCAAAGTTTTACTGAAGGTAGAAGTCATAGTAGGAAGAGGGGAGATGGGGAAGTCGACCTTCGCCGAAGCTTTTGGGAAAATTGTTACTACCTTATCGATCGATGTTTTTCTTCAAGCAGGTAGGGCTTCTACGAGATTTTTTATTAAGGAGTAAGGAAGTGTCTAGCTGTAAAAAAAATTTGGCTATTGTTATGAGTTACCCCCTTAGGCAGGAATTGGCTGCGGGAAATCGAATGCTTTCCTTTCTTCATGTTGCTCAAGCCAATGGATATCAAGTTTCAGTTTACTCTCTTTCTGATAGAAATGATCGGTCTGAATTCAATCAATTTGTTTATGTAATCAAGTCATGTCCCCTTATATTCCCAGGTTTTTTTGGACTTGCGATCAAAGAGACGGTCAATGCATTTAAATTGTTCCATGCAGTTAAGAAAAGAAAACACAATAAGGTACTTATAAGCATCCCATCAATGTTTTTACTTTTTCTTATGCCAAGAAAATTGGCAAAAGCCACTTACCTAGATGTTCGCGATCTCACATGGGAATATTTATCCGAGCAATCTTACATACAGCGAGTGGCTAAATTTATTTTTAGGTTCTTAGCTAAAAGAAAAGTGAACTTATTTTCCGCTATTTCAGTTACGAATTCATGTGAATATAAATATTGCTCGGAAGTTTTAAATTTTACGAAACAATCCCCTTTTTTACTCCCCAATGGGATTTCGCTGAAAAACTTTCAAAAGCTTTCAGCGATTTCGCCACCCTTACCTAGAGCAAATAAGCAATTAACAATCTCATACATTGGAAATATTGGAATCCCGCAAAACTTGTCCACTTTTGTAGAGGCGGCAAGTTACTGCCCAAATATAATCTTCAACATTGTAGGAGCGGGAGAGAATTTATTGGCAGTAAAAAAGCTTAAGGAAGAAAAAAAATTATTGAATGTAAACTTTCTTGGTTCATTGCCTTGGAATGAGCTATTAAATGTCTATTCGGAAAGTGATATACTGTATGCTCAACTTAATCTTGATTTCAGTGGAGCGGTTCCTTCAAAATTGTATGAGTATTTATCGACCGGCAAATTCTTTATCTACGGAGGAGCAGGGGAGGCACTTAACTTACTTAAGGGTTTTGAAAATCATCTAACCATCGAGCCTGAGAATGCGGGGATGCTTGTTGATGCAATTAATGAGTCAATCAAGAAGGAGTTTCCCGGTCATCTTTCTTCTGCTAATCGAATAAAGATTGAGAATAGTTACATTCGAGAACATCATGTGGAGAGATGGTTGGAGGCGATTGCTTAAGCCTATGAATAAAGTAAAAGCATAATGAATTGGAATTTTAGCAAGGGATCAAAGTTATTAGTTAATACTTTTGTTGCTTTGGTTGTGGCTTACATTATCCCTGTCTATTTTTCGCCACCTACCGAAATGTTATCTCTCATTTCTAGGGAGAAACATTTTTTCTATGCTTTTTGCTTTTCCGTTTCGTTTTTAGTTTTGGGTGAAATGATCGGTATTTCTGACAGGAGACTTTTTCAATTATCGATGCGGCATCTCATTTTATACTTTTTATCTGCTCTTTTGGCCAGCATTGCCCTCGTACTTATTGTTTGGATATTCGAATATAGCTTTGTGGGAAGGTGGGCTATTTTAAAAATTACCTTTTACACTTCCCTGTTCACTTTTGCATTCTCAGCACTTTTATCTCTCTTAATTAAAAAATATCGGAATAAAGTGGTCCTTCTCGTTTCTGAGTCGAAGCGGCTTCAGATTCGGAAAGCCTTGTCACAAAAAGAGGAGGCATTTGAGTGGGTTCAACCTCCTGATGGGTCTAGCGACAAAATTGAAGACCTATGTATTGATCAGAAAATAGATTTATTGGTGATCGATGAATCGTTGTCTTTAAGTGAATTGGACATTCTCGCCCTTATGCAAAACGGCACCCGGGTAATAGGAATTGTTGATTTTTGGGAGCGTTATTTAGATAAGATTCCACCACATTATGTCGATAGGTCTTGGCTTGCACGAGTGGACCTGCACGTAAAAAACCCCTTGATTCATTGGATGAAGCGAATGATGGACCTCTTGATATCGATTACGGGTTTGGTTTTGTTATTTCCCATTCTTGGTTTATCTTTGATTTTGATATGTTTAGAATCAGGATTCCCTCTCTTTTACATACAGAAACGTACCGGGTATTTGGGGCGTCCCTATTCGATGATAAAACTCAGAACTATGAAAAAAGGAGCTGAGAGTGATGGTGCCCAATGGGCCAAGAAAAAGGATTCAAGAGTTACTAAAATTGGTAAATTTTTGCGAAATTGGAGGATCGATGAGATTCCTCAATTTTGGAATATCATTAAGGGTGAAATGTCTGTGGTTGGCCCTCGACCAGAGAGACCTGAATTCCAGTCGGAGTTAAATGAGAAAGTCCCTTTTTGGTACGCGAGGAATCTGGTGAAGCCTGGTCTTACTGGCTGGGCTCAAATTCGTTTTAGCTACGCTTCCGATTTAAGTGAATCCGAGGAAAAACTCTCTTATGACTTGTATTACCTAAAGCATGCATCATTAATTCTAGACATGGAAATTATTCTTTCAACCCTTCGTTCCGTCTCAAAAGGAAGTCGATGAATAAAGTACTTGTTACCGGGGGAGCAGGCTACATTGGTAGTCATACGGTCTTAGCTCTTTTGCAATCGGATAACCATGTGATCGTAGTTGATAATTTTTCAAATTCATCTCCTGAGTCTCTATTGCGGGTTAGTCAAATCGCGGGTAAGAATCCGGTTATCGTGAAAGGTGATATAGCCGACGATAAACTTTTAAATCGAGTGTTTTCTGAAAATCAAGATATCTCATCAGTCGTACATTTTGCTGCATTGAAGGCGGTTGGTGAATCAACTGAGAATCCGCTCAAATATTATCACAACAATGTTTCTGGTTCCGTTATCTTGTTGGAAGTAATGAAGCGTTTTGGGGTTAAAAACTTGGTCTTTAGCTCTTCTTGTACTGTTTACGGTGAACCAAGCAAGGTACCCATCTCCGAAGATTCTCCTGTTGGTGATGTATCAAGTCCTTATGGACGAACGAAGTACATGATGGAGGGCATTATCAAGGATTTTGCTTCATCTGACTCTGCATTCAAATGTGGAATCTTGCGCTACTTTAATCC
>Ga0233432_10004417_pt1 | contig 12500 bp, 10 predicted proteins | sample SI_122_August201_6_FD_179870 | JGI IMG/M metagenome (GOLD analysis project Ga0233432, IMG submission 179870) | Seawater microbial communities from Saanich Inlet, British Columbia, Canada - SI_122_August2016_10_MG | ecosystem: Environmental > Aquatic > Marine > Inlet | place: Canada: British...
GCAAAAAGTATGAGATCTTTTATTGGCAAAACATATAATGGTGATGTATCCTTGACAATGAAAACATTTGATTGGAATCCCATACCCTTTAAAAAGACTGTTTTGGATACTGCAAAATCAATTGAATCCTATCTTAACAAGGTTGATTAATAGTAAAGTTTAAATCATGATCAACAATCATCTTCCAAAATAAGATTAATCACTTTTAATGTGTTTAAAAAATCTCTTGGAGTTAAACTGATGTTCGATATTTCAATAGAGTTATCTACTAAACAAAACGGATTAGCAAAAACACTAATCCGTTTTTTTATATAGTTCGAAAAAAAAATGAAAATCTTAATACTTATTGTAGCAATAGTATCTACTGGCTTAATGGCTGGCATATTCTTTGCTTGGGTGTTTTTCTAGTTACTAGTTTTGGAAATATTCCACTAAATGAATTATTGGAAAATTTAGATTTTTATATTTGCATACAATTTATTTTAACTTTTTTAACCTGTAAAATGACTCATATTTTAGCCTTTGGCGCAAGTTCATCTAAACGCTCTATGAATAAAACATTGGCTACATATACTGCCAATAATATCCCTAATGTAAAAGTTACTGTCATTGATTTAAACGATTATGAAATGCCTATTTATAGTATCGATAGAGAAGAAAAAGAGGGTATTCCTGAACTTGCTATTCAGTTTAAAAAATTAATAAAGAATTCGGATGGAATTATCATTTCATTTGCCGAACACAATGGCGTTTATACCACTGCATTTAAAAATATTTTTGATTGGATATCAAGAATTGAAAAGGTAGTTTGGTGTGATAAGCCTATGTTATTGATGGCGACATCGCCAGGTGGTCGTGGTGGCAAATCAGTATTAGAAGTCGCCCATCAGCGATTTTCTAGAGAAAATTCAAATGAAATCCCTACATTCTCATTACCGTCTTTTAATCAGAATTTTAATCCTGAAATAGGTATTACTAAGCCCGAATTAGCTAAAGATTTTGATACAGCAGTCACTAGTTTTATAGATCAACTATGATACACTTATCTCCTATTCTATGCATTAAAAGTGTTCACTCTATTTGTGGAGGTGCTGTTAAGGTTATTGGAGAGAAAAAGAAAGTGACTGAAATAAGTCAAAATGTAAAAATCGTTGGCTCTAAGCATAGCTTTTATGCATCAGTCATTGACTTTAAAATACTTAGTCAAAGCATAGAGTTGAGTTTAGATAATTTTGGTGAACATGAAATCAAAAAGGGAATGGTAATATATCAGTCTTAAAACTTTAATAAGGCTACAGCGTGAGCAGCTATCCCTTTTTCTGCGCCGACAAAACCCATTTTTTCTGAAGTTGTTGCCTTTATGGACAGCTGACTTGCCTCAATCTGCATGCATTCAGAAAGAACGTCTTGCATTTTCGGAATATGTGGATTTACTTTAGGCTTTTCAAGGCATACTGTGGAATCAATATTGATAATTTCAAAGCCTTTTTCACGAATTAGAAGCATAACATCACGAAGTAATATCTTGCTATCAATTCCTTTATAATCTGCTGATGTATCAGGAAAGTGAAAGCCTATATCTCGCATATTGGCTGCACCTAAAATAGCGTCACAAATGGTATGTATGAGTACATCTGCATCTGAATGACCAACAGAACCTTTGCTATGTGGAATATGAACTCCTCCAACAATAAGTTCTTCACCCTCTTTTAGTTGGTGAACATCATATCCGTATCCTATTCGTATATTCAAATCTTCTAATTATCTACTTCAGTATCAAGTGCACTGAAGTCAAATGTTAAGGCAAATCGTAAAGTATTCGATAATGGATTAACTGCATTAACCTCATCTCTACTTTGTAAAGGTATTAAATATGAGAAATCTAGTCCAAATACATTATATCTAACACCAGCTCCTAGAGTAAAAAACTGACGATCACCCTTTGATGGATGCTCGTAAAAGAATCCAGAACGAATGGCAAATTGCTTATCGTACCAATATTCTGCACCCATAGAATAAATAAGCTCTCTTATTTCTTTGTCATCTGCAGGGGCATCGTAAAAAGACTGAATGATACCACTAATTACGGATACATCAGGATCAAGTCCACTGATAATCTCGCTATCTTCATTGTAAATAGGTGGCGTTGGCACTAGTAATTTGTTAATATCAAACTCAAAGGATACTTCATTAAATTCATCAATGGCCGTACTTAATGCCGATCCTATTCTCAAGTTAGTAGGTATAAAGTCCTTATCAATAGTTTCAGTGTAGGATACTTTACCTCCAATATTTGAGATATTTATACCTGTTGACCACGTCATGTCTTTACTTGCCAAACGGATTTGTTTTGTATAGTATCCGGAAAAATCACCAGCAACTGTATGAGCAGCTTTCGTTGCCAAAGTCCCTACTTGCTGACCACCAGTTAAGTTAGAATATACATAGCGAAGTGCAACACCAGTAGAGAAGTTAGTTGATAGTTTCAAAGAATATGCCCCATCAATAGAAAATTCGTTTGGATTAAAAGAGCCAAGTGGATTATTGTTATTATCTGTAAAATTAATTTCACCTAAACTGAAATACCTTAGAGAGAAACCTAGCACCTCGTTTTTATTCAATCTTTTGTATGCAGTTAAGTAAGATAAATTAATATCAGGCACTAAGGCTTTTAACCATGGTGTATAGCATACAGAAAAACCTAAATCGTCTTTTACAAAGGCATATTTTGCAGGGTTCCAATGCATTGACATAGCATCTGGTGTTGATGCTACACCTACATCACCCATACCACCTGCTTTAGCATCAGGACTTATAATTAAGAATGGAACAGCAGTAGTAATTGTGTTTAGTCTAAACTTATTGTCAACATTTACATCGTTTTGTGCAAATGATAAGTTATTACACAACACTAGAGTAAGTATGGCTATAAAAATCTTAAGTTGATTCATTGAGTATGAAAAAAAAGTTGGTTACAAATATAAAATATAAATTTAATAACGGAGATATTAATCGATTAGTATGAGTCGTCCTGACTTTGTTGAAACTTCTCCATCGCTTGCCTTTGCTACAATGTTGAAAATGTACATACCGCTTTTTAACTTATCTCCTTCGTTTGATTTTCCATCCCAGTTAATCGGCCCATATCTAAAGCCCACAGGTTTAATGTTATCTTCAATGATTTTCACAACCTTACCGCTTATATCCATTATTACCAGGTTAACTTTCATGTCTAAATCGGACTGATTATGCTCAAAGTAAAAGGAAGTAAAGTCAACAACTGGATTTGGATAATTTATTAAGTTTTGAATACTTAAATTATCGACCGAAATAACTCTAAATTCTGTGGTGCTTTCGGATGAATTATTAAATACATCCCATACTTTAACAGTTAGAGTGTGCGTGCCTTCCTCCAAATTTGAAAAAGGATATTCAATAACTCCACTTTGATAGCTATCAATATCGTATTCATAAAAATCATTTAACACAATTGGATTAGATGATTCTTGGTTGAGAACGGCTGTCATGTCATGTCCTATACCATTTCCTATAGTATTAATGCCGTTTTCATCATACAGCAAAGCGTATAAATTTGGGTCAGCATTTGTGATTCCTCCTCTTATAAAGTTGGTGTCATTGATAAATAAACTTATTTCAGGCCCCAAATTATCATTTGAAAAGCCTTCGGCTGTTCCTCCAATTATGATTTCATTACTAAATCCAGAGGCATCAAGTTGTTCTTCATTGACAGTGCCTTTTGCGTACAAACTTATTTTTCCATTACCAAAGTCATAGTTAATATCCTTAGGCACAATAAATGTAAATGAAAATTCACCTTGACTAACTGTTGATTTACCATTGAACAATTTATTCTTCTGCAAATCGAAAACTAATACTGGTGATTCATCTTGTCCTAGCGTTTGGAAATCTGTACGTTTATCAAAAACTGTTGGGAAAACAAAACCTTCGAAAGTTTCTAGTTTTTCGCCGTTACGTTGGACTTCTCCCTTTAACGTAACCTGCCCCAAAGCTTTTGCACTATCAACAACTTCGGTTAGTACCACATCATAAACTGGATATGCAAGCGTCAATGCAGGGTCTCCTAATAGAGTGAAGTTTCTATGATTTAAATCCTCAATATCATTAACATTATTTTTCGTTCTCATCAAAATATCACCAAGCCTTGGGAACGTAGCTTCATTACTATTTGGAAATAAATTTTCAAGAAAAGCTTCATTGAGATCCAAATTATTGTCAGTAAAGACTACTCTTGAAGTCGTTAACAAAGCAATGGCACCAGACTTTTCTTTTAAGAAAATATGCTCGGCTGCAGATACTCGCTCAGGGTCATCGTATCTACCAAACTCGCAAGTTGCCGTCATAAATAAAGGGAGATTGTTCTCGTTATTCCATGTGTTAATGTCTTCAATCCCTAGTATACGTTCATGAGCCCAACCTAATTCTCCACCATGACCTGTGTAATTCACTAAAAACATCCCTTGGTTTACGGCATTTGAAATGGCGGTATTGGCAGTTGGGCAGCGTTGTCCTCCAGTTGAAGTTTCTTGTTCATAGGCATCTAAATAAATCTTGTCAACATTCATATTTGGATGTTCTGCTGCAATATAATCGGCTAATTGTTCCGCCTGTGCTGTATGTACCGTTTCCACCTCATCGTTATCGTCACCAACAAAACAGAGCCTTAATCGCCAATCGCCAAAAGAATCTTCAACATTGTAGTTAATGACCTTGTCTACAGCATTTTTGGCTTCTTCTATAGTCTGAACAGGAAACCTACCTACACCAATATCCAAAAAAGATAAAAGAGGGTTATCATTGGAAATGCTTTCTCCTTCATCAAGAAGAGCAAAATAATCGTCACTTACGTAGGAATACAGAGCATTAGTTGAGTTTGAAGATTGATAGGATACTATAAAGTTAGTATTCTCATTCACTCTATTTTTTGGGTCATAAGATGCATCCCCAAACAACAACATATATTTTAAAGGATTATCATTATTGTAAAGCATTCGAGCAAAATCTCGGATTGCTGATACGTCTTGACTACCAGAAGAGAATTCATTATAAATTTGTTGTGGTGTAACCACTACTACCGACAACCCTTTAGTTCTGTGAAAATTAGCTAATCTATTAGCTTCAGTCCAAAAAGTTGGGTGACTGACTACAAGATAATCGATATCTTTTATGGCATGTAAATTTTGATTGCTGACCTTACCGTTTAATTCTACATTTTTGAAGCCTCCAGTGAATGCAATAAATTCTTTTAAGCTATCTGTTGTATGAGAGAAAATAGCTTTAGAGCCTTCAACTGAAAGGCTTTGGTTTTTTGGGCTTAATGGATTACTAACATCCCAAATCGTTAAAGAAGAAGTGGCGTTACTTATTTCGAATTGACTGACACTCTCAGGGCGTACTGAAGCCAAGGACCTAAAAGGCATTTGACTAGCATTCATTTTGAGTTCTCGCTCAGCATTTACTTCAATGTAGTCAATCCATCCTTTTCCTGAACTAGAGGTAGAAGAAAAACTAAGCTGAACTTGAATATTATCAGAGTTAGGATTTACTTCTTTTTCAATGGTTTTAGTATTTGCATAGTTATAACTTCCATAAACACCAGATATACTTGACACCTCTTCAGTCATTCCAGGCGAATTTATTGTAAAGGTAGAACTGAAAGGAGAACTAGCTCTAGCGGCTAAAACTAATTTTAGTTTAGATACTCCTATCCTATCTGGAAAATTAAAATTGAATGTTCTATTATTTACAATATCAAATACATCGCCATACCACGTTTTACCAGATTTAATGAAATTAACTTCATCATTCTCATGAATCTGATAGTCATTAAAAGTGGTGATTACAGTATCAAAACTGGATTCAGAACTTTGATTCGAAATACGTTTACCAATACCTAAATTAGTTGTAAGAAAATAATACGTTTTGTCATCAAACAAATGCATTTGACGGCTAAATTTCCCTGAACTTTCTTGCCATTGATTTGGAGATTGACCATAGAAAATAACGTAATCGTTTTCATCAAATGAACCATCATCTTGTCCTGAGACTTGAATTGATAATTCTTCAAGGTCATCAATTCGAGGTTCAGAGTTTAGGACTGGCAGCATACCTCCAGGTCTTCCATACAATCTAATATTATTTGGGTTAATTGATTGGACATTCACTCCTAAGTCAAGGAGATTTTGATAAGTCAATCTGTGAATACCATTTTCAGTCACAGAAATTTTAAACCAATCGCCTGTTGAAAGCACCGAATTTTCTGCAGAAGCAAGTGAACTTCTAGCTTCTGGCAAACAGTTGAATGTTACAGAAAGCTCACAAAAAACTAACTTTTTAAACTTTCCTTCTCTAAAAACAAAAGGGAATATTGACCCTTTTATTCTAAGTTGTTTACGTTCTACACCAAAATTATGGACTAAACGAACGTTTGAGCCTAAATTCTGATTTTCTAAAAAAGAAATTTCTGAGGCATTACAGTTCACAAATACAGCCTCCTTAACTTCAATTTCAAAGTCCGTTGTATAACTATCAAAGGTTTGGTTAAAATCTAAAAGATAGGAGTCCGAATTATTAACCACAGGCACACCATCAACAACATTCCAATCTAGAAAGAAGTAATTAGAACTTTGACCTAAGAGGTTTGCTGAACTAAGAAGAAAAACGAAAAAATATATTAGTCTCATGTTGACAGAGTGAAGTCCAAATTTACTACTTAATTGAAAAATATCTTACACATATCGTTCAAATTAATATAAACTATGAAACGTGTTTTTATGACTTATTATTATTTAATCTTGTATTAGATGAAAGTTGGTAAGAATATTTTTATATTTTTGTTAGCTAGTAACTATTTACATAGTCGAATGAAGAAAATAATATTTCTGTTAAGTTTTTCTCTGTTAGCTGGTGTCTATAATGATGCTAAGGCACAAGACCCTGCTTTCAGTCAATTCTTTGCAAACCCTCTTTACCTTAACCCTGCAATGGCGGGAACAAACATTTGCCCAAGATTAAGCCTAAACCATAGAAACCAGTGGCCTGGCATCGGCAAAACGTATGTTACATATAGCGCGTCATACGACCAGTATGTTGACAAACTTGGTGGAGGTTTAGGATTTGCTATTGCTAAGGATTATGCTGGTGCAGGCAACTTAAACACTACACACATCAGTGCGAGTTATGCATATAGATTACAAATAAATAAGAAATTAAATATTAACGCTGGTTTTGAAGCTGCATACAGACAATTAGGTATTGACTGGGGTAGCTTAACGTTCGGCGATATGATTGACCCTGTTCAAGGATTCATCTATCCGACAAATGAAGACATCGTTAATTATGCAAATAACAAGGGCTTTACGGATTTCGCAGCTGGATTTATGGGATTTGGTAATGCAAATAACCAATTCGACTATTATTTTGGATTTGCTGCTCACCATATTACTCGTCCTGACCAAGGATTTATTGGTGAAAGCCGTTTACCTATGAAGATTACTGGTAATATTGGGGCGTCATTCCCATTAAACAGATTCGGAACATACAGAACGAATTCTGGTTCAAGACCAAAGAACGCTGCACTACTATCGCCAAATATTCTATTTCAAAAGCAACAAGATTTCATGCAGCTTAATTATGGTATGTATGTCATCAAAGGTCCAATCGTTGGAGGTCTTTGGCTAAGACAAAGTGCTGAAAATTTCGATGCATTTATCGTCCTATTAGGAATAGAACAAAGTACGTGGAAATTTGGATATAGCTACGATGTTACTATCTCAGACCTTAATAATAGTAATACTCAGGGAGCACACGAATTATCGTTTGCATACAAACTGCCTTGCCGATTCAAAGGCAAAGCGTTTGAAACAATAAATTGCCCTAATTTTTAGTTAATAAAGTTTCAGAAAATCATTTAAATTATGAAAAATCAATTATTACTTATTCTTTCTCTAGCGGTATTTTTCGGATGTAGTAAAGAAAAATCCAAAACTACTGGCTGGAACTATAACGACCCAAAACACGGTGGGTTTGAAGTATCTTCAAATTATACAGAACAAATTACTCCTGATGGAATGGTATTTGTTGAAGGGGGTTCTTTCACCATGGGGCGTGTTGAACAAGATGTTCAATACGATTGGAATAATGTACCTAAGACGGTAACTGTTTCCTCATTTTATATGGACGAAACTGAAGTTAGAAACATAGATTACTTGGAATATCTATTTTGGATTGAAAGAGTATACGGTTCAAACTATGATAATGGATCTTATCCAGAAGTATACTGGAAAGCACTTCCTGACACAAACGTTTGGAGAGATAAATTATCTTATAATGAGCCTTATGTACGCAGCTACTTACGTCACCCTGCATTCAATCAATATCCTGTTGTTGGTGTTAACTGGGAGCAAGCAATGGACTACTGTGCATGGAGAACTGATAGGGTTAACGAAAGAATTTTAATTGATAATGGTTACCTATGGGAAGACCCTGAGCAAGTTGATGAAAATGTATTCAAAACTGATGCTTACATTATGGGGCAGTATGAAGGAAGAATTAGAAGACAGTTGCCAAACCTTAAACTTGGAGTTCACTCGTATGACAAAAAAGCCGGTAGAGATAAAAATGCGGTTAGAAATGTTCAAGAATCTGACGGTGTTTTATTACCAAGTTTCCGTTTACCTACTGAAGCAGAATGGGAATTTGCTGCTCTTGCTTTAATAGGAAATACAGAACAAGAAAATGTTGGCGAAAGAAAAATTTATCCGTGGAATGGTGATGGAGTAAGAAATCCATCTAAAAGAAACAAAGGTGAGATTGTAGCTAACTTCAAAAGAGGAAGAGGTGACAATATGGGTACAGCAGGTAAGTTGAATGATAATGCTGACAAAACCGCACCTGTAATTAGCTATTGGCCAAATGAGTACGGACTTTACAATATGGCTGGAAACGTATCGGAATGGGTAATGGATATCTATCGTCCATTAGTCGACCCTAATTCTTCTGACATGAACCCATATAGAGGTAATGTATTCGAAACATGGGAAAGAGATGAAGATAGATTCATCGTTGAAAAAGATAGTTTAGGTAATATCATTAAGAGAGCCGAGACTATTGAAGAAAATATTAACAGAAGAAATTACAGCAAATCTGATAACATCAACTATTTAGATGGTGACTATGATTCAAAAGTGAATTCTCCTGCTCAAGATTGGTTACAAGATAATGGTGAAAACACAACTAACCAAGTGTATGAATTAAATAAAACATCACTTATTTCTGATCAAACAAGAGTATATAAAGGTGGTTCTTTCAAAGATAGAGCGTACTGGATGATACCAGGAACAAGACGATTTTTAGAACAAAAGCAATCTACTAGCTATATTGGATTTAGATGTGCTATGGATAGACTTGGACCTCCTACAAGTAATCTTAAAGAAAACCAACGTAAGCCTGTTGATTGGAATAAAGCAAACGGCTACTACGATAGAAAATAATTAATTGAAATTTAATTAAACCCCAATGTTATGTTGGGGTTTTTTTATGTAATGGAATTAAATCAACTACATAAATTATTTTTAGAGTCATCAGGTATATCAACTGATACTAGAAAAATAGTGCCTGACTCTATATTTTTCGCACTAAAAGGAGCTAATTTTAATGGTAATCTATTCGCCAAAGATGCTCTTGAAAAAGGCGCTAAATTTGCAGTTGTTGATGAAAAAGAATTCGCTTTAGACTCCAATTATATACTTGTAGATGACGTTTTGAATTGCTTACAAGAATTAGCTAGTTTTCACCGAAATCAGCTTAGCTGTCCTGTATTAGGAATCACAGGCACAAATGGAAAGACTACAACTAAGGAGCTCATCAATGCTGTGTTAGAAAAGAAATATTCTGTAGTTTGTACTAAAGGCAATTTAAATAACCACATAGGTGTTCCGTTAACCTTACTAAGTGCAAAATTAGATACGGAATTTCTAATAGTTGAAATGGGTGCTAATCATCAAAATGAAATCAAACTTCTTTCCGAAATTGCTAATATCAACTATGGTATTATTACAAACATTGGAAAGGCACACCTAGAAGGTTTTGGAAGTGTTGAAGGGGTTACCAAAACAAAAAAAGAACTGTACGATTACATAAAGACTCAATCTGGCACTATTTTCATTAATAAAAATGATGAATTACTTCAGCGGATTTCAAGCGACATCAACAAAGTTGAATACTCAACTCAAGAAAATGAAAATGGTAGTCCTTTTGCATCTGTAACACACTCTGGTGAAGTTATCTCCACCAAATTAATAGGCAGTTACAACTGCACTAATATACAAGCTGCAATCTCCATTGGTAATTACTTTGGTGTTACTTTTAAAGAAATTAAAACCGCTATAGAACATTATACTCCTCAGAACAACCGTTCACAACTAGAAAAAACTTCAAAAGGTAATTCGTTAATCATAGACTATTACAATGCCAATCCAACTAGTATGATTAAGGCAATGCAATCCTTCTATTCGGTAAAAAGTGATAAGAAACTCTTCATTTTAGGCGATATGCTAGAGCTTGGTGACACATCAATTAATGAGCACCAAAAAATTATTAACGAGTTAAATAAAGAGCAATCAGAAGCAATACTTATAGGCACAGAATTTGGAAAATGCGAGCATACATTTCCTCAATTTAAGGACGTATTCGAAGCCAAAGAATGGCTTCAACAAAAGGCTTATAACGATTACTTTATACTACTAAAAGGATCAAGAGGAATAAAACTGGAAGAAATCAAAGACTTACTGTAACTCGTCTCTAATTACTTGTCTGAAAATTAGATACAGACAAATGATAAACCCTCCCAAAAATGAAAATAGGATAAACGCTTTTACCACTGAAATCTTATTCCTCTTTAGAGGTAAATTAGGTCTATCAATAATATTTAATAGAGGTCTATTATTTATCAATGTGAATTTAGAGATCTCTAAGTTTTTAACAATCTCTCCGTACATGATGTTTAAAATCTCTACATCACGCTTCAACCTTATTTCATCTATTAAGCCTTTTGCACGTTGAACACCAAAATTTGAGTCTTTATGTGAGGCATATCTATACTCAGCATTTTTCAATTCACCCAATACTGAATCTGCTCTAAACGAAAGTAAGGATAATGTGCTTTCTGATTTCGCTGTCTGAAACTTGGTATAGTACTCTTCAAGTTTTTGTGTTAGGGATTCTACTAGTAACTTTGCAAATTGTTCATTTCTAGAAGAAGATGTTATTTTAAAAATGCTACTTTCTTCTTCTAAATGAGTTGAAATATAATTATTAGTCAAATCTGAATATACGATTCCCATTATACTATCATGCTCAAAAGAAAATTCAGAAAGATTAGAAGGAAAGCTAAAATCTGACATTTCATCATCCCATGATTTTTTATACTCATTAATCTCTAAAAAATGATTAATTAATAGTTCATCTTTTCCATCAATATTTCCATTTTGCAAAATAGCCTGATGAACAACTCTTTTAGAAATTAGTAGCTCCTGAATATTAGCTTGGCTAAAAGTGCCATTGGATGAACCGCCAATATTGAAACCAAATTGGCTCGCTAAACCTGAAACTGCCCCAATACCTGATTGAGAGTCTTGACTTTCATCAACAACAAAGGTTAAATCTGCATCAAAGGATTCAGTTTTTAAAACCGAATATACTACACCAAGAACACCAAAAAGAAAAGTAACAGCTAGTATTACTAGTATATTTCTTTTTAATACATTCTTAAAATAAACTACTTTAAGAATAACGTCTTTTAATCGTATTTCGTCAATATTTTCTTCCATCGAATTTATTGTTTTCTAGATAAATATAGAATATATAAAGAAGTAATAGCCGATATCTTGGTAATTGTCCCTTCTAGTATTCTTGTCCAATCAACAGGTTCAGGCTTTTGTCTTTTAATTTTTACATCTTCAGTAACTTTTATTATGGAGCCTCTTTCTACTCTTGGATATAAAACAAAAAGTCCAAAATCTTTGGCTTTTGTTACTGAACCTGAAGGAGAAATAACAAGCGTATTAGATTTTATATTATGCTTTGAAAAGCCACCAGCAAAGTTGTTAATATAAAAATTCGCCCTTCTTTCCATAAATGGCACAGAAATAGTAGTTTCTTCAAAGTTTGAAAGTGCACCAGTAATAGAAATTAAGTCCTGAGTTTGAGGAATACTTATACTATCTAAATCATGTAAAACGATATTAAATTTAGATCTTGTATACTTCATTCCTTTATCAAGATTAACGTGTACAGGAGTATATTTACTCACATAACTCTTTTCAATTTTATTTACAGGCTTATCATCCTCTCCATTTACTGGTGAAATCTGCACGAATTCACCTTCCGAAAAGAAGCCATTAACAATTTCTTCATCGTCATCGTAAAAGTCGATTTCATTGTTGGGCTTTACTTCAATATCC
>Ga0233432_10004420_pt1 | contig 12495 bp, 9 predicted proteins | sample SI_122_August201_6_FD_179870 | JGI IMG/M metagenome (GOLD analysis project Ga0233432, IMG submission 179870) | Seawater microbial communities from Saanich Inlet, British Columbia, Canada - SI_122_August2016_10_MG | ecosystem: Environmental > Aquatic > Marine > Inlet | place: Canada: British...
ACGCCAAGATATGGAATAATCTGGGAAGAAACGGGAACTGTGAAAGTGAATTAAGCCTTTATTTTTCAAACAGATGTAACCATAAGTTGACTCTTAGGAAGAAACGGGATCTTGTTGATCGGCAGCTTTGGGAGCAGAAGGAATTGAGCCAAAGCTCACTCCCTTTAAAGAAGTTCTGCTTCACGGAACCCTTGAGAAAGCACGGCGAAATAATTCGCATTTCCCTGCTAGTGCTTTCTCGGTCGAGAGTTCGAATCGAACTGCCGCCGAAATCTCTGATTTCGATAGAACCCAGCTAACCTTGGTTTTATGTCGGTAGGCCGTGATTTCCCACGGACAACTCTACCCCGACTGAAATAAAGGCTTACAACTCAATAGGTTGTGGGCCTTTTTCTTTTTGTGGAAATTTGGCCAGAAATTAAAGAGTCACCACAGAGTCACCCGATTTTCGCCAGGACTTACCTAAGCGAGACTAAGATCTCTCCTCGATTCACGTCATTCACCATCTCAACCACTTTTTTAATCGCAGAGAAACCAGTATTCATATGAGTCTGTTGGCCTTGAAATAAATGTGCATTACGGGCTTGGCCACCAGAGAATGCACTCCTTTTAGGAAACTCTCGTGTTTCAAGAAAATCAGATGTCGAAAGCTTACCCCTTTCTAACTGATCAACTCTTCAATCGCCTGGTGGAGGATTTGCACTGCATCTTTGCGGTCGGTGATGTGATCCTTATTCAAGTCGATGCTCAAGCCGGCAAGGCTCTTCTTGAAGACCGTCCCTTCAGCATCTTTTGGTCCTTCTACTTGATAGGTTTGGACGGGTTTGGAAATCCCTTTGACCATAATGGGATCTTTCTTGACCGTGTGAAAATTGTCCTTCACCAGAGAGTATGTTTCATGTGAAATCAGAATTTGGGAGTGTTCTGCACTACCCTCCAAACGGGCGGCAAGATTCACATTGCCCCCAATTATCGTGTAGTCCATTCTTTCTTCGCTTCCGAAGTTGCCAACCGTGCAGTAGCCGGTGTTGATTCCCATACGGATTTCAAAGTTGTTAACAATCCCTTCGTCAACATATTTGGCCCGAAGCTCTCTCATTTTCTCCTGCATAACGATGGCCATGTTTATACACTTCAGGGCATCCTTCTTGTAGCCCTCTGACTCTGGGTCGCCAAAAAAGATGACGATGGCATCTCCAATGTATTTGTCGATGGTGGCTCCGTGGGCAAGAGCAATGTCCGACATCTCAGTGAGGTAGTGGTTCAGAAGCTGAGTCAGCTCTTCCGGCTCAAGGCTTTCGGTGGTGGGAGTGAAATCAACAATATCCGAGAAAAATAGTGTCAGCTTCTTCCGAGAACTCTCAAGGCTGGCCTGTGCCTTACCTGAAAAAATCATGTCATAAATCTGAGGCGACAGGTACTTTGATAGCTGCACTGAGATGTTCTTGAGCCTGTCGGTCTTCTCGGCTATTTCCGTTGCCATTTTGTCGCTCTGCTTCAGCACTCGTCCAAAGCGTTTTTCTTGCTTGGCGTAGGCGCTGAGGAGGTCTTTGACGAGAGAAAGCTCATCTTTCGTGATCTCTCCGGCAGAAAGTTTCCCCTTCAGCTCAGTGACGAAATCCTCAGCCATGCTCTACACCGCCTTTTCCTTGAGTTTAATATTGAGGTCGGGAAAATCTTCAATAAAATCCTCGCCAGCTTCCATGGCGGAACTGTTCTCTGGATCGTAGCACCAAGCAATGTTTATTTGGACATTTTCGTTGTTGCTTTCAAAAACATCGAAGAGATCAAAAAACAGCTTGGAACTGCTAGAGTTGAAATAGATAATCTCGAAGTGAACTTCAGTCGGGTCGGTGGGAGAACCCGAAAAATACTCATCAATCCACTCCTTCACCTTTGCATAAAACTCAAAGGTGTTCTCAGGATAGGATTTACCAACGAAAGATAGCTTACTTGGTTCCAGACTGATCTCTGGAGTCGTTTTGGTGGACTCGATATGAAGCGGGGTCATGGTATATTTTCCTCTTTCAATTTCTTTGATGCTTTAACCAGAAAAAAGCCTTCAGATGATGGCCATAATGTTGAAATAGTACCTTTGGTCGTTAGCCTTTTCGAAATGGAACTCAATTGAGGAGCATCGCTTGGCGATTTCAAACATGCCAAAACCTCCCCCTTTCTCGTGAGTATTCCTCCCCTCTCGGCGGAGTTCCCGATAGCGTTTTTTGATCTGATCTCGATCCATGAAGGCGATTTCTTTAAGAATCGGCTCAAGTTTCTCTTTGTCCGTATCAGAGACCAGGTTCTGACTTGAAACGTAATAGTTGCTCTCGTCACTCTGGCCGATAACGATGAGCCCGTCTCTTTTTTTGCGACTTGGATCCATTCCCTTTGAGTAGTGCATCATATTCTGGGACAATTCGATAAAAATGGTCAACAAGTCGCTGGACTTCCCCATGTTCAGATTGTTTTCCTCAGCTTCTTTTTCGAGAACTTCCGTGATTCCAGATATAAGCTGCTGAGTCAGATAATAACCGAAGGAAAGAAACACAATTCTTTCCTTCTCCGCAAATCCTCTGACCTTATCAAGTTCCTTGATCTCCATTGGACTGTTGAGTCATTCTTTAAAATGATTGCGAATTGGCCCAACTTTATAATCCTAACCCCAAAATCAAGGTTTAACCTTGCTCAAAAATTCGACCTTAGATTCCAGTTTACAGAGCATTCTTTCTAGTTGTAAAATGTGATTTTCTTAAATGGAAAGCCCTCATATCCTTTGAATTCCGTGCTCTTTCAGAAAAGAACGGCGTGACTAGATGATTTGAAAATTTCAGGCTTTGCTCGCCTCTATCCGCGATTAGGGTCAAGTTTGGGAGGCCCCATTTTCTTCTTGTTCAAAAAGGTCTCTCAGCTTAGCTGTATCCATTAATAATCCTACAGGGCCCGAAAACAACCCCTTGACATCTCTTAGAGGTCGCGACGCGATTTCACAGTTCACTCCTTTCTGTGATGTCACTATGTCGAAACTCAATGATCTGTCCTCGGACTCTCCTGTATTCAGAACTCTAATGTCCCCTCTAGAATAGTGCTTGGTCAACAACTCAAAATCACGTTCATGTCAGACGATGTCTGATCTCGAATGGCTCGAAACAGGAGTGCTTCGTGTGCTCAGCGATGATCAAAGTGGACGTGCTTTTCTACAGAAACTTTTTCATCTCGCCAACGATGTTGGCGTCAGTCAGTTCTTCGCGAAGTTGAGAAGCGGGCGACGACTCACCGATCTACAAGAAACTCAGACCCGCCTTCTGGATCTGATGGAAGAACGACGAAGGGATGCAGATCCCTTGCTGAAATTTGAAGAGTTGAGTAAATATTTAGTTTTTTCTGGAGATGGGCACTATCACGAACATGCTTGTCACGACCCAAAGATCGATGGCAGTCACAGAACAACCCAACACTTCTATTGCCTCAACTACCGAACCCTGGGAATGAACCACTTCGCTTTGGCTGAGATTTGCAATGGTGTCAAAAAGGAACACAACCAGAAGGAGCTAAGGCAAGGAGCGGGAAAGGGAATCAAGACACTGTATGTCTGGGACATGGCAATCCTTGATTACCCCTTCTGGGAAGAGATGAAAAAAGGCGGAGTTTTCTTCCTGACGCTTTGCAAAAGCAATTTGCGTTTCGACCTTGAAAAGGAGCTGGAGTTCGATGCGGAGGATCCAGTCAACGAGGGAGTCTTGCTTGATCAGATGGCCCGGAGTAGAACAGAAGGCCGTCTGGTTCGACGTGTGAGCTACCAATGCTCAACTGACGGAAAAGTCTACACTTTTGTAACCAACCTCTACAAGACGGTTCGCCCAGGCGATATCGCATTGCTCTACAAGATGCGTTGGGAGATCGAAAAGGTCTTTGATGAGTTCAAGAATCGGTTGGGAGAGAAGAAATCGTGGTCTACTCACGAATATGGAAAGAAATCTCAGGCCAACTTTCTCTGTCTGACTCACAATCTATTAAGGCTGATGGAGGACAAGCTCGAATCCGAGGGAGCCGTCAATAAACAGGATCCTGAACGGAGAGAAAAAAAGGCTCAAGAATGCCCTGAACAGAAGAAGCATTGAGCTGAATCAGGTGCCAAATCTGTTGGGACTGGTCCAAAGGGTCACCCAGAGGTCAACAATTCTTTGGAGGTGGCTGAAAATTCACCTGTACCCACCCCGTGGATGAGTGCCGTGTGGGCTCTACGGGCTAGCTACGCTGAGTTTGCTCGGTGAAGGGGTCACACCGTTGCGCAGAAAGAGGCAAACCTCGAATCTTCTTGCCTCAACAGCAGAGAGTTTAACATAAGTGAGCAAGCTTATCATGACACCTGTTCTTTGTGGAGACGCTTCTACAAATTGACTTATCCTCTCGACAAGGGCAAAGTAATGAGTGAGCTCAGAGAAACGGAGCCATGGGTAACTCTGGAAAAAGGCAGAACTAAAACCCCAGAAAAAGTCCATCCCTTTTGAAGGCCTCAATGCGACTCAAGTCCCTGAGCTTTCTTTTTCTTTTGGGCGTGACATCCGCTTATTCACAAAGCAAAGAAATCACAAGAACCTCCCTTCAACTAGCATGGAAACACCAATGGCAGTTTGCCGGCTATTACATCGCAAAAGAAAAGGGCTTCTTCAAGGATGCTGGCCTCAATGTCGATATCATTGAGTATGATACCGGTACCCATATCACCGATGCCGTTGTATCCGGAGCCGTTGATTTTGGGGTTGGGCGATCGTCGCTAATTAGTGACCGCTCTGAAGGCAAGAAGGTCGTGATGCTTGCCTCGATTTTCCAGCACTCTCCCATCATTCTCCTCACCAAGAAACGAGACGACCTTCAAGATGTCACGGACCTAAGGGGCAAGAAGATCATGCTAACCCAAGACCAGGTCGGGATGGCATCGATCAATGCTCTTCTGATTTCACACGGCATAAAACAGGGGATGTTTCAATTTCAACGGCATTCCTTCAACGTTCAGGACCTGATTGATGGTCGGACCGACGCTCTTCTAGCCTATAGCTCCAATGAACCCTATGAAATGAAGAAGCAGAATGTACCCTATACAGTCTTTTCACCCAAGGACTACAACTTTGACTTTCTGAGTGACATCCTATTCACCTCCGATGCCTTATTAAAGACCAACACAGAACTGGTGGATAGGTTCAGAAAGGCATCTATTGATGGGTGGAAATATGCCATTCAAAACCCTGAAGAGACAACGGACTTAATCTTCAAAAAGTACAACTCTCAAGGAAAATCCAGAAACGCCTTGGAATTTGAAGCTGGAAAAATCATCAAACTGACGGATTACCCGAAAGTTCCTCTTGGAACGATTGACCTGCGAAGAGTCGAATACATCACCCAGATCTACAGACTCATGGGACTCATCAAGGGAGATGTCAACTATGAGGACCTGATCTACTCCAGAGGAGATGATGGCTCAGTTAGGCTCTCCGCCGAAGAGAAAGCATGGATTAAAGACAACCCGATGGTTAGAGTTGGAGGCGAACTGGACTGGAAGCCCTTCGACTTTGTCGATAACAAAGGCAACTACACGGGCATCTCCAAAGACATCCTCGATCTAGTTATGAAAAAAACCGGACTAAGGAGCAACTACATCACTGGGCAGAAATGGAAGGGGCTCATCACGGATTTTGAAAGCGGCAAACTCGATGTTTTGCCAGCTCTATACCACACTGAAGATCGAGAACGTTATACGATTTTCACCGAACCCTACTTCAAAATCAAAGACTACCTGTTTGTTAGAGAAGACGACAACACGGTCAACTCCATTGATGACATCAAGGACAAAATTGTGGCCGTCATTGATGGTTATGCTACCGCCGACAACGTCAAGGAGATCTTTCCCAACATCAAGATTCTGAAGGTCAAAGATAAGAACGCCGGCCTTGATGCTGTTCTACTTAAAAAGGCCGACGCCTACATTGATGGTTACGCCGTAACAATGTACACCCTCACCTCAGAGTTCATCACGGGAATCAAACCTGCGATCCCCTTTGGTTTCACAAACCATCTCCGTATAGGGGTCAGTCGGAACAAACCTGTTCTTGCATCCATCATCATCAAAGGCCTTGATACCTTAACCCATGACAACAAAAACAGAATCACAGCCAAGTGGTTTGCCAGAGAACAGAAGACATCAAAAGAAAAGCAAAGCAAGCTCAGCTTAACTGAGGATGAAACCAGATGGCTAAAGGAGAATCCGGTCATCAGGTTTACGGGAGACCCCTCTTGGCTTCCCTTCGAGGCCTTTACTGAGGATGGGCACTACAAGGGTATTGTTGCTGACCACTTAAGACTGATTGAAAATCGGCTTGGGGTCAAGTTTAAAAAGGTCAAGCCCGCTTCTTGGGATGATGCCATCAATAAAGCTGTTCAAGGTCAAGTGGACGTCATCTCTGGTGACATCGCAGATGAGACCCTTGGCGCAAAACTCAATTATGTCGAGCCATACATCGACAACCACCTTGTTGTTGTCATGCAAAAGGGCAATAAAACCAAAGGTCTTTTTAGTCTTAACAAAATCAGAGACAAGAAGATCGCCTATATCTCTGGGTACGGATACGTCAGTGAAATCTTAAAGACCTACCCCGACTTCAATTTCGTTCAAGTAGGAGACATCAGAGAAGGGCTTGAGAAGGTATCTTTTGGCGAAATCGATGCACTTCTTTGCACGATAACCATGGGCACCTACAACATTTCAGAGCTTGGCCTTTCAAATCTGAGGGTTGTGGGCAAGACCCCCATTGTGATGAGGATGAGCTTTGCCGTGAGAAAAGATTGGAACATCTTCCACGAGATCCTGAATAAAGCCATCGATTCCATTAAGCCAACTGAACAGAGAGAGATTGTCCAGAGCTGGATCGGGTCAGACGACAATAAAAAAATAAACTTAACAGCAGAAGAGCAAGCTTGGCTCAACAAGAAGAAGTCACTGAGCTATGTGTATGATGTAGACTGGGCTCCATTTGAATGGAAAAACGAACTGGGGGAGCACACCGGCATCGTCTATGACATATTGTCCCTCATTGAAAAGAGAAGTGGTTTAACCCTCAATGCGCTCGACACAAGTAGTTGGTCAGAAGCCATCGATCTAATGAAGAACGATCAAGCTGATATGTATAGTGGAGTTGGGGAGAATCCAGAAAGAAATGAGTATGTGAACTTCACGAAGAATAATATTTTCAAAACCCCTTATGTCTTCGTCTCAAGAAGGAATGATGACAGTGACTATCTGGAAACCTTCAGTGTTATAGAAAACAAGAAAGTGGCTGTCGTCGACGGGTATACGATCCATGGAATCCTGAAGGTCAATGTGCCCAAACTTCCACTTCTGACGGTAAAATCCATTGGGGAGGGTTTTGAGAAGGTCAGAAAGAGAGAGCTCGATATCTTTATTGTCAATGCTCCAACAGCTAAGTATTTCATAAACAGAAAAGGGTTTGATGACCTAAAGATCGCGACCAAGACTGAGTTCAATCTTGATCTCAAAATAGCGCTGCAGAAAGAGATCGACCCCATCGCCATCTCAATTCTCGATAAAGCCATTGCCTCTCTGAGTGAAGAGGAGATTGCAGATATATACTTCAAATGGACAGAAGTCCTCCTCGATCACGAAATCGACTGGACTCTGATTTATCAACTCACAGGTGGAGCTATGGCACTCCTGATTCTCATTGGGTATTGGAATAGAAAACTTAAACGAACAGTCGCAGAAAAGACGAAGGAACTTAAAGAATTTTCAGAATCACTAGAGGGCAAAGTTAAAGATAGAACAAAGGAGCTCAATCGACAGCTTCGGATGCTGAAGATTGCAGAGCGAAAACAGGCAGAGCTGATGACAGTAATTGAGGAAAATAGAAAAGAAGTTGAGCAGATGCATCGGCATACTCGGGATTCTATCGAATATGCTTCACTCATTCAACATAGTCTGATTCCATCCGGGGATCTTTTTAAACCTTTCTTTGCAGATCACTTTACGGTCTGGTTTCCAAAAGACGTTGTTGGAGGAGACATATTCCTTTTTGATGTGCTTCGCGATGAAGATGAATGCCTGCTTCTTGTTATCGATTGTACCGGCCACGGGGTTCCGGGAGCCTTTGTTTCCATGCTTGTAAAAGCCATTGAACGGCAGATCAATTCTCTCATCAAGAGCGACCCAGATAAAGAGGTTAGTCCGGGCCATGTTTTGAGTTACTTCAATCGCACCATGAAGCATCTCCTAAAGCAGGTAGACGAGAATGCGATCAGCAATGCCGGGTTCGATGGGGGCATTCTCTACTACAATAAGAAGAAGAATATTATCCGCTTTTCGGGAGCAGAGACGCCTCTGTTCTATATCGACTTAGATGGGAAACTCAACACGATCAAGGGAAATCGTCACTCCATTGGGTATCGAAGTTCCGATCCGGATTACATCTTTAAGGACCACGAAATCGCCGTTAAGCCGGGCATGAAATTCTTTCTTACCACGGATGGATATCTTGACCAGAACGGTGGCCCCAAGGGCTTCCCCATGGGAAAGAAGACATTTCAGTCCTTGATCAAGGAGCACCATGCCCTTGGGATGACAGAACTGTCTTCACTTCTTCTCACAAAACTTAATGAGTATCGCCAAGGAGAAGAACAGAACGATGACGTCACCGTCGTCGGCATCGAAATCGGAGAACCCCAATTCGTCGAGGGAGACACATGAAGGTTGAGCAGTACCGTTATTCAAGCCTCGAAGATTTCCGCACTGGGCTAAACCTGGAGCACATTGCCGAATGCAACCATCTGATTCAGGTCTTTACTGGTTTAGTTGATGCTGAAGAAGTAAAGGTTCTGCAAAAGACTCTGCATGATCATCACGACAAACTTCTCTTTATGGGGGTGACTACTGCAGGAGAAATCCACGAGAGTCAGGTTTCAAGTGGTGATATCGTGGTTAGCGCCATGGTTTTTGATCAATGCGAAGTTAGCTTTTCACATCTTCTAGATGAAGATCCTGTTGTTCTGGGTCAAAATTTGGCCAAAGCATGTCCACAAGGGGCCAAGGTCGGCATCACCTTTTTCGACGGCCTTCACACCAATGGAAGCGAGGTGCTTAACGCCTTTAACTCCATCAAACCAGAGCTGCCACTGACAGGTGGCTTGGCTGGGGACATGGGGCGCGTGCAAAGAACCATGGTGTTCTGTCGAGAGGGCGTTTTCGATCGTGGCATCGTTGCGGCGTTCATACTTGGGGATATCCGTGTTTTCACCGACTATCAACTCAACTGGCAGCCCATTGGCAAGGCCATGACGGTTACCAAGGCTGAGAAGAACCGCCTATTTGAGTTGGATCACCGACCTGCAACCGAGGTCTATCGGGAATACCTCGGTGATCGTGTCGGAGATGGTCTGCCCCATTCTGCGGTTGAGTTTCCCCTAATCCATGAGGATGAGTCGGGGATGGAGATCTGCCGTACCTTTATCCATGTTTTTGACGACGGATCACTCTTAACAATTGGCAACCTAACTAAAGGAGATCAAGTTCGCTTTGCCTTTGGCAATGTTGATAATGTTGTCACTCGCTCGAAGCATAGCATTCAGAAATACCGAGCATTCAGGCCTGAGGCCTTATTCACTTTCAGTTGTGCTTCTCGGATATCCTTCATGCAACAGGATGTATCTAGAGAGCTTCTACCACTGGAGAGCATGGCTCCGACCTGTGGTTTTTTTACGTATGGAGAGATCTTTCATCGACAAAGTAAACACGCACTTCTCAATATCACCCTTACCGTCCTCGGCCTTTCTGAAGCAGCACTAGACCAATCTACAGCTAGCCACGACGAGGTGGTCATGGTTACCGATGGCCAGAATGTCGAGGGAGACAACATCTTTAGCGGGAAACACTTTATGGTCCTAGATGCCCTCACTCACCTTTCAAACAAGGTTATTTCTGAACTTGATGAGTCCAAAGCTGTCGTAGAGAAGGCTCATCGTGACATCCAAGCTTCCATTAGTTTCGCTTCGTTGATCCAAAGTGCCATTCTTCCCAACGTCAAAGAAATTCTTCCCCAATACGTCAAAGATTATTTTGCAATTTGGAAACCCAGAGACATTGTTGGAGGTGACATCTATTTCACCATCGAACTTCCTGAATACCACAAGGTTGTCCTTATGGTCATCGATGGTGCAGGGCATGGAGTTCCAGGGGCTTTTGTCACCATGCTGGTCAAGGCTATCGAAAATCAAATTCGTGCCGACCTAACCACTAAAGGCTTAGATCCAGACCCTGCCGGGATGTTGGCTCACTTCAATCGTGATATCAAGAGCATGCTCAAGCAAAGCAAGGGCTCGAGATCAAACGCTGGATTCGACGGTGGCATACTGCTCATTGACCGACTTAACAGTCGATGCATTTACTCCGGGGCCAAGACAGATCTCTACGTCTTGAGAGATGGAGCTCTGGAGGTGGTAAAAGGAGATCGGGCCCATGTTGGCTTCACCAGAACCAAACCTGACCAAATTTATACCAATCACGACATTCAATGCCCTTCCGGAACCCGGCTTTACCTTGCCACAGATGGTTATGTTGATCAAGAAGGCCCCGGCGACCTGCGTTTCGATAAGGGGCGGTTAGAAGAAGTGTTAATTGAACTTCAGACACAGCCTTTTGTAAAACATGAAACATGTTTAATTAACACTCTAAAGAGTTTTCAAGGCTCTTGCCCCCAGAGTGACGATATAACCTTTGTTGGATTGGAGCTGAACTAAACATGAATTCCCTCTCTATATCTCCCACGGAAAACTCTCCCCTGATTGACTTCTCTCCGGATTCGGGCGAAATGATTATTGAAGGAAAGTGTTACCCAGAAAACACCTTCGACTTTTTTGAACCTATTGTCGAGTGGCTGAAGGCATACTTTGAATCTCTAGCCAAAAAGACTTGTTTTCACTTCAAGCTCACCTATTTCAATTCTGCCACCACTCAAGTACTTTTTGACATCCTCGACCTGATCAACGAACACGCTGGGCCCAATATCAAGGTCCTTTGGTATTATGATCCAAACAACAAAAATGGGTACGAGGACTACGAAGATTACTCAGAAGAGTATCCAGACCTTGGGATCGAGGCTGTTGAAAAATGAGTTCAGATGTCCCCCAAAGCGAAAAACTGAGTTTTCTTGTGGATATTGATGGCACCCACGTCTATGAGATACAGGAAAGCATCTCCCAAGATAGCCTCACCCAATCTGCCGCAGCCATTGAGCAATCACTGTCAAAACAAGGCACTGACCCCGTGCGAATCCAGAATATTTATGAACTTACCGTTGAGACCCTTCAAAACATCCTTAGCTATTCCTATGGAAGTCGATACGAGGGAGGAAGTCAAAAGACAGCAGAAGGAAGTTTTCGAGTCACTTATGAGTCCAAGACCGATACGTACCATATCGACAGCTCAAATCTTATCCAAGCCCAACAGGAGGCAGGAATCCTCAATCGAGTTGCAGAAACCAGAGGTTTAGATGATAAAGAACTGAGAAAGCGAATTAGGGAAAAAATGCGGAGTCGCCAAGATCAACACAAACGTGGAGCCGGACTTGGCTTTCTCACCATGGGCCGCCGATGCAGTTCCCCCATTCAGGTTGACTTTGAAGATGTCGAGATGGGAGTGAAGCGTTTCATTCTTCACCTTGAAGCCTGAGACCTCGACAACATCTCGCGGAAGTTCAATGGCTGCCGTGTATTCCCTCTCCCCCTCGAAAGCCCTGTAAGGTGTTGGGTGTAAGGTGCAAAAATAGAAAATGTGCTACAATCTGCTGAAAGGCAGCAGCTTCCAAACCTGACGGATGCCACTTTTCATGACGAATCAGTGAAGAGAATGGGCCACTTTCTTATGAACTGGCACAAGCTCCTAGAGCACATCGTCAAAAGCAAGGCCCTTACGCTGATTTTGGTCAGTTTTGATGGGCTTTCTGTGAATTGGCGGTCGCGTTTTAAGACGACGTCAGGGAGACTGGGCTAAATTTTCGTATGATGGGAAGTGATTTTGGAGTGATCTGATTTTTTTGCACCTTGCACCCAAGACGTTATGACTCCTTGAATCGATCAAAGTGAAAGAAGTCTAGAGCCGTGAATCACCCTAACAATGTATACGTCACCTCCCTGAACTCGATAAATCGTGCGGTAATTCTTGTAGACTAGGTGATAATAACAATCAACCCCCAAAGCCTCATTCTCTTCAATCTTAGGAAAGCTCTTTGGGTTAGTTTCAAGCTTTATCACCTGGTCCAATAGCTCAGCTATAAATTTATCGGCAGCAACCTCGCAATCCCGAGAAATACAGTCCCAAATCTCCTCGACATCGTTCTCCGCCCTTTTGGTTATGAGGACTTCAAACTTACTTCTCATTCTTGAACTTCTTCAAAAATGTCTTTGCTGATCGAACATCACCTTCTCGAATATCCTGTT
>Ga0233432_10004428_pt1 | contig 12486 bp, 10 predicted proteins | sample SI_122_August201_6_FD_179870 | JGI IMG/M metagenome (GOLD analysis project Ga0233432, IMG submission 179870) | Seawater microbial communities from Saanich Inlet, British Columbia, Canada - SI_122_August2016_10_MG | ecosystem: Environmental > Aquatic > Marine > Inlet | place: Canada: British...
AGAAAATGTGAGCTACTAGCCAAAGCATTAAACCACATATTAATAAACTGATATTAGGGAATTGTATGACCACGTTAATATAAGTTTCTGATGTTTCGTTAACAACATTTTTAAATTTGTCTAAAATAAATTTGGATGTGTAGTTATCGAGCCAAATAAATATAAGTATGTAAGCCATATTTTTTAAACACGCCATGGTTTTAAGTTCAAAATAATTCCCATGATGAATGTTTTGCATAAAAATCATCAAATAGTAAGATATTAAAATCAGAAGAAAAAGTGTTACAAGTGATGATACTAAAATTAAAATTCTATGTTTTTGAGGAAGATTGTGAAGGTAATCGTATTGAGATAACATCCCTTCATTTAGACTAAGTTGATAATTATTTAGTGTTTTAAGGTTAATTTTATCTATGTTATTTTGTGTTTTTGCAACTGTGTCAGAAGTCTCCGGGAAAATATTTTGCGAATAAAGGTCATTTTTTGAATCGTCAATCTCAATATATTTTTCCCAAAAAACATTACCGGTTTCTATATTAACTTTTAAGTTGACTTCCTTGCCAAAAGATCCCAATATTAAACAAGGAATAATGGCTAACGAAAATAGTATAGAGAACCCTAAAGTTAATTTTGAACAGAAATAGAGAAGCTTTATTAATGCAGAGTTATTCATTTTAGGATTTGCTTAATCAAATTAATTTACTTGAATTCAAAGATATTAAATTGAATTAAATAAAAAATTCATTATTTGTATTATAAATAACTCAGCCACCATTTTTTAGAGCTTGATTTGTACTTCATGTATTTGTAACAAAGAGGTTATAATATTAATAAAACAGTAAGCCAAATCTGATGGGTTTGATGTAAAGGATCCAGAAAATAAGTAATCATCTTAGATGATCTAATGCCATAATAATCATCACTAACCCTCTAAGAAAATCAATTGATTCGATTCGGTTTTTTCTCATAATTGTCAAATGTACAATCAACACTTCGGATTACAAATAAAAACTATATTGGTATTTTATTGCCATCAATAGTTTAAGTCTATAGAATGACTTATTAAAACTGCTTTTCATTGTTGTGAATAGATTATTGAATTAATACCTTTGTGTAAAATTAACTGTAGATGAAATATACTGTCATAGGAACTGGATTTTCTGGCTTGAGTACTGCTGCATATTTGGCAAAAGAAGGACACGAAGTTCATGTTTTTGAAAAAAATGACACTATTGGAGGTCGAGCAAGACAATTTAAAGACAAAGGATATACATTTGATATGGGTCCAAGTTGGTATTGGATGCCAGATGTGTTTGATAAGTTTTTCAAAGATTTTGATAAAAACCCTAAAGATTATTATGATTTAATCGAACTTAATCCTGGTTTTCAAATAATTTTTCCTGAAGCACATACTCTTAAATTAAGTAGCAATTGGAATGAAGTCTTGGCTCTTTTTGAATCCTATGAACCTGGTTCTTCAAAGAAGTTACTTTCTTTTATGGAAGAGGCTGAGTTTAAATATAATTTTGGAATAAATAAGTTGGTTTATGAACCAGGCGTTTCTTTAAAAGAAGTTTGTACTTCTGAAATTATAAGTAATGTTTTTCGTTTACAAATTTTCAAATCTTACAGAAAACATGTTGCAAAATATTTCAAAAACCCTTTTTTGATTGCCCTACTTGAGTTTCCTGTTTTATTTTTAGGTACAGCACCAGCAAAGACACCTGCCATGTATAGTTTAATGGCTTATTCTGGTATAAAGCAAGGTACATTTTATCCTATGGGAGGTTTTGCCAAGGTCATTGATGGAATGGCGCAAATATGTAAAGATTTAGGGGTTAAATTTCATCTCAATTCTGAAATAAAAGAGATTGTTGTAGAAAATAAAAAAGTAGTATCTATTAAAACAGATTCTCAGGAATACAAAGTTGACTCACTTATTTGTTCTGCAGATTATCATCATATAGATAAAGAAATATTGCCAGCACATTTAAGTAACTATTCTGAGAAATATTGGGATAAGAGAGTTCTTTCACCCTCATGTTTAATTTTTTATGTTGGCGTAAATAAAAAGCTAGATAAGTTAGAACATCATAATTTATTTTTTGATGAAGATATAGATGTGCATACAAATGAAATTTATTCAACTAAGCAATGGCCTAAAAAGCCTCTTTTTTATGCTTGTTGTCCCTCTAAAACCGACCCTAGTGTTGCTCCTGAGAATAAAGAAAATCTTTTCTTTCTTATTCCAATAGCTCCTGGAATGGAAGATACAGAGGTTATTAGAAAAAAATATTTTTCTAAAATTATAAAAAGAATGGAGAGGTATTGTGGTCAAGAAATTGAAAAATATATTGAGTACAATAGGAGTTATTGTATTAATGATTTTATTAAAGATTATAACTCATACAAAGGGAATGCTTACGGTTTAGCTAATACGCTTTCTCAAACGGCAAATTTAAAACCTAAAATCGTTAATAAGCATATCGATAACTTATTTTATGCAGGACAATTAACAGTTCCCGGTCCTGGTGTCCCTCCCTCCATCATTTCTGGAAATGTGGTTGCTAATTTTGTTATGAATCAGAGGTCTAAATGATATGAAGGAGATTTTTGACACAGTAAGCTATAGGAGTAGCGAAATAACAACAAAACTTTATAGTACAAGTTTTTCTTTTGGGATAAAAGCTTTAGATAAAGAACTCCATAAGCCCATCTATGCTATTTATGGTTTTGTTAGACTAGCAGATGAAATCGTTGATACCTTTCATGATTTTGATAAGGAGACCTTACTGTTAAAATTTAAGCATGACACACACGAGGCTATAAAAGATAGGATAAGCTTAAACCCAATTCTGAATAGTTTTCAAGATGTGGTTAATTCTTATAATATTGATCTTGATTTAGTGGATACTTTCTTAAACAGTATGGAGATGGATTTGAATCCAACTACATATGATGAATCAAAATATGAAAAGTATATTTTAGGTTCTGCTCAGGTTGTAGGGCTTATGTGTCTGAAAGTTTTTGTGAACGGAAATGAGATTCAATATAAAGAGTTAAAACCCTATGCGATGAGTTTGGGCTCTGCATTTCAAAAAATCAACTTTTTAAGAGATATTAAAGCAGACTATAGTAATCTTGGTAGAACATATTTCCCTAATGTGGATATGGATACTTTTAGTTTAGATGATAAAGTGCATATAGAACGTGATATTCAAAAAGATTTTGCACACGCCTTAATAGGTGTAAAAAAACTTCCTAAATCATCTAGGGCAGGAGTATATTTAACGTATATATACTACTACAAGTTGTTTGAAAAAATTCAATCGATTTCATATTCAAAAATTTTAAGTCAAAGAATACGAATTCATAATTTTAGAAAAATGTATTTGGTACTGGGTACCTTATTAAAAAGTAAATTTGGTTTAATATGATCTCATTTTTAATTGTTCTTGGAACTTTTATAACTATGGAGTTTGTTTCTTGGGCAACTCATAAATACATTATGCATGGTTTTTTATGGTCTTTACACAGGGATCATCATCAAGTAGATCATAAAAAAAAGACTCAAAAAAATGATTTGTTCTTTTTAATATTTGCCTGTCCATCTATAGCATTTATATATATTGGTTGGCAAGATTTGAGTGCCATACTGTTTGTCGGAATTGGCATAGCATGCTATGGACTTGCGTATTTTATTGTTCATGAGATTATTATTCATAGACGTCTACCATTTTTGAAACACATAAAGGGAGATTACATTACAACCATTCGAAGAGCTCATAAAGTGCACCACAAAACACTTCATAAGCATGGAGCTACATGTTTTGGGATGCTTATTGTTCCTAAAAAATATTGGGTAAAATGAGTACGTATTTATTAGTTTTAGTCTCTTCTGTTTTTTTACCGATTCTTTTTTCGTTTCATAAAAGAATTCAGTTTCACAAAAAAACCACTCATGTATTTAAAAGTATTTTTTTGTGCAGTATTATCTTTATAGTTTGGGATGTGATTTATACAGAAATGGGGGTTTGGGGTTTTTCACCAAAACATCATCTTGATGTCTTATTCGCAGGACTTCCTTTGGAGGAAATTTTGTTTTTTTATGCCATTCCTTTTTGCTGCCTATTTAGCTATTTCGTCTTTAAGAATAATACTTCTATTAAGCCTTTAGAAATTTCTGCAAAAATATATACGGTATTTGGTTTTGGGTTTTTGTTATTGTCTTATTTGTTTATAGATAAAGCGTATACCCTATCAGTATGTATCTTTATGGCTGCAATTCTTTTTATACTGGCTTATAAGCCTCAGCCGTGGTTTTCTGTTTTTTTATTTAGCTTTATTCTTATTTCTTTAGGTCCTTTTTTATTGGTTAATGGCGTTTTAACAGGCTTGTTAGATCCTGTGTCACCACCTGTTTGGTACAATGATGCAGAAAATCTTGGAATTCGTTTGATGACGATACCTATAGAAGATTTTTTTTACAGTTTTTCATTGCTGTTTTCTTGCACGTATATTTTTGAGTTTTTGGAAAGAAAAAGTTCCAATGCTTAACTTATATACCCGTTAAATATTTATCAAATAATTCTCTGGTTTCTTCCTCTGATGGTCGAGGCGCATCATTTGAAATTACTTTTCCATCTTCAGAAAAAAGCATGAATCTTGGGATGCCAAAAATAGCATAATCCTTCGTTATTTGACTCCAACCGTCTGCCCATAATTGAACCCCACCCAATGCTTCTTCTTCAACCATTTTCAACCATTGATCTTTATTTGTGTCAACAGAAACGCTAAGAAAAACAATGTTTTGTTCATGGTAATCTTGTTCTAAAGTCTTTAAATAAGGAATTTCAGCTTTACACGGTCCACACCAAGTTGCCCATACATCTACATAGACTAAGCTTCCTTTAAATGAAGACAATGAAACAGCCTCTCCCGCAGTATTTTCGTATGTAAAATCAATATATGATTCACCATTTTGAGGTTTATTAATTATGGATAGTTTCCTTTCTCTTTTAGATTTTATGTCATCTTCGAGTTCTCCTAACTTTTTAGAAATCGATTCATCACTTTTAACCAGTTTTTCTATAAGTAATTTAATAGTGTTTTCGTATTCTGCAATAATCTCATTAAAACCTTCAATATTCATAGTATCTATGATAGCGTACCAGTTATACTTTTCATTTACCAGATTTTTTTCAAATATGAACTCTCTTACATCTGCTTCATTTGAAGTCATGAATTCTTCTTTACTATCTGTAAAATACTTTATTTGACGATCTATTTCATTAGACTGTTTATTCACAAAAGCCGTATCTGAAATAGAATTACTAGCCTGAAGGATCGAAGATTTGTACTCTTTTAATGCAAGGTTATAGTCTTCTGTACTCCCCAAATAGAAGTCTTTTGAATAAAAGTTAAATTGCTCTCGTATTAAATATTTTTTTGCCAAGAAATTTGACGCTTCACTGCCTTTATAATTCACACTCTCATCAAATTCGTCAGTGTTTAACGATAATTCTATGTTGTCGCCAGGCTTTACATACATTGATGTAATTTCTCCATGAGAAAGGTTTAAATATAATGATGAGTCTGTGGTAAAGGAAAATGTGAAATTGCCATCTTTTGTAAGTTCAACGGTAAAAGTAGAATCCGTTGATTCAAATTTAACATTATCTAAAACAGGGTTGATAATTTGGCCTGAGATATGTATCTCGTTTAAATCTGTTTTTGATGTGTTTAGGCATCCTATTAAAAATAAAGCTAAAAGAAGTAATGAAAAATTAAATTGAGTTTGGTTAAGTCGTATCATGTATTAAGTTTTTATTTCAAGTAAAAGTACTTAAAATAAAATATTACATATTTTTTTTCTGTTAACTTATGTTAACTTAACCTGTATTAGCAATGTTTTATTTTCTAGTGATCGTGATCATCATGATCGTGTTCTTCTCCACAATGTACTTCTACTGCATCTCTAGGTGCTACTGGTGTAGCAAGTGAGTTACCATCTGAGTCTACAAAAATGGTATCTTGAAATGAGTAGCCATTTTCCTCTAAATCGTGTAAATCATCACCACAATATTCTTCTAAATCTAATAATTCAGTTTCAGATCCATCTGCATTCATGACAACTAAATGACAGTCTGCACATGTTTCTTTATCATCACTACATGAAGTCATGAAAGCTAAAGCTGATCCTAATAATAAGTTCTTGAATGTGAATAATTTTTTGTTCATTTTTTGAAAAAAGTTTAGTTAAATAAATAATTGATTGAGATATAAAAGTTGATTCCGGGACTTGGTAATCCAATTCCTTTTAAATTTGATAAATGATTGATGTAGGTCGTGTTAAATAGATTTCTAACACCTAGTTTCATGAGCATGGTTTGTTTTCCTGCGTAAGAGAAATTTCCTTCAATATTATAAATCTCATAATTATCTGATGTTGTCTCAAAAGTAGCAACATCATCTTTGTCTAAAAACTGTGTTCTTTGAAGTAAAACTGTTTTGAGTTGAAATTTCTTACCCGTTTCAGCAAATTCATACTTTATGTTTGTGTTTATTCTTGTTTGAGGGATTAATGGTAAAGGATTGTTATTGTTGTCTTCACCAATCACATATGAGAAATCTTGTTCTAAATGAAGCCTATGAGCAAAGTGTGGATGGTAATGAAGATATATTTCTCCACCATATGTCTTTGCGGAAGATGCTTGAGAATAAACATACACTTGGTATCCATCTATAAAATCTGCTGTAGGTGCAACATAAATATAGTTTTGGAAATGATTATAAAAAGGGTTCAGGTTAAAGTTAATATGGTCAGTGTTATAGTCTAACGAAACATCAAACTGATTTGCAAATTCACTTTCTAAGTCTTGCGAGCCAATTTCATATCTATTTGTTCCATGGTGTACACCGTCAGATAACATTTCACTGATGTGAGGCGGCCTAAAACCAGAGCTGATATTAGTTCTTAAAGTGTATACTCCTTTTTGGTATACAAGACCAAAAGAACCATTGAGTTTTGAAAAGTTCTTAGAGAGTATGTTTTCTGCATCGATTTGTCTATGGTCATATCTAAACCCTATTTGTGTTTCAAACTGTTTTTTTGAGTATTGAAATAGAGAGTAGGCTCCGTAATCATTAGATGTTGAATTTGGAATTAAAATGCTTTCTGCTGTATCATTATTTGTGTTTTTAGTTAGCATACCCTGTGCCCCAGAAATCCATTTTAAATCTTCATTAATGTATGTCAAATACGATAGATTATATGGCATATTTGTAAGAAGCATTTTTATACCTGGTATGGTAACTTTTTCCTCAAACTCAGTAAGACTGTTGGAGGTGAATCCAGAGTTGAATTTAAGGATTGATTGGTTGTTGAAAATCAATTTATTTTCAATGGATAAATAATGATCAGATATTTGTTGTAGAGGTAGAAGTCTTTCTCTATGTTGTGTTTCTATTTGAAAATCTTCTGGGTTTGGTTCAAGCGAGTGTGTATGTCCTGGCAAGCCAATTTCATTGGAATTGTGATTGTATCTTATGTTTAAGATCCAATTTTCTTTGTTATACCCAAGAGATGTCTTTAAGCTTTTACCATTAAAAGCTGAGTTTTTTATGAAATTTCCATTAGGAATCTGATATTCTGCTGCACTTCTGTAACCTGCATAAACGTTTAGTCTTATTTTTTCGGTTGATAATTTTACCCTTGCAATATTATTTGTCGATAGAGAGTTACTCTCGAATCGGCTTTCAAATGAGCTTTGAAAAGAATTTGCCCCAAGGTAATCTTCATCTACAAAGTATAAAACACCGCCCAGTGCATCTGCTCCATATAGCAGTGAAGAAGGTCCTTTAACAATCTCAACAGATTTTATACCTATATCTGTAAAGTTGAGACCGTGATCGTTTGCCCATTGTTGGTTTTCGATTCGAAGTCCATTTAAAAATGTAACAACCTTTAAACCTGATAAACCTCTTATAACAGGCTTGCTGATGCTAGCTCCAGTATGTATCGAATATACACCAGGTACACTTGTGATAAGTTCCATTAAATTTGGAGACATCAACTGATCAGTTTGACTTATTTTTTTTAAAAACACATTACTAAGATTGTGTTTTTGAATTATACCAGTGGTAGGTGAGACAACAACTTCGTTTAATAGTAGGTGTGATTTTTCAAGTTTTATATTGTATGAAGTGGGTCCCCCAATTTTATACATAAAACTTGTTGATTTATATCCATTTGCAGAAATAATTATAGGCGTGTTATTCCAAAGAACATTTAATTCCAATTGCCCATTTTCATCACAATAAGATTGTACTTGCATTTCATATATTTCAACAGATGCATAAGGTACTGGCTTAAGAGATTCATTATCTATTACGGTTAATGATTGTGCATTTAAAAATAGGGGTGTTAAAATTAAGCATAGTAGGAAGCCGAAAGAAAATTGGGCTTCAGTATTTTGTTGTTTCAATGTAATTAATTTTCTTTGATTTTTAAATAATTCAAAACTTGTTGCAAATATATATTTTAATTTATTAATGCAACTGAGTTTCATTAAGTATTTTTAAATGGGTGTAATCAGAAATACAAAATCAGTTAAAATTCTTTTAGATGAATTTAATAATGATGACGCTATTTCTGTAATAGAATTAATAAGACGTTTAAATACAGAACTAAATAAGACGACAATTTATCGGGTATTGGATAAACTCGAAGATGATGGTATTCTACATTCTTTTCTTGGGAAGAAAGGTATCAAATGGTATGCTAAATGTAATGGCTGTTCTGTATCTGCTCATGCTGATGTTCATCCGCATTTTCAATGTTTAAATTGTGGGAGAATGGATTGTTTGCCAGAATCAATTGTTATGCCTAAAATTTCAAATCGCGAGATTATGCATTCACATGTATTAATTCAAGGGACATGTGAATTATGTTTGTAGCACGTTTTTATTAAATAAGTTTAAATAGAAGAGCTTAGATTTAATTCAAAACAAAGAGACTATCTGCGTGAGAAAAATATAATACCCCATCATTTTCGATGTTAGATATATTAAAACATAGCTCATGTTCTAAAATTAAAGCAAAGCAGACATCGTTATTTGCATCATGACTTAAAGATAATATTTGAACTGTTTGCCCACCTCCATCAATCGGTGATTCATCGTGTAAAATCATTTTAAAATCATGGTTTTCACACCCTCCACCATAAGTCACATTTATAATCAATTGATCTTCTGTTACTTCAATTTCATTCACTCCAAATTCATCCATTGGAAAATCAGTCAAATTAACATCTTCAATTACGTAAGGGCAAGAATTTAATGATGATTTTTCACAAGATGAAACAAATAAAATCAGTATAAATAATATCGTGTAAAGTATTTTTTGCATTACAGTTGGCCTCTTTTGTGTAAAATAACTAATAAATTTATCATAATGAAAATTCTTATTTAACTATAAATAATAATTTCGAATAATAACATGTTCTCCAAATCCCTTTTTGGGAAGGTCTTTAAGTAATTTAAATACTAAAAAAAAGCCACCTAAGAAGGTGGCTTTTTTAATTTAACCCTAACTAATTATGAAAACAATTACACGTTTGATAAAGCCAATAGCATGCCAAAAAATGCCTTTCATTTCAAATTAACAAAACAATAACCAGCAAAAAGCCCACATTTATGTGGGCTTTTTGTTGGTTACTTGAAGGCTTACTATTTCATAATTTTCTTTACAGTTCCATTGTTGTAAATATAGAATAGAAGCGTACCATTTTTATGCTCTTTTTGTCTCCTTCCTAGGATATCAATCATTCTGATGAGAGTTACATGTTCATTTGATACTTCTTGTATCCCTATGCCATCATCATAATCCACTTCATCACATATACCATCGGAGTCTATGTCATTTATACAATTGCCATCACAGTCATAATTTGGTTCTTGGAAGACGCATGAGCCATCATCAATATTTGCTTCCTCATTATAATTACAAGCTATTACATAAGTACAGCCAAAGATGTCATTTGTAGTAGAAGAATTATTAGTGTGCACGATATCATCAAAATAAAAAGTCGATTCATTAGAGCCATCTCCGATAACATCGAAGTCAAACATAAAAGCAATATTATTATAAAGAGGGGGGGAGTCAGTAAAGTCAAATGTAAGAGTTTCCCATTCATTTGATACTGTGGTCCAAGCGTCAACTTCGAAGCAGGGATCGCCCATATCTATGTAATTAGGGTCTTCAATTTTTAAACGGACTTGAGTGCCAACTGGCGCTTGCGTATATATCTTTAATGTTATAAAATCATTTTGAGCAAAATTTAAATTATCATTTAATTGAACTTTGCTACCAGACCAAATATCTCCACCATCTCGCACTATTTTACCAACCCATTTACTCGTATTTATACCTATTTGAAATGGATTGTTAATAACGGAAAAACTTCCTCCATTAAAATCAGTGAAATAAGTAGAATCAACTTGAAATAAATCATCAGACATCTCAAAATCAATTGGCAAATTGACTTCAAATTGAGCAAATGTAAAAAACGGTATAAGTAAAGTTATATAAAGAGCTTTTTTCATTTTAATTTTCATTTTAATTTTTAATTTATTTCAGTAAGTGAACTTTGGTAAAGTAAGTTATACGTTTGAAACTTTCTTTATGATCATAGAATAATTCTATTCTACAGATCTTTCAACAGAACCATCATCGTATACGTTGAATAGAACTGTTCCTTTGAATGGCTGATCATCCAAGTTTACTTCTTGTCCTAATACATTGATAACTTTTACCAATACTCTCTCTGAAGCATTTAGTTCAGTCATCACATTATTAGTTTCAATAGTAGAAGCTACGCTAATACCATCTACTTGGTAAGAAGAAGAACCTTCAATCCATTTCGCAACTGTAAAGTCACTAACTTTATTTGTGTTCCATACTTTGAATGAAACTGATTCTGAAACAAGCATACCATCTTTAGATGTTGTTGTTGCATCATCACCCCATACTGTAACAACTGTTACAGGGCTAGAGTAAATTGCAGAACCAACCATGTTACCATTTTTATCAAACGCTGCAATCTCCGCGCCTTCTGTTGGAAGAACATCCCAAGCAGCATCTTCAATAACAACAGTCATATTGTTATCTGTAGGGGCAAGTTTTGCATAGTGAGATACATTGTTTTCAGTAACTTCAGTAGCAGACATTCTGTAAGAATCATCGTTTGATAAGTACTGAAGTACATCTGCGTTATTTACTTTAAGTTGGTATGCTTGACCTGGATTTAGATTACCAATACCATTAAAGTTCCATTCAGGAAGGTAAGCAGCACCTAAGTAATCTTTAGCAATGATTAAATTACCTGTCGCATTAATGTCAGCCAATACAGCATCTGCAGCAGCGGCATCTGTACGTAAGTAACCAATCATATTCCATCCAACTGTTAAGTTAATTGGGTGGTCTTGAGGCATCGCATAATCACCAGTAACAGTAACACCTGATGTCTCAGTTGTTTTAATTTGGTACCCTTGACCCAATGTTAAATCTCCTATACCATTAAAGTTCCATTCAGGAAGGTAAGCAGCACCCAAGTAATCTTTCGCAATAATGACTTGATCAACAATTGGTGAAAGTAAATTTGCTAAATCCAGATCGGCTGGAATCATGTATGTAGAGAACATAGACCAACCTGTAGCAAAGCTCAATTCTTGTTCAGAAGGTCCTGCTGGTGCTTCTGTAATTGTAGAAACCTCGGTAATTCCATTGATGGTAAATATTTCTGGGCCTGCATTATAAGTTGCGTTAGCAGCAAAAACATTTCCATAACAATCAGCAATCATCCAAACTAAATCAGAACCAGAAACCAACCCATCTACTTCAGGTGTAGTCGTATCATCACCCATAGCAGAAATTTGTACAGTTTCACCTGGCGTAATTTCAGCGCTACCAGCACATGCTAAGTTGCCATCATTATTTGTGTAGAATACACCAACATTGGCGTGAATTAGCTCAGTACCTTCTGCCATTTGTGGCACAACACCTACAGGAATTACAATAGTATGATTTGAGCCTGTTACAATAACATTCCAATCAGCTGGTGCATCACAACCAACAGGTTCAACAATTTCAACACAATCTCCATCTATACATTCAAAACCGTCACCACAAACAGCATCTGCACAAGGGTCGTTAACTACAACATTTGCACAAGAAGTTCCATCATTGACCCAAGAAAAAGGATCAAAACCTTCAGGAGCATACTGAGGCCCATCACCGCCACCACTGTCATTGTCAACATTCCAATCTACCTCAATCCATGTCGGAGAAGCAACTGCTCCACATTTTCTTTCTGCTCTACCATCTTCGAACTCATGGCCAGTCCCTGAACCATCTTCTCCTGCAACACCAAACATATCTATTATTGAACCATCAGGACCAATTAAAGCAACATTATCATCCCCATT